>JACCDH011653562.1_pt1 | contig 50037 bp, 47 predicted proteins | sample 7442481 | NCBI WGS metagenome assembly JACCDH01 (sample SAMN15323433, study PRJNA562643) | freshwater metagenome | isolation source: river surface water | place: USA:Blue River Watershed | collected 2017-08-15
GTGCCGAAGAAGAAATCTTCGAAACCAACAACGGATGCATCTGCTGCACCGTGCGCGGCGACTTGTTGCGCATTTTGGGGCAGCTCCTCAAGCGTCGCGATAAGTTCGACTACATCATCGTCGAAACGACCGGCATGGCGGATCCAGGTCCGGTCGCGCAGACGTTTTTCCTCGACGATGAGTTTAAGCAGCAGTTCCTGCTCGACGCGATCGTCACCGTCATTGATGCGCATCACATCGAGAAGCATCTCGATGAAATGAAGGAGCCCGGCGAGCAAGTTGCTTTCGCTGATGTGATCCTGCTCAACAAGGTCGATCTCGTGAGCGAAGCGGAGCTCGAGCGTATCGAGCGACGTATTCGTGCGATCAATGGCACTGCGAAAATTTTCCGAACCCGCAATGCCGATGTCCCCATCGAGCGTGTGCTCGACGTCGGCGCTTTCGATCTCGATCGCGCGTTGGCGGTGGACTCGGCATTTCTGGAGCCACAGTATCCGTTCGAGTGGGCTGGGCTCTACGATCTGTCGGCGGGTCGTCACGAACTGCGAACGGGTGGCGATACCCATGAGCATCACCATCACGAACACCATCATGACGGTGAATGTGACCATGCCCATCACCCGCATGAGCATCATCACGAGCATAACCACGGGCATGATCACGACGATGGGCATCACGGCCACGATCATCACGATCATGCGCATGAAGGTGGTTTGGCAGTCGCGTTGTTGAGCGCTGGAGCAGGTGAGTCTGCTGCAGCACTCGCCGCTTGCATCGAGCCTGCCGTACGCGCGTTTGCCGAAGAAGGGCAGCAGGTCGCTTGCGGTGGCAGCCTGAAGCCTGCCGACGCACCCTATCGTATCGATGTCGGACACGACGGAAGCCACTTCCATATCGATATCGCAAGTGCGGGTCGCTATGTGATGGTTGTCGAGCACGCACCCATCGAATTTAGTCTGCGTATCGAGGGCGCGAAACCGATCGCCGAGAGACGCTTTGCGTCGCACCATCATGACGAGGAGATTTCATCGATTGGCTTGACCGATCCGCGTGCGGTCGATCCCAACAAGCTCAATGATTGGCTCTCTTATCTACTCAAAAGTCGTGGAGCCGACATTTTCCGAATGAAGGGTGTCGTCTCCATCAAGGGTGAGCCGCGTCGCTATGTGTTTCACGGAGTGCACATGATGTTCGACGGACAGTTGGAGCGTCCGTGGCCAGCAGGATCCGATCGTGTGAATACGCTGGTTTTCATTGGTCGAAAGTTGGATCGCCAGGAGCTTGAGGCAGGTTTCCATTCCTGCTTCGCGTGATGCCATGAAATCACCACCGGCATTACTCGAGCCCCGCGGCAAAGTCGATATCGACGATTACATTGTCGATATCGCTTGGTCGATCGATGGTCGTGGTCTCGCCGTGGCAGGCGGCGAAGGCAAGGTATGCAGCATCGAGAATGGCGACGGCGCGCTAGCGGTTCGAGAAGTGGGTCACCACGGGCTCGGTGCGCTGGCCGTTGCTTGGCATCCCAAGAATGCCGTGTTTGTCAGCAGTGGGCAGGATGGTGAGGTCCGGCTCTACGACGCCGTGGACGGCAACGTACTGGCGCGACAGAGACCATCGAAAGCGTGGACGACTCAATTGACTTTCTCGCCTGATGGATCGCAGCTCGCGACCGCGGCCGGTAAGCAGATCTCGCTTTGGAACGAGCGTCTGGAGTTGCAGCAGGCACTGCCGCCACTCGACGGGACGATCGCCGCACTGGCATTCGACAAGAGCGGTCGTGATCTGGCGGCAGCGATCAACGGGGGTGTCGTGGTGCACCGACTCGAAGCGCCGCGCTACCCGGTCCGCCACTATCGTTGGGATGCACCTTGTATCACGGCGAATTTCAGCGGCAACGGAAAATTCCTCGCTGCTGGCACGCAAGACGGGTCCGTCCACTTTTGGTACCTAGCTACCGGCCGTGATTCGCAAATGCGCGGCTATCCCGGCAAGGTCGATCAGCTTGGTTGGAGTGGTGATTCACGTTATCTCGCTACCGCCGCTGCAGATCGTGTCGTCGTGTGGGACTTCGGCGGCAAAGGTCCCGAAGGCTCCTCACCGTTGCAGTTGTCTGGTCATACCGATCGAATCGAATGTCTCGCCTATCAGCCCCGCGGAAATTTTCTCGCGACGGCAGGTCTCGATTGGCGGTTGTCGCTCTGGTTGCCAGGGAAATTTCCCACGGCGATCGATGCGCACCTGACCGATTCCGAGCCCTCGTGCCTGCGCTGGTCTCCGGATGGTCGCTTTCTGGCACTTGGCGAGAGAAAAGGTAAGCTGTCGATATTCGAACTCGTCCGGATCTGAGCGCTGGGGAGGCGCCCTTCCATGAAGCACATCGCAACTCGTTCCCTCCAGGTCTTGGGTTTTGTCGCTGCATCGTTGGTGCCCCTCTCGACACTGGCGGCAGCGGAGTCGATCAATGCCAAGGTCGACGCCGCACTGCAGAGCCTGCAGCCGAAGATCATCGAGTGGCGTCGCGATCTGCATCAAAACCCCGAGTTGTCGAATCGGGAGTTCCGCACGTCAAAAATAGTGGCCGAACATCTGCGTTCGCTTGGCCTTAAGGTTGAAACAGGTGTCGCGATCACCGGTGTCGTCGCCGTGCTCGAAGGCGGAAAGCCGGGTCCTACCATCGCGTTGCGAGCGGACATGGACGCCCTGCCTGTTGTGGAGCAGAACGATCTGCCTTTCCGATCCAAAGTCACGGCGACCTATCGGAACGAAACCGTTGGCGTCATGCACGCCTGCGGGCACGATGTACACACGTCGGTTCTGATGGGGGTTGCGCAGGCACTGGCATCCGTCAAGGAAGATCTGCCAGGCAAGATTGTCTTTCTGTTTCAGCCTGCCGAAGAGGGTGCGCCGGTCGGCGAGGAAGGCGGCGCGAGTCTCATGGTTAAAGAGGGCGTGCTAGAGCGTTACAAGCCAGAGGCAGTTTTTGGGTTGCACGTTTTCGCCAATATGCGCACTGGCATGATCGGATATCGCGGTGGCCCGTTGATGGCTGCGTCCGACTCCTATCGTATCGTCGTCAAGGGACGTCAGACTCACGGTGCGAGGCCTTGGGGTGGCGTCGATCCGATCGTCGTTTCATCACAGTTGGTCGGTGCGCTGCAAACCATCGTCTCTCGCCAAACCGACATCACTGCAAATCCCGCCATCGTCACGGTCGGCGCCATCAAGGGCGGCATCCGTCACAACATCATTCCTGACGAAGTGGAGATGGTCGGCACCATTCGTACCTTCGATGGACTGCAACGCGCCGATATCTTGAAGAGCATGCAGCGCATGGTGGAAAACATCGCCGAGGCCAGCGGTACGACTGCGACGCTCGAGATCGACCCGGGTAGCAATCCGGTGGTGAACAACGACCCCGATTTGACTCGGAAAGTGATACCGACCTTGCAACGCGTTGCCGGTGAAGCGAACGTGCGTACCGTACCGTTGGTGACGGGCGCCGAAGATTTCGCCTTCTTTGCGCAGAAAGTGCCGAGCTTCTTTTTCTTTGTCGGCGTGACACCTGCCGACAAGGTGGTCACGGCCGCTTCCAATCATTCACCGCTCTTCCTGGTGGATGAGTCGGCGATACCGACGGCCGCTCGCGCCATCGCGAACGTCGCCGTCGATTATCTGGCTGCCGGAGCGCCTTAAGCGTTTAGCGATTTACTGATCGGCAGACGGCGGATTCTTTCGCCGGTGGCTGCGAAGATCGCGTTGCAGACAGCGGGTGCGATCGGCGGCGTCCCCGGTTCGCCGATGCCACCAATCGGACCACCGCTCGTCACGATGTGTACGTCGATGGCTGGCGAGTCGACCAGACGCAGCACACGATAGCTATCGAAGTTGCCCTCGACGACACGGCCGTCCTCGATGTTGATTTCACCTTCGAGTGCTGCCGAGAGCCCATAGAGGATGCCGCTTTCCATCTGGGCGACGACCTGACTCGGATTGACTGCAAGCCCACAGTCGACCGCACAGGTGACGCGATGTACGCGTGCCTTGCCGTTGGTGACGGATACCTCCGCCACCTGGGCGACGATGCTGCCAAAGCTCTCTTGCAGCGCGATGCCGTGGAAGTGTCCTGCAGGCAAGGCTTGACCCCAGTTCGCTTCGGTGGCGGCACGCTCCAGCACCGCCAGATGACGCGGCTTTTCTTTGAGTAGCTCGCGTCGGTATTCGTAAGGATCCTTACCCGCGAGCGTGGCGAGTTCATCAATGACGCTATTGGTCACGAACCCCGTGATGGAATGCCCCACAGATCGCCACCATAGAATCGGCACAGCTTCGCGGGTGTTGTGTACCTCGACGCGAAGATTCGGGATCGCGTAGGGCATATCAGCCGACCCTTCGATGGTCGACGGATCCAGGCCCTCTTTAGTGACCGCCATCTTGCCCATCGCCGTGTTTGCGAGCACCGGCTTGCTGACGGTGACATGATGAATAGCCACGGGCATACCGTCGGCGCCGACAGCTGCTTTGATGCGATTGAAGCTCAGCGGGCGGTAGTAGCCGCCACGCATGTCATCTTCGCGAGTCCACACCACTTTGACCGGTTTGCCAACGCCTTGTGCGACGAGCGCCGCTTCGACAGCGAAGTCCGACACGGCGCTTGCCCGACGACCGAAACCGCCGCCCAAGAACATGGTGTGTATGCGTACCTTCGACGGCTCTATCCCTAACGCTTCCGCGACGAAGCGCGCATCTTGTGATTGCGACTGCGTACCAAGCCAAAGTTCACAGCCGTCGGCCGTCACTTCGGCCACGGCGTTCAGAGGCTCCATGCAAGCGTGCGCGAGATAGGGGAGCTCGTATTCGACGTCGATCGTGCGTGTTGCGGAACGGAAGGCCGCGGCGACATCGCCAACGTTTTTGCCGACTAATCCCGGTCGTTTGGCGAGCGCACGCCACTCCTGACGTAGTCCCTCGCTCGAGAGTGACTTGCTGCTACCGATATCCCAGTCGATCACGAGGGCATCTCGGCCGCGCAGTGCCGCATGGGTATGTTGGGCGATGACGGCAATACCACTTGGCACAGCCTTGATGTCGACGACGCCGGCAACGGCTTTGGCTGCCGTAGCGTCGAATCCGCGCAAGCTGGCGCCGAACGCAGGCGGCCTCGCGATAACGGCAGTCAACATACCGGGTCGCATGACGTCGATACCGAAGGTCGCGCTACCGGTCACCTTGATCGGGCTGTCGAGTCGACGCTGTGGCTTGCCGATATATTTGAAGGTCGAAGGATCTTTGAGCGTGACGGCGGTCGGATCAGGCAGCGGCAGTCGATTGGCGGCGTCGACCAGCGAGCCATAGCGCAAACGACGACCTCGCGAATCTCGCACCACGCCACTATCGGTCGTCAGCGTGACGACATCAACATTCCATTGTTCTGCCGCCGCAGCGAGCAGGGCAGAGCGTGCTTGGGCACCAACCCGACGCAGCGCGTCGTAGGTTGTCATCACGCTCATGCTGCCGCCGGTGAATTGCGCCGGCAGGAACGGGTGATTGAATGCCGGGTCTACGCCCGCGATCTCCACTTGTACGGTTGTCGGATCTACGTCGAGCTCTTCGGCGAGGATCATCGGCAGACTGCCGTAGACGCCTTGCCCCATCTCGCTTTTGCCAATGATCACCGTGATGGTGTCATCGGAGCGGATCCGTACGAATGCGTGCGGTTGAAAGTCCGCAGGTGGTCGGTTGACGTCGGCAGCACCGACCAACCAGGGTCGCAAAGCCATACCAGCGGCTGTTCCGCCCGCGACGACACCGATGCCGATCAAAAACTGGCGTCGACCGTTGTCGGTTGCGCCGTTACCTTCTGCACTCATGCCGACTTGCCGCCTCGCTTGAGTTCAGCTGCACGTTTGATGGCTGCGCGAATGCGCGGATACGTACCACAACGGCAGATATTGCCGTTCATCGCAGCGTCGATATCGGCATCGCTCGGATTCGTATTCGTCTCGAGCAGGGCGACGGCCGACATGATCTGACCCGATTGGCAGTAACCGCATTGCACGACATCGAGTTCGATCCACGCTTGTTGGACGGGATGCAGCTCCTCACCCTTGGCAAGGCCCTCGATGGTGGTGATACGACCGCCGACGGCCGCCGACACCGGAATCGAGCAGGAACGGATGGGCTGACCATCGAGGTGTACGGTGCAGGCGCCGCATTGTGCGATGCCGCAACCGTACTTCGTGCCGGTGAGTTGCAGGATGTCACGCAGTGCCCACAGCAGGGGCATGTCCGCGTCAGCTTCGACTTCGCGTTGGACGCCGTTGATGTTCAAACTGATCACGAGTGCTCTCCGGTTCACATCTGCTCGATTGGAAGCACCACAATATACCCAAACACGCTGCTGATCGGGTGTCGGCGCGCAGAGTTCAGGAGAGCTTGCCCATGGAGATCGAGTTTTACGGCGCAGCCGGCGAAGTGACCGGCTCCTGCCATGTGCTGCGGCATGGCGGACGGAGTGTTCTCATCGATTGCGGCATGGTTCAGGGTGGTCACGGGACGACAGCCCGCAATCGCGAGGATTTCCCCTTTAACCCCCAGTCGCTCGGGGCGGTTTTCCTGACCCATGCCCATATCGATCATAGTGGGCGTTTGCCGTTGCTCGTGCAGCGCGGTTATCGAGGGCCGATCTACACCACAGCGGCTTGTCGAGATCTGCTGCCGATTTTGCTGAAAGACAGCGCCGACTTGGCGTTACGGGAGATCGAGCGCATCAATCGGCACCGTGAACCAGGTGAGCCTGAGGCAAAGCCGCTGTTCGACCTCGACGACGTGGAGGAATGTCTGAAGTTGTTGCGAGTCATTCGCTACGACACCGAATACGCTCCGTTTCCGGGTATGACCGCGCGCTTGCGTGAAGCCGGCCACATTCTCGGATCAGCGAGCCTCGAGTTCGAGTTGCGCGAACTCGAGACGGTCAGGCGAATCGTCTTCAGTGGCGATCTTGGCCAATACGATTCACCGATCTTGCGCGATCCTCACCCATTCAAGACGGCCGATCTCGTCGTAATGGAGAGCACTTACGGCGATCGTGATCACCGCGATCGCTCCGCCACCTTGGCGGAACTCGGTGAAATCATTGATCGTGCGGATCATGACCGCGGCAATATCGTCATCCCAGCGTTCGCCGTGGGCCGGAGCCAAGAATTGCTTTACCTGCTGGGGCAGCATGCCACGCAATGGAACTTGCAGCGATGGCAGGTCTATCTCGATAGCCCCATGGCGATCAAGGCGAGCGAGATTTATTGGCGGCATCCGGAGCGCTACGACGAGGAAGCCATTCGCTTGCGGGATAGTTTCGGCGCCATGCCGAATCTGCCGAACCTCGTACTGAGTCGAACCGCGGACGAGTCCCGAGCCATCAACTCACACCGTTCGCATGCCCTGATCATCGCCGGTAGTGGCATGTGCAACGGTGGACGCGTCCTGCACCACTTGATACACAATTTGCCGCGCGCCGAATGCCACGTCATCTTCACCGGATATCAAGCGCCGAATACGCTCGGTCGAGCCCTGGTGGACCGTGCGCGCCGGGTCAATATCCACGGTGTATCCGTACCGGTGCAGGCGACGATTCATACCGTCGGTGGTTTGTCGGCGCATGGCGGGCAGCACGACCTGTTGCGTTGGTATGACAGTTTCGAGGGTCACCCCCCGGTTTGCCTGGTTCACGGCGAGCCCGAGCCTGCACGACTATTGCAATCGGCTCTGCAGCAGCGCGGCGCACATATCTCTATCCCCCGTCGAGGGGATATCATCGACCTCGTCTCGATGCGATTGGGGAGAGTCGATCGATGAAATCCGGATTGCGCGGGCTAGTGCTCGCCTTGACGATTTCGCTTTGCGTACTGTCAACCGCTACCGTCGTCGTCGCTGCAGAGCCAGCGGGCGCGACCGCCCGAACGGTTCTCGTGATCGGTGCGACCGGCAGAACAGGGCGCGAAGTCGTCTTGAAATCTCTCGAAGCGGGCTACCGAGTTCGAGCACTCGTGCGCGACGAGCTTCGCGCCCGTGCATCACTCGGCAGCGAAGTGACGCTCATCGTTGGTGATGTGCGCACCGGTGAGGGAATTACGAAGGCGATCGATGGAGCCGATTTCATCGTCTCCGCCTTGGGCTCCAACGTTCGCAACGATCCTTCCAATACGCCGGAGCTCGTCGACTACGGCGGCGTTCGTCGCTTGGCGGAAAAAGCGGCTGAGTCAAAGATTCGTCACTTTGTGCTCGTATCCTCGATGGGAGCGACCCATCGCGATCATCCGCTCAATCGAATGTACTCGAACATTTTGACCTGGAAGCTCAAGGGTGAGGATACGCTGAGAGCTTCTGGCATTCCCTACACGATCGTGCGACCGGGTGGACTGACCGAAGCACGTGGCGGAGAGTTCCTGCCAACGATGATGCAAGGTGATGACTTATCACGGCAAGGACGTATCGCACGGGCTGATGTCGCCGCGATCGCCGTCGCTGCACTCGACCGTCCCGAGGCGATGAACAAAACCTTTGAAGTCATCGCGAGCGATGCGACAGGCCAACCGGACTGGGCGACTCTCTTCGGGAGCTTGAACGCCGATGCAAAATGAAACGGCGCTGCAACGCCAGTTGTCGCGCTTCGCGAAGGTAGAGCCACGCGAAACAGCCGCGGTGGTCGCCGCGTTCTGTCTGTTTTTTTTCGTGCTGGGCAGCTATTTCGCTGTTCGCCCCGTTCGCGAGACTGTAGCGACTCTGCTTGGTCGTGATCGCGTCGCAGATCTGTGGCTATACACGGCGCTATTCGCGATCCTGATCGTGCCGCTGTATGGCTGGCTCATCGCTCGCTTCCGTCGCAGTATTTTGCTTCCGTGGGTTTACGGAACGGTCGCCGTCATTCTCGGTGTCATCGGTTTCAACATCCAGATGGACGAATCCAATCTGCGAGTTGGCACTTTCTTCTACGTCTGGATCAGCGTACTCAACTTGATGCTGGTCTCGGTTTTCTGGAGTTTCTTGCTCGAGATGTTTTCTGCCGAGCAGACCAAGCGCCTGTTCGGATTCATTGCTGCAGGCGGAACGTTTGGCGCCTTGGTCGGCCCTTTGATCGCGCGCCTGTTGGTCGACTCGATCGGTAACTCGGGCGTTCTATATGTGGGCTCGGTCGGATTCTTAGGTGCTATCGTCTGTCAGCGCATTTTGATCGGTATCTGGAATCGAGAGCGCAGCGAGCGCATGGCTGGTACGCCAGATGGATCCGCCGTCGCTGCCGACGCGGGGCTTGGCGGCAATCCTTTCGCCGGCATTTTCATCGTACTCCGATCTCCCTATCTTTTAGGTATCGCCTCTTTCGTCGTGTTGTTGTCGGCAGTCAACACATTCCTCTACTTCGAACAGCTACGCATCGTCACCGAGACTTTCGAAGATACGACTCGTCGAACCGAGGTCTTCGCCACCATCGATTTCATCGTGCAGTCGCTGACGATTTTTTCGCAGTTGTTTCTTACGGGCCGTATCGCATCAAAGCTCGGTGTTCGAACCTTGCTCACCTTTGTGCCCGTGTTGATGGCGATCGGATTCCTCTTGCTCTCGATCTTCAATGTATTTGGCATGATCGCGGCGCTTCTGATACTGCGCCGCTGGGGTGAGTACGCGTTCATTCGACCGGGCCGCGAGATGCTTTGGGGTTCGCTCGATACCGAATCCAAATATAAAGCCAAGAGTTTCATCGACGTACCCGTATACCGTGCTGCCGATTATGTGGGCGCTCAGGCCAAGACCGCGTTGGATGCGGTGGGTACCTCGCCGAGCAGTGCCGCGCTGATCGGAGCCGTCTTAGGCGTGCTTTGGGTGGGAAACGGTTGGTTACTGGGTCGTAAACACGACGATGCGTCAGAGGAGAACAATAAAACATGAGCCGCTGGTCAGAATGGTTCCGACTCGACGAACGTGAAGAGGCCGCGAGTGCCGACAGTCCGCACGCCCCTTTGAGCGACGAGCAGCGACGCGATGCCTTGCCGTTGCTGACACTGGCTTTTGATTGGGGATTTTTGGTTACCGGTTTGTTGGTCGGTAGCTCACTCGGTGCCGGGCTGTATTTTCCGGATTTGATTCGCAACGCCTTGTGGGGCAATACGATCAATTTCATCGTCGGTGCCCTAGTCGGTTACATGGGCTACAAGACGGCCTGCAATAGCGGTCTGCTCTATCGACTTACCTACGGTAACGTTGGTGCTTACCTGCCGGTGTTGTTTTTGGCAGCACTGACGATCGGATGGCAGGGTATCGTGGTTGGTGCGATGGGTTTGACTTGGGCAGGCAGTTTCGACAGTCCGCTCTTTTACCCGATCGCTATTTTTGCTGGATTGCTCTATACCGCGACGACCTATCTCGGTGTCAAAGGACTCGAGCGTGTCGCCGTGCCATCGACCGTGGTACTGGCGTTGGTGGGTTTGTACGCAGGCTGGTTCAATGTCGATCGCGCCGGCGGTTGGGATGCATTTCTCGCGTTATCAGCGAGCGCCTCTTCGGCAAGCCCTTTGACCGACAATCAGGCGATCAATCTCGTGATCGGCTCCTGGATCGTGGGTGGCGTGGTGATGGCGGAATACACCCGCTTTGCGCGCAAGGCTTGGGTCGCGATTGCCATTCCGTTCATCGTGCTGATCGTGACGCAGATCTTTTTGCAGGTCATCGGTGCGATGGGCGGCATCGTATCGGGTAGCTTCGATTTCAGCGCCTATCTCACGACAGCGGGTCCGGTGATCGCATTCGTCGGATTGATTGCGATGAGTCTTGCTTTGTGGACCACCGGTGATACCAACCTGTATTTACCGGCCATTCAGACGGCGAGCGTCTTCAAATTGCCGAAGCGCGTGACGATTGTCGTGTGTGGCTTGATCGGTACGATTTTAGGTCTTGGCATCTACCAGCACTTCATGGACTGGATCAATCAAATCGCGAACCTCGTGCCGCCGCTGATCGGGCCGGTCATCGTCGACTACTACCTGTTCCAACGCGGACACTACGACACGACTCGTTTGCCGCACTTGCCAAACTGGAATCCCCCTGCCGTGGCTGCGTTTGCGGCAGGTGTCATCGCTGCGCAGGCATTCACTCCGTCGTGGATCGCCTCCGGGCTTTGGGGCTTGCTCGTCTCGATGGTCGCCTACGCCTTGATCTATGGGGCGACACGTATGCTCGGCTGGAAGTTCGGTTATGCAGCCGTGACGGCGCGTGAGCGTAACGAAGGTTGATTTATATGCGGAGTCGCATCGGCCTGCGATGGTTCGTTGTCGTTTTCTTGGCAGCTCTCGGATCATTAGCTCGGGCTGAATCGGTCACGGGTGCGCAGCGCCAAGCCGCCAGTGATTACCTGTTGGCCGTGTCGCGTAATGATCCGCAAGCCATTGCGTATGCAATCCATCCAGCCGAACTAGACCGTTTGCGTTTTGGTGTTCTGCAGAAATTGCGAGAAGAGTCGGCTCGAGGCGGCAACGCGATCCGCGAGCGTTTGTTCGGTGGAGCAATGCCACTTGCGGATATCGAGCGACTGACCAGCGTGAATTTCTTTCGTACGGTAGCCCGCCGTTGGTCGCCCACCGTACGTACTCACGAGAGTCTCGAGGGTTTGAGCGCAACCCGAGACGGGGAGCGAGTGCACGTCCTCGTGAAGCAGCGACCTTCCAAAGACGACGGGCGCATCGAAACTCTCGAAGTGGTGACGCTCATGGCTTATGGGCGAGAGTGGCGGGCAGCATTGCCACCCGAGTTCGAGGCGCTCGTGGATGACTTGGTCAGCGGTCGCTCGTCTCGCGGAGTCGTGGTGCAAACCGGGTCGATGGTCGAGGCGCCGCCGGCCCTTCTCGGCTCGCCCCAAGCGCCGCAGCGTAATCCGCCGGAAATCGTCAGTATGCTGGAGGCAGCGGAAAAGGCTCTGGTCGACGGTCGATGTGATCGGTATTACAAAGAATTCTTGACGCCGGAACTTCAGCGGAGTCTCGCTGGTCGTACCATGGACTCTTTGATCAGCAGTTGCCGCCGGAGCATGGCCAGTCGTGAGCTATTGATCGCGGCACTGCGGATCGTCAAGCGCACACCCGCAATCATCGATAATGGCGGCAATCGGGCGGTGTACGATGTAACGGGTCAGGGTTTGCCTTTCGATCGGTATGTGCTGGAGCGGGTCGAAGGGCGCTGGTACGTCGCCGAGTAACGTCAGCCAACTCAGTTGGAGCAGTCAGTCATGCGAAATGCCTCAGGATCTTTGCCTCAAATGGGTCGTCGCACCGGGTGGTGGGTTTTGGCCTTCGCCGTGTTGCTGAGTGGCTGCGGGGTGAATCCACAGAAAGTGACCGTGCCGGTCGTACCGGCGGTCGACCTACAGCGCTTCATGGGCCCTTGGTACGTGATCGCGGTCATTCCGACCTTCATCGAGAAAGACATCTACAACGCCGTCGAGTCCTACGAACTTGCACCGGACGGCACGATCCTAACGACCTTCACCTTCAACAAGGGTGCTCTGGATGGGCCGGCCAAGGAGATGAACCCGAAGGGCTTCGTCATTCCGGGCACCAACAACGCCATCTGGGGCATGCAGTTCATCTGGCCGATCAAGGCGGAGTACGTCATTTCCCACGTCGATGCGAACTACACCGAGACGATCATTGCTCGCAGCGCGCGCGACTATGTCTGGATCATGGCCCGCACCCCGACCATCGACGAGGCTCGATATCGCGAGCTGGTCGGCAAGGTGGGTGCCATGGGTTACGACGTCAACAAACTGGTGCGTATCAGCCACCGCGCTGCGGCCGGTCGCTGACCAACTAAGCCTCTGATTTTAAAAGCTTAAATCTCCAATATCCTGTTCTGCGGGCGGGGTAGTCGTCGCTGCTCGCCGCTAAACGCCCCCCTTGCTAGACTGCCGAGGTTTTTCGCCCGGTTGCAGGGATGTCATGAGCAAGGACGATATTCTGAACTCCGACTCCATCGGGGTCTGGACCAAAGCGGCCGCCAAATCCGCGCCGGGGGGTGACCCCGAGGCGCTGGTATGGGCCACCCCCGAGGGTCTTGCGGTCAAGCCGCTGTATACGGCGGCGGATCTCGCAGGGCTGCCCTATACCGACACCCTCCCGGGTTTCGCGCCCTTCATTCGCGGCCCACAGGCCACCATGTATGCGGTGCGTCCCTGGACCATTCGCCAGTACGCCGGGTTCTCCACGGCAGAAGCCTCCAACGCGTTTTATCGCAAGGCTCTGGCTGCCGGTGGGCAGGGTGTGTCCGTTGCGTTCGATCTGGCGACCCATCGTGGCTACGACAGCGACCATCCGCGCGTCACGGGTGATGTGGGCAAGGCGGGCGTTGCCATCGATTCGGTCGAGGATATGAAGATCCTCTTCGACGGGATTCCGCTCGATCGCGTATCGGTCTCGATGACCATGAACGGAGCGGTGCTGCCGGTGCTAGCCGCCTATGTGGTCGCTGCCGAAGAGCAGGGCGTCTCCCAGGAGCAGCTGTCGGGGACGATCCAGAACGACATTCTCAAAGAATTCATGGTGCGTAACACCTACATCTATCCGCCGGAACCCTCGATGCGTGTCGTCGGCGACATCATCGAGTACACCGCGCGAAAGATGCCGAAGTTCAATTCGATTTCGATCTCTGGCTATCACATGCAGGAAGCGGGCGCCAATCAGGCGCTTGAATTGGCTTTCACGCTCGCCGACGGCAAGGAGTACGTCAAAACCGCAATCGCCAAGGGACTCGATGTCGACGAGTTCGCCGGACGCCTCAGCTTCTTCTGGGGCATCGGCATGAACTTCTATCTCGAGATCGCCAAGATGCGTGCGGCGCGCCTGCTTTGGTGGAAGATCATGTCGGGCTTTGGCGCCAAGAACCCGAAGAGCCTGATGCTAAGGACCCACTGCCAGACGTCGGGTTGGAGTCTCACCGAACAAGATCCCTACAACAACATCGTTCGTACGACTATCGAAGCGATGGCGGCTGTCTTTGGCGGCACGCAAAGCCTGCACACCAATTCTTTCGACGAAGCTATCGCACTACCGACTGAGTTTAGTTCGCGCATCGCTCGAAACACGCAGCTCATCCTGCAAGAAGAGTCGCAGATCACCAAGGTCGTCGATCCCTGGGCCGGCAGCTACATGATGGAACGGCTGACGCAGGAGATGGCGGATAAAGCCTGGGCCATCATCGAAGAAGTCGATGCGATGGGCGGCATGACGCGCGCCGTCGAAAGCGGTTGGGCGAAGTTGCGTATCGAGGCGAGCGCTGCCGAGAAGCAAGCGAGGATCGACTCTGGTCGTGACGTGATCGTCGGCGTCAATAAATTCAAACTCGACAAAGAAGACCCTGTCGAGATCCTCGAGATCGACAACGTCGCAGTGCGAGAAAATCAGATCGCACGTCTCAAGTCGATTCGTGCCAGCCGTGACGAGGCTCGAGTACGGCAGACTCTCGAGGCGTTGACGAATGCCGCACGCCAGCGTGACGGTAATTTGCTCGAACTCAGTATCGCGGCGATGCGCGAGCGTGCAACGGTGGGTGAGGTCAGTGATGCCCTTGAGCAGGTCTGGGGTCGTCATCGTGCCAACTCCCAGGAGGTCAGTGGTGTGTACGCAGGAGCTTACGAGAGCGCAGATTCCTGGAATGCGTTGAAGACCGAGATCGATGCTTTTGCCGCTGCAGCGGGTCGTCGGCCGCGCGTGATGATCGCGAAGCTTGGGCAGGACGGTCACGATCGAGGCGCGAAAGTTGTCGCGAGCGCATTCGCCGACCTTGGTTTCGACGTCGATGTGGGTCCGCTGTTCCAGACACCAGAGGAGTGTGCTCGCCAGGCCATCGAGAATGACGTGCATGCGGTGGGCGTCAGCACGCTTGCAGCCGGTCATAAGACGTTGGTCCCGGAAATCATCCGCGCTCTGCGCGCGCAGGGCGCCAACGACATCATCGTTTTCGTCGGTGGTGTCGTGCCGCAGCAGGACTACGAGTTTTTGTATGGCGCTGGCGTCAAGGGGATCTATGGCCCGGGTACGCCGATCCCCGAGAGTGCTCGCGACGTGTTGAAGCACATCAAGGATGCCTGTGCCATCGGTTGATACGGACGACGCTGCCTTGATTGCCGCAGTACGTGCTGGCGATCGACGGGCACTGGCGAAAACGATCACGTTGCTCGAGTCGACGCTACCGGAACATCGTGTTCGTGCTGATGCCGTGCTCGATGCGCTGTTGCCCGAGAGCGGGCGTGCGCTGCGCTTGGGTATCTCGGGTGTACCCGGTGTCGGCAAGTCGACCTTCATCGAATCTTTGGGCATGTATTTGATCGATCGAGGGCACCAAGTCGCCGTGCTCGCGGTTGACCCGTCTTCAGGTTTGTCCGGCGGTTCCATTCTCGGTGACAAGACCCGTATGGAGCGTTTGTCCGTGCACGAGCGGGCGTACATCCGACCAAGCCCATCGTCAGGAACCTTGGGCGGAGTTGCCGAGAAGACCCGCGAAGCGATGCTCGTTTGCGAGGCTGCTGGTTACGACGTCGTCATAGTTGAAACTGTGGGCGTAGGCCAATCCGAAACGACCGTGGCGGGAATGACCGACATGTTCGTACTGCTGCAGTTGCCGAATGCCGGCGATGATCTGCAGGCGATGAAAAAAGGCATCATGGAAATGGCCGATCTCATCGTCATCAACAAAGCCGATCTCGATCCAGACGCCGCCACGCGTGCGGAGGCGCAGATCACGAGCGCGTTGCGCGTGCTGCGTTTCACGGGAGCTCCCGGCACGAGCGGCGAGAATCGTTGGCAGACGCGCGTCATGCGCGGCAGTGCACTGCGCGCCGAAGGTTTGGAGCAGTTCTGGGCCGAGGTGCAGGAGTTCAAGCGCCTGCGTAATCTGTCCGGCGAGTTTGCCGAGAAGCGTCGTCAGCAGGCGTTGACTTGGATGTGGGATCAAGTCCACGCCCGATTGGCAGCCGATTTTCGGGATTGTGCTGCAGTCAGAGCAGCGCTGCCCGCGGTGCTCGTCGATGTGTCGCAGTCGCGTATCGCACCCTCGTCGGCCGCGCGAAAGTTGCTAGACCTATTTGAAAAAAGGGAATCCACTCATGCATGACATCATTCAGCAGCTCGAGAAGAAGCGGGCACAAGCCCGTCAGGGTGGCGGGCTCAAGCGCATAGAAGCACAGCATGCCAAGGGCAAACTGACTGCGCGGGAACGCGTGGAGTTGCTGTTGGACGAAGGCAGCTTCGAAGAATGGGATATGTTCGTCGAGCATCGCTGCAGCGACTTTGGCATGCAGGATCAGAAAATCCCGGGTGACGGTGTCGTCACTGGATGCGGCTTCATCAATGGCCGCCTGGTGTTCGTGTTCAGCCAGGATTTCACGGTCTTCGGCGGTTCACTCAGCGAAGCCCATGCGCAGAAGATCTGCAAAGTCATGGATATGGCGATGAAGGTCGGTGCGCCGGTCATCGGCATCAACGACTCGGGCGGCGCGCGAATTCAAGAGGGCGTCGCTTCACTTGGTGGTTACGCCGAGGTATTCCAGCGCAACGTCACTGCATCGGGTGTGGTACCGCAGATCAGTTTGATCATGGGTCCGAGTGCAGGTGGCGCGGTCTATAGTCCCGCTCTCACCGACTTCATTTTCATGGTCAAGGACAGTTCGTACATGTTCGTGACCGGCCCCGAGGTCGTCAAGACTGTCACTCACGAGGAAGTCACCGCAGAGGATCTCGGTGGAGCGATCACCCATACGACTCGTAGCGGCGTAGCCGATCTTGCCTTCGAAAACGATGTCGACGCCATCTTGATGGTCCGACGATTCTTCAACTATTTGCCCTCCAACAATCGCGAGAAAGCGCCGATGCGCGAAGCGGGCGACCCGCCCGATCGTGATGATTTCTCGCTCGATACGCTGATCCCGGACAATCCGAACAAGCCCTACGACATGAAGGAGCTCGTCACGAAAGTGGTCGACGACGGCGAGTTCTTCGAGCTGCAGCCGGATTACGCGAAGAACATCCTCGTCGGATTCGCGCGTATGGACGGACAAGTCGTCGGTATCGTCGCCAACCAACCACTAGTACTGGCTGGCTGTCTCGACATCAAGAGCAGCATCAAGGCAGCGCGTTTCGTACGTTTCTGCGACGCCTTCAGCATCCCGGTCGTGACGTTCGTCGACGTGCCGGGTTTCATGCCGGGTACCGCACAGGAGTACGGTGGCATCATCAAGCACGGAGCGAAGTTGCTCTACGCCTACGCCGAGTGCACCGTACCGAAAATCACCGTCATCACGCGCAAGGCTTACGGCGGTGCATACGACGTCATGGCCTCTAAGCATTTGCGCGGCGACGTGAACTTCGCTTGGCCAAATGCCGAGATCGCGGTGATGGGCGCGAAAGGCGCCGTCGAAATCATCTTCCGTAACGAGAAGAGCGACCCTGAAAAGTTGGCGGCTCGCGAAGCGGAGTATCGCGAGAAGTTCGCCAATCCGTTCGTGGCTGGCGCCCGCGGTTACATCGACGACGTCATCATGCCGCATGGAACACGTCGTCGTGTCTGTCGCGCGTTGACGGTGTTGCGCGATAAGAAGATCGAAGAGCCGTGGCGTAAGCACGGCAACATCCCTCTGTGATGGCGTGAAGGAGCAAGGTCAATCATGTTCAAGAAAATCCTGATCGCCAATCGTGGTGAAATTGCCTGTCGTGTCATCAAGACGGCACGACGTATGGGCATCAAGACGGTGGCGGTGTATTCAGAAGCCGACCGTGATGCTCGTCATGTCGAACTGGCAGACGAGTCGGTTTTGTTGGGACCCGCGCCGTCGCGCGAGTCTTATCTGGTAGCGGACAAGATCATCGCTGCTTGCAAACAGACGGGTGCCGAGGCCGTACATCCCGGTTATGGTTTCTTGTCGGAGAATGCCGAGTTCGCCCGCCGTGTCGAAGAAGAGGGCATCATCTTCATCGGTCCGAAGACCGCCTCGATTGCGGCGATGGGCGACAAGATCGCGTCCAAGGAATTGGCGGCGAAAGCGAAGGTAAACACGATTCCGGGCTACAACAGTCCAATCGAGTCAGCCGAGAAAGCAGTCGAGATAGCCAAGGGCATCGGCTATCCCGTGATGATCAAAGCGAGCGCTGGCGGTGGCGGCAAAGGCCTGCGAGTCGCCTGGAATGACAAGGAAGCTCTCGAAGGCTTCACATCGTGCCGTAACGAAGCACGTAATAGTTTTGGTGACGATCGCGTCTTCATCGAAAAGTTCGTCGAAGAGCCGCGTCACATCGAGATTCAGGTGTTAGGCGACGGTCACGGCAACTGCGTTTATTTGTGGGAGCGCGAATGCTCCATCCAGCGCCGACACCAGAAGGTGATCGAAGAAGCGCCGAGCCCTTTCCTCGACGACAAGACTCGCAAGGCTATGGGCGAGCAGGCCGTAGCCTTGGCAAAGGCGGTGAACTACCAAAGTGCTGGCACCGTCGAGTTCGTGGTCGGTAAGGACAAAAGCTTCTACTTTCTGGAGATGAACACTCGACTGCAGGTAGAGCATCCCGTCACCGAGTGCATCACGGGCCTCGACCTCGTCGAGCAGATGATTCGAGTGGCAGCCGGCGAGAAGTTGGCTTTCAAACAAAGCGAGATCGCACGCAATGGTTGGGCGATCGAGTGCCGAATCAACGCCGAGGATCCATATCGAAACTTTCTGCCTTCGACCGGAAGGCTCGTCAAATATCGACCGCCCGAGCAGAACATGGAAGCGTCGCAACCCGTCCCGCAGGGAGGTGGTGTGCGCGTCGACACCGGCGTTTACGAAGGTGGCGAGATTCCGATGTTCTACGATTCCATGATCGCCAAGCTGATCACGCACGGGCGTGATCGCAACGAAGCGATTGCGCGGATGCGTGAGGCCTTGAACGGATTCGTGATTCGTGGAATCTCGAGCAATATTCCATTTCAAGCGGCGTTGCTGGCACACCCGAAGTTCGTCTCCGGTGAATTCAACACCGGATTCATCGCCGAGCATTATCCGAAAGGGTTTTCAGCAAGCAGCGTGGTGCATGAACAAGCTGGATTCCTGTTGGCTCTGGCAGCGGTATCGCATCGGCGCTCGCGTGAGCGTGCCGCGACCCTCACGGGCCAGCGCCGTCACCGCGAAGTTCGGATCCGCGAGGATTTCATCATCGTTTTGACCGATGAGTCGGGTCGTCGCGATCAGATTCCGGTGACTGTGCGCCCGGTAGGCGCAGCCTTTCACATCACGATTGCCGGTCAAACGCATGAGATTTCCTTCGAGGACAATCTGCGTGACATCGCCGTACACGGCAGTTTCGATGGGCGCACTTTTTGCGCGCAAATCGAGCGAGTCGGTCTCGGTTATCGGATCTCGCACAATGGCGCATCGCTTTTCGCTCGCGTGTTCTCGCCCCGGCAGGCGGAACTCGAGGCTTTGATGCCGTTCAAGGCACCACCCGATTTGTCGAAGGTGTTGTTGTCACCCATGCCTGGCTTGTTGGTCGATGTCGCAGTGCAGACAGGACAAACGGTTCGAGCAGGCGAAAAGCTGGCGGCAATCGAAGCGATGAAGATGGAAAACATCCTGTTCGCCACTCAGGATTGTGTCGTGACCGAGGTCGTCGCGAAGAAAGGCGACAGCCTCGCGGTTGATCAAGTCATCATGCGGTTCGAGTGAGGGAATTGGTCATGTCGAGCGCAATGAGCCGACCGTTTCGAGTTCTCGGTATCCAGCAAGTGGCCATCGGCGGGCCGGACAAGCAGCGTCTCAAGACGCTGTGGGTCGATATGTTGGGGCTCGATGTGACGGGTAACTTTGTCAGCGAGCGTGAGAACGTAGACGAAGATATCTGTGCGATGGGACGCGGCGTCCACACGGTCGAGGTTGATTTGATGCAACCGCTAGATCCCGACAAAAAGCCAGCAGTACATCAGACCCCACTCAATCATATCGGTCTTTGGATTGACGATCTGCCCAAGGCGGTCGAATGGCTAACCAGTCGGGGCGTGCGTTTTGCACCGGGTGGTATTCGCAAGGGCGCCGCCGGTCACGACATTTGTTTCTTGCACCCGAAATCGAACGAGGAGTTCCCAATCGCCGGTGAAGGCGTGTTGATCGAACTCGTTCAAGCCCCACCCGAGGTCGTTGCCGCTCTGCGCTGAATCGCGACGATCAGCGTTCCCGGTCCGCCGTGTACGCCGACGGCGGGACTCATGTCGGTCACTTCGACCCACTCGATGTGGTTCGGATCAAATAGTCGCAGGAGATCTGCTTTCAGAAGTTGCGCTTCGCTAGGCTGGTCGCCATGACCCACTAGCAGTCGCAGCTTCTCACCCGCTCCGACCGATCCCACTTGCTTGACGACGTGTTTGGCAAAGCGCTGACGTAGATTCAGTTTGCCGATCAGTCCGCTGCCTGCTGCGATGCGCCCATCGGGATGGGTATGCAGGATGACGTTGAGACGCAGCCATTTGGCGATGGTCCCGACGATGGCGGGAACTCGACCGCCACGAACGGCAAACTTGATATCTTTGAGTAGTGCGAACGTCCGAGTGCATTCGAGGGCCTCGCGGGCTGCGGCCGCGACAGCCTCCAGATCACCTCCGAGTTCTGCCGCTTCCGCTGCGGCGATAGTGATGAGTCCTTGGCCAACGGAGGCGTTGCGACTGTCGATTGCTCGAATCGGCTTGCCTTCTGGCGATACGCGATCGGCCGCTTTCATCGCAGCATCCCAAGTTCCGCTATGACGTGCTGTCAGGTTCACCGACACGACACCCTGATAGTGCGATGCCAAAAACTCGAACATTCGGCGGAAATCACCAGGCGGCGGCTGAGAGGTTTTCGGATGTGACGGATTTACAGCAAGCTCTCGGTAGAACTCGCTCGGCGTCATGCTGACTTTATCGAGATATGAACGCGCGCCGAACTGAATTCGTACTGGCACCATCATGATGCCGAGGCGATCGATGAATGAATCGGGTATGTCAGAGCCCGAGTCGGTGACGATAGCGATTTTCTGGGTTCGTTTGTGATGCGCGGCTGATTGCTGGAGCTGCATATCGTCGGCTTTCTGCGCCGATACGACACCGTAGTTTGCCGCCAGACGAAAAACGTCATCAGGCGTGTTGGTGTGAATATGGATCCGCGCTTTTTGCTTGTTACCGCTGATCACGAGGCTTGCGCCTCTTTCGGCAAACTGTTCCCGAAGTTGGCGAAGATCGAGTTGGCTGTCGGCACCCGTCGTGACCAGACATTCGGTGCAATAACGAAAATCCTGATCGACAGCGACGTTACCGGTATCCGCCATCGACTCGTCACCAACGTGCAGAGGTGCGACCACCGGGCCCACCTCACCCGTTTCTAGAAAACGCCGCATCCCTTCGAGCACTTCGACGAAGCCGAGTGCACCCGCATCGACGACGTTCGCGATGCGTAACTCATCCAATTGAGAGCGAGTGGCTTCGAGACTGGTGCGAACACGAATCAATGCTTCAGAGAACAGCTCGCCGAAGTTTTGCGACTGACTAAGCGTGGCTTCAGATGCTTGAGCGAATTCGCGTAGCACCGTCAGAATCGTGCCTTCGCGTGGCTGACTTAGTGCATCGCGTGCGTAAACCGACCCTTTGTTGACGGCAGAAACAAATTCGCGACGACCGAGTCGGGCGAGATGACCTGCGCCATCGCCCAGACCCAATAAAAATTGCGCCAGGATCGCGCCCGAATTACCACGGGCACCATCAAGTGCGGCATCGGCAGCCCGCACTAGCAGCGTGCCGGCATGGGGTTCGGGTGCGCGATCGAGCGCCGCGAGTACGGCGCTCAACGTCATCGACATATTCGTGCCCGTATCGCCATCCGGCACGGGAAATACGTTGATCTTGTTGATATGGTCGGTGCGCTCGAACAGGCGGTATATTCCGGCGCGCAGCGCGTTCGCCAGTTGTAGCCCGTCTAGTTCATCGATAGCCATCATCGATCCTCGATCGAAACGGCGAACGAGGAGTTACCGTAAGACAAGACGACTCCTTCGGGTGTGATGGACATAACTTGGAGTCCATCACGACTCGTCTCACCTTCACGCAGGCGTTCACCATTCAGCAGTACGAAGCGCTTGGTCGGATCGGCGTCGAAGACATGAAGATTCAGTGTTGCAGGCGGCAGATTTGCACCGGCCGCGAGCTGTTGATCGCGAGTCGGCACGGCATTTAGCGACCGAGCCGGTGTCATCAAGGTTGCGCTTTGTAGCGGCGTGTTCGGTATGGGCATGTTTTGCGCGGGCATGCTCTGCACTGGCGCAGAATCTGCGGCATTCGACTCTGCCACCGAGGGAGTGGTCATCGTGATTGTTTCTGTCGGCAAGGCGACAACGGCCGGAGCTGCTGCTATTCCCGGTGTTTCAGCTGGAGGCCTCAACAGTACGACCGCCAGAACCACCAGGTTGACGGCTAGTAGTCCAAGCAGCGCCCAGACCCATGTCGGCGTACCACCGCTCGAGCGCGGCAAAGCCGTTGGCAGCGTCGACGGATTTTGTTGACGAAGCCGCTCTTCTTCAGATTTTTTCAGCGCATCGAGAATGAAAGACATGCGTATACGGCCGCGGAAATCCGCGGTGTCCCCCTTTCCAGATGCGAGTATTGCATGGTCCGAGGCTGCGCGGCATAGTCGCGCGCATCGTGCCTACCGACGATTCATCCTGGCTCGCGGTCTCCCCCGGTTCCCTGCACTCTGTTTCAGCGGTTATTCCAGCTGAGAGCTGTAGTTTGTGGTTGACCGAGCTTGATCAATGGGCAGACTCCGCTCGAGATTCGAAGGATTGTTTGGATCAACTTGATTGGGATAGGGCGGCGCGCAAGCCTGAGGGACGGGTCAGGGAGCGGTTCATCAGTTCCCGCGTGGTATTGCGCCGCATATTGGGCGCGCTGCTTCGCGTGCAACCTGCGATCCTGCGCTTCCGGATCGACGAGCACGGTAAACCGACCTTGGTGACTCCTCATCAGCGTTGCCACTTCAATTTGAGTCATAGCGACAACGTCTTGCTCGTCGGTACGAGTTTGAGCGTGCGCATCGGCGTGGATATCGAAGTTCCTCGATCTGTACCAAGAGCGCAGCAGCTGTCGACACGCGTCTTCACGACGGACGAGCGGCTACTGCTGAGTCAAGCAAGTGAGATATCCGAGGCGGCGCGTGATGAGGCGTTCCTGCGGATATGGACGCGTAAGGAGGCTTATCTCAAGTGTCGTGGTGATGGATTCACCACGCCCGCGCGTGATTACGCAGTTGGGTTAGACGGGTCGATGCGGTTGGATGATCTCGAGATCCGAAGTCTTGATCTGCCATCTCCCGGATATGCCGCGCTGGCGAGCGCTGCACCGATCAGTCACGTTCGCCAGTATCGACTGTGTCGCGACGATACCATCTGATCACGGCGGGGCTGATCTCTCTCCTGATTCTCGCAGGGGGCCTGCTATCTGAGTCAACCCGTGAGATGTTGCGCTGGTCCCGCGAGGCGCCCGCTATCGAGTGGCTATGGCGTAGTTGGTGTGCTCACTGGGTACATCTCGATCTAAATCATGCCTTGCTGAATGCCGCTGGTTTTCTGTTGGTTGCTGCTTGGTTGTCTACGTCCCTCACGATGATTGGCTGGATGATCGTTGCCGTAGCCGCGATCGTCTCGATCGATCTTGGGTTATGGTGGCTGACCCACTTTGAGTGGTACGTTGGTGCCTCGGCACTGATTCATGCCTTGGCGGCGGCCGGTATCACCGTAAAAGTACTCGATGGTGAGCGCTTCGCGCGCTGGGCCGCTCTCGCGGGCATTCTGAAGCTGATTTTCGAGCAGTTTTCGGCGCCGATTTTGCTGGTCGGTGGTGCGACGGTTGCGACCGACGCACATGTGTTTGGCGTCGTCGCTGGTGTGCTTTGCGGATTAGTCTTCGCGTCGACGGGATGGTGTCGATCGCGAACCGTCACCCTGTCTTAGCAGGCCGCTTGCACGAGCGACAGCGGCGCCACCAAACTTTTGTCGGATAGCATCGACCGCACTGTCTATTGCAGCGGTCGTTTTATCTGCTTGCGAAAAAAGATCCGGTTGGTCATCGAGACCGAATTCGGACGTGACAACACCCAGTAGCCTAACTTTAGTGCGGGGTTTTTCGCGCAAAAACGCACGCAATAATTCATCGGCCGTCATCAGGATGATACGGGTTTCATCCGTGGCCGAAGCCAAAGTCTTCTGACGACTGAAGGTGACAAAGTCGGCGCGCCGAATCTTGATACCGACGCAGCGAGCGCGAAGCCCCTTTCGGCGCAGTCGGCTGCTCACCTTGTCGCTAAGAGCGCTGATCTCAGCCAACATTTGTCTCTCGTCTACGAGGTCCGTGGCGTAGGTTTGCTCGTTACTCACCGATTTCTCGTCATGCTCCGGCTCGACCGCGCGATCGTCGATTCCGCAAGCGCGGGCTCGCCAATGCAGGGCGTGCCGTCCGAACCATCGCTCCATTTGGCCATCTGATGCCTTTTGGAGATCGCCGATGGTCTTGACGCCGACTGCGAGTAGTTCGTCTCCCTTCTTGCGTCCAAGTCCAGGCAGCCGTTTGATGGAGAGTGGTGCGAGCGTTTCGACAACTCGATCCGGCGCGACAACTGTGAGCCCATCGGGCTTGTCGAGATCGGATGCGATTTTCGCCACCAGCTTATTCGGTGCGACGCCGACCGAAGCATTGAGGCCGGTGCGCTCACGTATCAAGTGTTTGATTTCTCGTGCAATCGAGATGGCATCGCCCTTCAGTGCCAGACTTGCCGTGACATCGAGGTAAGCTTCATCGAGCGACAGACCTTCGACCAAGGGCGTGAACTCGTGGAAAACGTCGAATATCTGCGCCGAAACTTCTGCGTATCTTGCCATGCGCGGCCGTACACAAACCGCGTCGGGGCATAGCTGCAAAGCGCGACTCACCGGCATGGCAGAGCGCACGCCGAATGCTCGCACCTCGTAGCTTGCGGCAGCGACAACGCCTCGACCGCTTGTACCGCCGACGATCAACGGTTTGCCACGCAACTCCGGACGATCTCGCTGCTCGACTGACGCGTAGAACGCATCCATATCGACATGCAAAATGACCCGGAGCGGACGGGACATCTTTCAGCCGGCGAGGAACGAAGCAAAGCCGGTCACTATCAGCGTTATTGTTGCAAGGACGCTGTACAGAAACCCAAGGCCGATGAAGAGAGCCCAGGTTTTTCCGATCGGCTTTTCGTAAACAATTCGCAGCGCACGCCAGCAGTACCACATGAGATAGACGACGAGCGCCGTACTGAACCAGCCACCTACACTCGCCGGCAAAACAAAACCCGACAAGGTGTCGAGTATCAGGGCAGCGAAGATGGCGCTATGGTTATGTACCAGAAAGAGCAGGTGCTCAACATATAGACGACGTGGGTGCCAAAAAAACAGCATCATCAACCCTGCAAACGCAGGTAGAAGGACAAACATCGCCTTCGGCACATTGCGCTGAAAGCTTGCAACCAAGCGCGCACCGTTATCCGTTTTCAATTGCGCGCATGCCGCACGAAATCGAGGCTCTACGAAATTTGCAAACGGGCCGTTGTAATCCACTTCGCAAATTTGACTATCGGAGTCGATCTCAATGGGGTTCTGTGCGCTCTTGTCATTATCGGGTAGCGACGCCAGTAGGAAAAACACGACACTGATGATCAGGTAAAGCCGGATCGGCGGCAGATAGGAGTTGCGTCGCCCAGCGAAGTACTCGCGAGTGAGAAGACCCGGTTTTCTCAATAAATAACGCAGCGTGATCCACAGACGGGAATCGGCATGCGTGAGTGTCTCAACCGTCTCTTCCAGTAGGTGTGAGACAGTCGGCGGCTTGGATACATGTCGCTGCCCGCAACTGGCGCAAAATGCGCCAGTCAGCGGGGCACTGCAGTTCAGACAGTTCACGACACGACGTCGTGTTCGTCCATATTCAGCGACACGCGTACGCGGGGTTGAGACTGGGTGCCAAGTTCATCTGGCGCAAAATCATCGACGTGGATCAGGTCCATGACTTTGCGATCGTAGGCGCGCAGCCAAACCGCTTCGTCGGCGTTGATGATGCCGATCGCTTGTGCTTCGAGAATTTGTCCCGGCAGATCCAAGGCGTGAATACGGCCCGTCTTCACGCCCTCGACGCGAATGCGCTTCTCGAGACTCTCGGCACGCTCAGCCATCTCGAGAACTTCCTGCAGCAAGCCGAGAGCATTACCTTGTTCAATTCGTCGGTAAACCGGATAGCAGAGACGATCTCGAGTGTCGGTCGGTGACGTGACGAGTGCGGCGAGTTTGCGACCGAGCCGATCGTCGGGAGCCGAATACTGCAAGCCGCGCGGGAAAATCAAAAAGCGCATCGCGGCAGCCAAGAATCGATTCGGGAAGTTTCTCAGGAAACCGTGCAGTTGCTCTTGAGCCTGATAGAGCAAGTGACGGCATGCCCATTCGACGATGGGCAGGTCTTCTTGGCGACGGCCCTGATTCTCGTAGTGCTTCAAGACCATCGAGGCAAGATACATATACGACAGTACATCGCCGAGCCGAGCCGAGAGATTTTCCTTTTTCTTGAGATAGCCGCCTAAAGACAACATGGCAACGTCTACCGCGAAAGCGAAGCTCGCGGAAAAACGTACGATATGCTGATAGTAGCGTGTCGCGGGGCCGACCTCGGGCGCTGCCGTAAAGCGCGCATTGGTTAAGGCCATCACAAAAGATCTGACGGCGTTACTCAAGGTAAAGCCGACGTGCCCGAAGAGTGCAGCGTCAAAGTCATCTACCCCGCGCTTCCGATCTGGATTTCGTGCGGCTTCCATTTCCTTGAGTACGAACGGATGGCAGCGAATTGCACCTTGTCCGAAGATGATCAAACTGCGAGTGAGAATGTTGGCTCCCTCGACGGTGATCGCAACCGGCACCACTTGATAGCCGCGTCCGAGGTAGTTTTTCGGACCGAGGCAGATGCCTTTACCGCCGTGTACGTCCATGGCGTCGTTCGCGACCATGCGACTCATTTCGGTTACGTGGTACTTCAGCATCGCCGATGGCACTGACGGCTTTTCACCACCGTCGATGGCGCCTGCCGTCACGGATCGTGCGGCGTCCATGGTGTAGGTGAGCCCGACCATTCTAGCGATGACACTTTCGATGCCTTCGAATTGCCCCACCGGCATGTTGAATTGCCGACGGATACGCGAGTAGGCACCGGTAGCGAAGACAGCCGCTTTACCTCCGCCCGTTCCGCTCGAGGGCAAAGAAATGCAACGTCCTACCGACAACTGTTCAACCAGCATTCGCCAGCCTTGCCCAGCCATCTTAGGTCCACCAATGATGAATTCGAGCGGTACAAAAACGTTTTCGCCCTGGATGGGGCCATTCTGGAATGGCACGTTGAGCGGGAAGTGTCGTCGCCCGATCGACACGCCCGCTGTATTGCGCGGAATCAACGCACAGGTGATACCGATATCCTCACGATCACCGAGCAGTCGTTCCGGATCAAACAATCGGAATGCGAGACCGATGACGGTCGCCACCGGAGCGAGTGTGATGTAGCGCTTGGAGAAGTTCAGACGGATGCCAACGATCTCCTGTCCTTGCCAGTGCCCGCGACAGATCACACCCGTATCAGGCAATGAGGCCGCGTCGGAGCCAGCACGTGGACCCGTGAGTGCGAAGCAAGGGATGTCTTCCCCACGGGCGAGACGTGGGAGGTAATGATTTTTTTGTTCTTCGGTTCCGTAGTGCTGTAGTAGCTCTCCCGGACCGAGCGAGTTGGGAACCGCGACCGTCGAGGAGACCACGGCGCTGCGACTCGACAGTTTGGCGAGCACACACGAGTGAGCGTAAGCGGAAAATTCCAGTCCGCCGTACTTCTTCTGGATGATCATCGAGAAGAAGCCTTGGTTTTTCAGAAACTCCCAGATCTCTGGCGGCATGTCGCCACGACGGTGCGTAATGTCGAAGTCGTCGATCATGCGGCACAGCTCTTCGCAGGGACCGTCGAGGAATGCCTGCTCCTCAGCGGTAAGTCGCGGTGTCTTGGCGCCGAGCAACTTCGACCAGTTCGGATTGCCGGTGAATAGTTCGCCGTCCCACCAAACGGTACCGGCTTCGAGTGCCTCGCGTTCGGTGGATGACATCGACGGCAACATACGTCGATAGATCTTCATGAACGGCCGCGTGATTACGGCTTTTCGCAGCGGATGGATGTTGAACGCCACCAACACAAAGAAGAGGAGCCAAAGAATCCCCTTCCAGATGCCCGCCGGATCGCCGGCAGCGCTGTAGGCAGTCAACAAAACGAAGAACGTGGCCGTGAAGGCCAGCAAGCTGAGTCGCTTATAGGCGAGATACAGCACAGCTGCCACGAATAGCAGAGCGATGATGCCGCCGGTCGCAGTGAGCGCCCAGGCAGCGAGGAGGGCCAAGGTGATGGAGATGATCGCGTTAGTCATAGCGATAGCCTACAAGAGGTCGGGCAAAAAAAGAGGGGCCGCTAGGCCCCTCCCGATGAAGATCCTGTGGGACCTTCTGTATCAGCCGAGCAGGTCCTTCACGCCGTCGCGCTCTTCCAGCAACTCCTTGTGCGTTGCATCCATGCGCTGACGGCTGAATTCGTCGATCGCGAGGCCCTGCACGATCTCGTAATGACCGTTGCGGCAGACCACCGGATACGAATAGATCACGCCCTCGGGGATGCCATAGCTGCCATCGGACGGGATACCCATCGAGACCCAATCGCCGGCTGCCGAACCGCGGAACCAGTCGCGGATATGGTCGATGGCGGCGGAACCGGCAGAGGCAGCCGAAGAGGCGCCGCGTGCTTTGATGATGGCCGCTCCACGCTGCTGCACGGTCGGGATGAAGTCCTTCTCGATCCAGTTGGCATCGACCAGCGAGCGCGCCGGCTGGCCCTTCACGAGGCAGTGGTTGATGTCCGGGTACTGCGTCGCCGAGTGGTTTCCCCAGATGATCATTTTCTGGATGTCATTCACATGGACGCCAGTTTTCTCGGCCAGTTGCGACAGCGCGCGGTTGTGATCGAGACGCGTCATCGCGGTGAACGATTGCGGCTTCAGAGACGGCGCATTCTTCATCGCGATCAGCGCATTCGTATTCGCCGGATTACCGACGACGAGTACGCGTACGTCGCGCGCCGCCACATCGTTCAATGCCTTGCCCTGCGCCGAGAAAATTTGGGCGTTGGCGAGCAGCAGATCTTTGCGCTCCATGCCAGGACCGCGGGGGCGGGCGCCGACCAGCAGTGCGGCGTGACAATCCTTGAAAGCGACCCGCGCATCGTCCGTTGCGATGACTTTGTTCAGTGTCGGGAAAGCGCAGTCGTTGAGTTCCATGACGACGCCCTGCAACGTCGGCAGCGCCGGGGTGATCTCCAGCAAGTGCAGGTTGACGGGCTGATCGGGTCCGAGCATGGCGCCCGAGGCGACACGGAAAGCGAGGGCATAACCAATCTGACCAGCGGCGCCGGTGATGGCGACGTTCAAGGGCTGCTTCATCCGGAAAATCTCCACGTTAATAGGCGGGCGAATTTTACGTGATCAAAGGGCCCGTGCCGTGGCCACTTGACTGCGTATTGGTGTTGTAGTTATATATAACACTAGATTGTTTCAGTCAGAGGTATTAACGTGCAGACATGGACTTACTCGAAGCCGCTGGCAACCGTCACCGTGGTTGCCCTGGTAGCCACCTTGCTCACGAGCGCGCTGCTCTGGGGTTTGGCCCTTTCGGCCGACCTGCCGGACGCGCCTCGTTTCGCCGTCTCGGTCTCGGCGATCGGCTGAGGACAGTTGGGCCATGAGCGACCGCCAATGGAATGACGACGCCCCGATCTACCGCCAACTGCGGGATCGCGTCGTCGCCATGATCCTCGACGGCGCGTTGAAGGAAGGCGATCCGCTACCTTCGGTGCGTAACGTGGCGGCGGAGTTTCGCATCAACCCCCTAACCGTACTCAAGGCTTATCAAGAGTTGGTCGACGAGCAACTGGTCGAGAAACGACGCGGTCGCGGGATGTACGTCAACGCGGGGGCCAGAGCGGCGCTGCTCAAAGACGAGCGGCAGCGATTTCTGGTCGACGAGTGGCCTCGCACTCGCGCCAAAATCGAACGTCTCGGCCTAGCTGTCGACGAACTGCTCGCAACCAAAGAACAGAAGTGAGGACTCTCCCATGGGAGCAGTGATACACGCGCGCGATGTTCGCAAGCGCTATGGTCGATCGACTCTCGCACTCGATGGACTCGATTTCGACGTCGCCGCCGGGCGCATCGTCGGTTTGATGGGGCCGAATGGCGCGGGTAAAACCACGGCGCTCAAATCGATCCTCGGTTTGACTCCTTTCGAAGGTGAGCTGCAAGTGCTCGGCCGCGACCCGCGTACCGAACGCGATTCGTTGATGAAAGACGTTTGTTTCATCGCTGATGTCGCCGTGTTGCCGAAGTGGTTGCGAGTCGACCATGCGCTCGACTATGTCGCCGGGGTTCATCCCAAGTTCGATCGACAGCGCGCGGACGATGTGCTCGCTCGAACCGACATTAAACGAAAGAGCAAGGTTGGCGAATTATCCAAAGGCATGATCACACAGCTCCATTTGGCGCTGATCATGGCGATCGATGCCAAGCTGCTGGTCTTGGACGAGCCGACGCTGGGCCTTGATCTCTTGTATCGACGAGGTTTCTACGAAGCCTTGCTCAATGACTATTTCGACCATGAGCGCACCATTTTGGTCACGACCCACCAGGTCGAAGAAGTCGAAAACCTGCTGACCGATGTGCTTTTCATCAGCCACGGCAAGATCGTGCTCGACTCGACCGTCGACGCCTTGCCGAGCCGCTTTGCACAGCTGATCACGACTTCCGAGCATGTGGCTGCGGCGCGAGCGCTGCGTCCGGTCTATGAACGTGAAGTGTTTGGTCGATATGCATTCGTTTTCGACATCGGAAAAGGGGGCGCTCCCACGACCGATGAATTGGCGGCCCTGGGTGATATTCGAACGCCCTCGATTGCGGATTTGTTTGTGGCGTTGATGAACGATGGTCACTCGAATGGCGCGACTGCAGGCCGCGTCGGTGCGGAGGTGGCAGCATGAACATCACGGTCATGAAAACTTTGCTCTGGCGCGAGACTTGGGAACACCGTGGTCTCATCTGGGCCCCGTTGATCACGACTGCGGTTATTGTGCTCACCGCACTGCTGAGCACGAGCTTCACTGGTAGCGTGCAGATTAATGTCGATGGCAAAGAGCAGGCGCTTTTCGCCACCTTGGCGACGGATCTGTCACACCAACGACAGTTGTTCGCGGTCTGGTTGGGCGCGCTGGTGATCCCACAGATGATCGTTGCGATGATCGTGTTGGTGTTCTACGTGCTCGATAGTCTCTACAACGAGCGCAAAGATCGGAGCATCCTGTTTTGGAAGTCGATGCCAGTCTCCGATGCAGAAACAGTCGGCTCTAAACTTGCCACGGCTTTGTTACTCGTCCCGTTATGGGTGTGGCTCGTCTCGATGATCGCGAGTCTCGTCGTGTTCGTGATCGTCAGCGTCAAGCTCGCCGGAACGCCGCTTGCACCGTTGGCCACGTTCCATCTCGGTACTTGGTTGGTCTTGCAATTGACGATGCTGCAAAACGTACTGATCGCTGCGCTGTGGTACGCCCCGGTAGCGGTGTATTTGTTGTTGATGTCCGTCTACGCCAAGCGCAGTCCGTTTCTGTGGGCTGTCTTGCCACCCGTACTACTGGTGATTTTCGAAGAAGTGGCGTTCAACACGAGTGTGATCGCGGGATTCATCGCCAACCGTCTGTTCGGGTTCTTCCGTGAGCTCGATCTGCATATCTCCTCGGACGACGGCGATACTTCCGCGTCCGTGATCCAGCAGATCGCCCGCAGCTATGAGCAACTCGGCACGCTCGATATGCTCGCGAAGCCTGATCTTTGGTTCGGGGTTGCCGTAGCCGTGATCGGTTTCTTCGTCGTCGTGCGGCTACGTCGCTGGCGGGACGACGCCTGATGGTGATGTCGCGGATCACCTTAGTCGGTGATCCGCGCCCCCGCAGTGACGACGGCTGCGACATCACGGCTTCGTCGGCGGGCTTCGTCGATGTTCGCGCCGCGCGCTAGCGCGACTCCCATCCGTCGTTGACCGCGCACTTCCGGCTTGCCGAACAATCGCAGCGTGGTGTCCGGCTCGAGAAGCGCCGATTGTAGATTCGAAAACCGTAGCTCGGCCGTATCGCCTTCTATCAGGATCGCCGTCGATGCGGACGGTCCGAGCGTACGGATCTGAGGAATCGGCAACCCTAGGATCGCTCGCAGGTGCAAGGCGAACTCCGATAAGTCCTGTGAGATCAGGGTCACGAGGCCGGTATCGTGAGGTCTGGGTGATACCTCGCTGAACCACACCTCATCACCCTTTACGAATAGCTCGACACCAAACAGCCCGCGACCCCCCAATGCGCTCGTGATCTGCAGGGCGATATCGCGACTGCGAGCCAGCGCGGTCGCACTCATCGGGTGTGGTTGCCACGATTCGCGATAGTCGCCGCTGATCTGCAGATGACCGATCGGATCACAGAAGGACGTTCCCCCCGCATGCCTGACGGTCAAAAGGGTGATCTCGTAGTCGAACTCGATGAATCCCTCGACGATCACGCGACCTGCGCCTGCACGGCCTCCCTCCTGCGCGTAGCGCCAGGCCGTTTCCACCCCGGATTTATCTTTGACGACACTTTGGCCTTTGCCGGAGCTCGACATCACGGGTTTGACCACGCAGGGCAGTCCAATTTCATCGATAGCTTCGAGATATTCATCCCGGGTGGAAGCAAAGCGGTAAGGCGAGGTTGGCAAACCCAGTTTTTCGGCGGCAAGGCGTCGGATTCCTTCCCGATCCATGGTGAGTTTGGCGGCCATTGCCGTCGGAACGACGTGAAAGCCCTCAGCTTCGAGGCGCAGCAGCTCATCGGTCGCAATCGCCTCGATCTCCGGCACGATGAAATGCGGTCGTTCGCGTAGCACGATCTCGCGCAGGGCTTCGGCATCGAGCATGCGAATAACGTGTGATCGATGCGCGACCTGCATGGCGGGCGCGTGAGCGTATCGGTCCACGGCAATGACTTCGATACCAAGACGCTGGGCTTCGATCGCCACTTCTTTGCCGAGTTCGCCCGAGCCTAGCAACATCAAGCGCGTTGCGCCGCGCGAACCAGGGGTGCCGATGGTGGTAGACATCATATTCCTCGCGTTACACTCGAACGAAGTTTAACCGTGTAAAGCAGGTATGCCATGTCTGATCCCGTTGTTGCGAGCCGCACGCCCATCGCAGTCGATGTCGAGGCCGGCAAGACATATTGGTGGTGCAGTTGTGGTAAGTCGGCCAAACAGCCCTTCTGTGACGGATCGCACAAGGGTACGGATTTCACTCCCGTGAAATACGAGGCGACGGCTTCTACGAAGGTTTGGTTCTGCGGTTGCAAACAGACTGCGAACGCGCCGCTATGCGACGGGGCGCACAAGAAACTGCCCTGATGCCGTTTCGAACCGAGCGTCACCATGAGACGCTTCGGTTGTCGCCCGTTGGCGACTGGACGATTCAGCATGTCGGTGAAATCGAGCGCTCTCTGGACATGCTGTCACTCGACGGTGTCCGCTGCATTCAACTCGATCTGTCGGGTATCTCGTCGCTCGATTTATCGGGCGCTTGGTTGATACACAATCTACGTGTTCGATCCACCGCAATCCGATCGGTCGACCTTTTATCGCCTGAGCCGCCCTTGTTGCGGCTCGTCGCCCAAACACTCGCCCAAGACCAATCGGCACGCGAGCCTGAGCCACGGACTGCGCGTTCCGCTGTCGAGCACCTAGGTCGTCATGCCTGGGAGCGACTGACAGGTTGGGCTGAAGGCTTGGCTTTTCTTGGCGCTACGGTACTCCGATTTCTCGCGGCGCTGAAAGACCCGCGGGTTTGGCGCCCGATCTCGATCGCAAGGCACGTTTACGACACCGGACTCACTGCTATTCCGATCGTCGCGCTGATCGCGTTTTTGATCGCCGTCATCATCGCTTACATGGGTGCGCAGCAGTTACAGCAGTTCGGCGCCGATATCTTCGTGGTTGATCTGGTCACGGTCGGTGTCTTGCGCGAACTGGGTGTGTTGCTGACAGCCATCATCGTAGCCGGACGGTCAGGCAGTGCTTTTGCTGCCGAGATTGGTGCCATGAAGCTCAATCAGGAAATCGATGCGCTCAAGGCCACCGGAGTCGAGCCAATCGAAGTGCTGGTGCTGCCGCGCTGGATCGGTCTCGTCATTGCGTTACCTCTTTTGACGGTGATCGCCGATGCAGTCGGTGTTGTCGGTGGGGCCTTGCTCTGTCAATTGCTGCTCGATATGCCACTGGTTCAATATTTCCAAAGAGTCGACGAGTCGATCGCAGCCTGGACCTTCTGGGTCGGCATCATCAAGGCGCCGGTTTTTGCAGTCCTCATCGCTGCGGCAGGCACCTACCGTGGCATGCAAGTCCGCGGATCTTCCCGTGAGCTTGGGCGCTTGACGACGGTTGCTGTCGTACAGGCTATTTTCATGGTCATTTTGGCCGATGCTTTATTTGCGGTTCTCTTCATGGAGATCGGCATATGAGTGTGGCTCCGGCGATCATCGTCAGCGACATCGTCAATCGCTTCGGTGCGCAGACGGTGCATGATGGTCTCGATATGCGGATCGAGCGCGGTGAGATTTTCGGTATCGTCGGTGGATCCGGCTCCGGCAAGAGCGTCTTGCTCAACACGATACTGGGATTAAGGCGTCCACAGAGAGGCCGAGTCGAACTTTCCGGCGTTGATATCACATCTCTCGCAGACGCCGAGCTACGTAAGCTCAAAATGACCTATGGCGTTACGTTTCAAGCGGGGGCGCTCTTCAGTTCGCTGACTGTTCTGCAGAACGTGCAATTGCCCATGCTCGAGCACCTCGATCTCAGCGCTCGCGCGCTCGAAGAGTTGGCATTACTGAAAGTACGGCTAGTCGGACTACCGGTCGAAGCGGCCTACAAGTATCCGTCGCAGTTGTCCGGAGGCATGATCAAGCGTGCAGCACTCGCTCGAGCGCTCGCGCTCGATCCCCCGTTACTATTTTTAGACGAACCCACTTCGGGTCTCGATCCTATCGGTGCTGCGGCATTCGATGAATTGTTGGTGGGCTTGCAGCGGGAGTTGGGTTTGACCGTGGTCATGATCACCCATGATCTGGACACGATATTCCGAACCTGTAATCGTGTCGGTGTGATCGTCGATAGAAAGATGATCTCGGGTACCCTCGAGCAGATCAGCGACAATCCTCATCCCTGGATTCGGGAGTACTTTCACGGCGCTAGAGCCAGTCGTTTCGGAGCATCTCGTGGAGCGTGAAGCCAATTACACTGCAGTTGGAGCATTCGTTCTGCTGGTGATCGGCATGGCGGTAGCCTTCGTCTATTGGTATTCGGACGGTCGTAACGCTCGGTCTTACGAGCGTTACGAAATTTATTTTGAAGGCTCCGTGAGCGGGCTCAATGTCGGTAGTGCCGTTCGTTATCTCGGTGTCGATATCGGGCGCGTGATCGCCCTGAATATTGATCGGCGTTCCGCTGCTCGGGTTCAGGTCATCGTCGATATCGATTCAGCTGCGCCTATTTCCGACAAGACGGTGGCCGAGTTGTCGCTGCTCGGTGTGACGGGTTTGCTCTACATCGATCTACTCGGGAACGCTGGAACCAAAAAGTTGGCGCCGCTGGTCGCTAGCGAGTCCTATCCGGTGATTCGGTCGGTTCGATCCGGGTTCGACGTGTTTCTCTCGGGCGTACCTGAGGTCATGGGTCGCGCTTCTGAAGTGGCTCAGCGCGCGAGTCGCTTGCTGTCCGACGATAACCTCGACGCTCTATCGAGCACGATTGTGAATCTTGAGCGTGCGAGTCGGTTACTGCCAGGTACGGTGAATGAAGCTCAAACGCTTGCACGTGAGCTTCGCGTGTTATCACGTGATTTGGCCGCGGTAGCCGTCGCGTTGCGACGAACCACGGAGCAGAGTGCGCCGTTGGTATCGCAGAGCATCAGCAGGCTTTCGCAGGCATCCGAGAATCTGCTTTCGGCTAGCGCTAGAGTGGATAGCTTGCTGGCAGAGAGTTCCGGCGGTATCACGCAGTTTGCGCAACAGGGCCTTCCCGAGTTCGAGAGTCTCTTACGTGAGACACGGGCGACAGCCGAAGAGGTGAGGGGGCTCACGCGAGAGCTGCGTGAAGAGCCATCGAGCCTGCTTTACGAGAAGAAGCCCCGCGGCATCGAGGTGCCACGATGAAACTGGCGATCATGTCATTGGCATTGTTGCTCGGCGGCTGTGCGTCTACGTTCGATAGCGAGTCGCCGACAGTCGACGAATACGCTCTTAAGACGATGGGTGATGACGCGCCATCGGCATCGACGGCACCTACTAGCGTGCCCATCCAGCTCATGCGCATTGAAGCGGCGCCCGGTTATGACACGCGGCGTATGCTGGTGACGTACCCAGACGGTCGTTTGGATGTTCTGGCCGACGCGCGCTGGGTCGGCTCGATTCCGACTCTGCTCGAGGTGGCTATGCTCGATCAGTTGCGTGTGGCCGGTTTCGACGTCCACCCTAATTCGGCGGCTCTGGCAGCACCGTACTCTTTACGGGTGGTTGTAAGGCGTTTTGACGCGGAGTACGCGACCACTGAGGGTTCGGAGCGGGCCGAAGTGCCGACGGCCCGGGTGATTCTCGATGTCACTCTGATTCGGCGTCGCGACCGACTCCCCATGGCGACTTGGGCCGTATCCGGGGCGAAGGTTGCAGCGGAGAATCGGCGTGGGGCGATCGTTTCGGCGCTGGGCTCAGCAACCAGTCTCGCCCTGTCCGGGCTCGCGAACGAGCTGTCCGCGGTCACTGCGTTGAAACAATAACCCCTTAATATTCCTCGCGTTTTCGGCGTCTGCCTGTCCCTTCCCCGAGGCCTGTCCGAGCCTGTCCAGTATTTGTACCGGACAAATGCTTGACATGCCTCGAGGCGCCGCTAAACTGTCGCTCGTCAACCGTCCCTTCTGACGAGTGACCCCCGTTTGGGCGGATCGCAAGATCCGCCCTTTTCTTTTCAGGGGTGCTTTGCTGCCGCCCGTGGGGGCGGCTTCCATCAATCAATCGCGCGAACTCGACGATTCGAGTTGGCTCCCGATCTCCAGCCAGCGCTCTTCCAGAGATTCGATTTGTTTGATCACTGCCCCGAGGCGTTGTGGTGCTGTGCGAAGGGATGAGTCGCCGGAACTCGACGAGGCCGCATCGAGCATCTGCTGCTCTAGTTCTCGTCGCTGCGCCGACAGTCGCTCGAGTTCCTTCTCGATATTTTTGAATTCCGTCCGCAACGATGCCAGCTGCTGCCGGGCTGCGGCATCACGACGTCGTTGTTCGCGCCGATCAACTCCGTCCTCGCTGCGACGATTCGAGCTTGCTTGACCTGAGCGAGCGTCGCGCGCCAAGGATTGCGCATAGTCTTGCAGATCGCCATCGAAGCGGGTTGCGGCGCCGTCGCGAACCAACCAGAACTCGTCACAAACACTTCCAAGCAAACCTCGGTCGTGCGATACGAGGATGACCGCGCCCGAAAACTCTTGCAGCGCAAGCAATAAAGAGTCACGCATTTCAAGATCGAGGTGATTGGTAGGCTCGTCCAAAAGCAACAGATTAGGTCGACGCGCGACGAGAATGGCGAGTGACAGCCGAGCGCGTTCACCACCCGAAAAATGTTTGACGGATTCAAAAACTCTATCGCCCTTGAAACCGAAAGAGCCAAGATGATCTCGCTTTTGCTGCTCGGGCCATTGGGCGACCACCGCGCCACCGCGACGCGTGAGCTCGAGAATGGCGGTACTGGATGCATCGAGTTGGTCGACTTCCAGTTGAGCGAAAAACCCCACTTCGATGTCCGGTGCAGTCGTGACCGTTCCGCCGAGCGGCGCCAATTGCCCTGCAATGCTCTTGATGAGTGTGGATTTGCCGGCGCCGTTTCGCCCGAGGATTCCGATGCGTGCGCCCGGTGGAATCGAGAGTGAAAAGTCCTCAACGATCACCTGATCGCCGTATCCGGCAGAGATTCGATCGAGCGATACCAGCGGAACTGGGAGTTTGCGCGGCTCGAGAAATTGCCAATCGAAGGTGTGTTCGACGCGTTGCGTGACCAATGTCGGCAATCGCTCCAGCCATTTCAATCGACTCTGTGCTTGTCTGGCTTTGCTGGCTTTGGCGCGGAATCGTTCCACGAAGCTGCGAACGTGGTCAGCCTCGCGGCGAATTTTTTCGTTTTGCGCTTGCTGTTGGGCGAGTCGCGCCGCGCGTTGTGTCTCAAAATCGGAGAAGTTACCGCTGTATGCGGACAGTGTCCCTAGGCTGACATGCAGAACGCGGTTGATGACGGCATCGAGAAAGTCTCGATCGTGCGATACCAACAACAGGGTGCCGGGATAACTTTGCAGCCAGCGCTCGAGCCACAGTACGGCATCGAGATCGAGGTGATTTGTCGGTTCGTCGAGCAGCAAGACGTCCGAGGGGCACATCAGCGCCTTGGCGAGATTGGCTCGCATGCGCAGCCCACCGGAGAACTCCTTGATCGGCTGATCGATACGTTTGGAGTCGAAGCCGAGCCCGTCGAGCAGAGCGGCAGCTCGACTGCGCGCCGTGTAGCCGCCGAGTTGGTCGAAATCCGCTAGCGCTTGGGCGTGCTGAATACCGTCCTCACGACGTTCCGCCTCGGCGAGAATCTGTTCGCAGCGGCGCAAAGTGATATCGCCATCGATGACGTGTTCGATGACAGGTCGATCTGAGTCGGGTAACTCTTGCGTCACGGCGGCAAAGGTCAGACCGCCCGGTATCTCCAGGGTGCCTTGATCCGGCGTCAGTTCGCCCTTGATCAGCGCGAGTAACGAGGATTTACCACTGCCGTTACGACCGACGATACCGACCTTCTCACCACGCAGAATGCTCGCAGTGGCGGAATCGAGGAGGGGCTCGGGACCGCGCCGGAGCCGGACATTACGCAAGTGAATCACGGGCGCGATTCTACGCGACTGCTTGTGTATGCTCGCCCTCGTGCGCATCGAAATTTTTTCCGACATCGTTTGCCCATGGTGCTTCGTTGGGCAGAGTCGTCTGGCAGCGGCGCTGGCGAAGCGACCGGAGATCCCCGTCGAGGTCATCTGGCTGCCGTTCGAGTTGAATCCGGCCATGCCGCCCGAGGGCCGCCCGCGAGCGGAGTATCTTCTCGAGCGTTTCGGTGACGTGAATCGATTTGCCGACGCTCAGCGGCAGCTCCAGCAGATCGGCGAGCAGGAAGGCATTCGGTTCAACTTCACGGGTATTCAACGCATGCCGAATACTCGACGTGCACACGTCTTGTTGGCGCATGCACGCCGCGTCAATCCGGACGTGCAGCCTCGTTTGGCTCGAATCCTGTTCGAGGCCTATTTCAGCGAAGGCTTGGATATCGCCGATCCGGGCTGTCTCGTCGAGCTGGCAAGGCGTGTGGGTCTAGAGGGCATCGCCGCGCACCGTACGCTCGATGATCCTGACCTTCATGCAGAAGTGCAGGCGCTCGAATCCCTTGCAGCCCGCTGGAACGTGTCTGGTGTGCCGACCTTCATTTTCGATCGGCACACGGGATTTTCTGGTGCGCAGCCCGTGGAAGTATTCGAGCGTGCGATGGATTCCGTTCTCGCACAGGTTCGCGATTCGTGACAGCCGATGAGTTGACGGGGCGAACTCGCTCACACGTTGTCGAGCTCGGTGCGGTGGGCTGTGTGCTGCACCGGGATGTGGCACAGCCTTTTCTCGATCTGCGCGATGCTGCTAGGGCAGCGGGATATGACTTGGTCGCGGTTTCAGCTTTTCGCGACTTCGACAGACAGCGCTCGATATGGAACGGTAAATTTCGCGGTGAACGACCTGTACTCGATAGACGAGGTCAATTGCTCGACTTGCGCGATTGGCCAGCAGCGGATCGTGTCAATGCCATTTTGTGCTGGTCGGCGATGCCGGGAGCCAGTCGTCATCACTGGGGCAGCGATTTCGACGTGATTGACCGTAAGGCGTTGGCGCCAAATGCAGCGGTCGAACTCGTGCCGGAGGCATATTGTGACGACGGGCCGCACGCTGCACTGAGTGTCTGGCTGTCGGAGAACATGGCACGGTTCGGATTCTTCCGTCCGTATGTCAGCGAGCGTGCCGGTGTGAGTCCTGAACCGTGGCACTTGAGCTACGCGCCGGTCTCGGTGCCCGCTTTACGGCAGATGACGCCAGCAGTGCTGCTTGAGGCTTGGCGCGCGAGTGATATCGAGGGTGTCGAGTGGCTGATCGATAACGTCGACATGTTGCATGCACGATACGTGGCAGATATCGACACGGTCGACTTCGTTGATCGATTTCAGAGTGTGAAGTCCGCCAGCACCGGCGTGTGATCAGAGGGTCTCTCAGCACGACGCGGCTCTTTGTCGATACGGGCTGCCACGCACTGACGTGCTAGTGCGCTCGAAGCCAGAATCAGATCGATACGCAACCCAGCGTTGCGACGAAAGCCTGCAGCGCGATAGTCCCACCAGCTATACGACTTTTCTGGCTGCTCGAACTGCCGGAAAACATCCACCAAGCCTGCCTCGAGTAAACGTCGATACGCATTGCGCTCCGGTTCGCTCACATGTACGTGACCGAACCAGGCTGCCGGATCATGAACATCGCGGTCTTCCGGCGCGATGTTGAAGTCACCCAACACCACTACGTGTTTTTCGGTTTGCAGTAGGGACTCCAGCCATCGCTGCAGCGCCTCGAGCCAGCGCAACTTGTATGCGTATTTGTCGGATTCAGGTTCCTGCCCATTTGGCACATAGAGGTTGACGATCACGAGCCCTGCGGTTCGAACGGCGAGTACACGCTTTTGTTCATCTTCAAAGTTGGGGATGCCGGTGGCCAGCACCTCGATGGGTTGGCGTGACAGCACAGCCACCCCGTTGTAGGTGCGCTGACCGCTGTAGGCGCACTGATACCCGAGAGCGTCGATTTCGGCTGCCGGAAAATCCGGATCCGGCAGTTTGGTTTCCTGTAGGGCGATGACGTCTGGCTTACTCTCAGCGACCCATGTACCCAATTGCGGCAATCGCACGCGCAGCGAGTTGACGTTCCAGGTGGCGATAGTGATCTGTGACATCTGCCTAGGTTAAACGACCTGTGTACGATAGCGGTCATGAGTAGAAAAAATTTCGACTTGATCGTCATCGGCGGTGGCAGCGGCGGCTTGGCCTGTGCACAGCGTGCTGCCCAGTACGGAGCCAAGGTGCTGATGGCCGAATCAGCCCGCTTGGGTGGAACCTGCGTCAATGTCGGCTGCGTTCCCAAGAAGGTGATGTGGAATGCAGCGCATATTGCGGAAGCGGCAGCGGATGCACCGCACTATGGATTCGATCTCGAGTATCGCGGTCACGATTGGTCGGCGCTGCGTCGCGCCCGAGATGCGTACATCACGAGATTGAACGGGATCTACGAGCGTAACCTTGCTGCGAAAAACATCGAGTTGATTCGCGGCATCGCCAACTTCGTTTCGTCGCATGAGATTCGGGTCGGCGACGAGATTTTCGAAGCGTCACGGGTGGTGATTGCAACAGGTGGTCGTCCCGTCCTGCCGGCAATTCCTGGCAGCGAGCATGGCATCACCTCAGATGGTTTTTTCGAGTTAGATCATCTTCCGTCTCGCACCGCTGTCGTGGGTAGTGGCTACATCGCGGTTGAACTGGCTGGTGTGCTGCACGCGTTAGGCAGCAAAGTCACTTTGGCGTTTCGTCGTGATCGCGTACTGCGTCATTTCGATTCAATGTTGTCCGATGCACTCATGAAAATCATGCGCGATGAGGGGTTCTCTCTCATCGATCACGCTGCGCCTCGCGCACTCGAGCGCGATGTCGATGGTTCACTGCGACTATTGTTCGATGATGGTCGACAGGCGGGCCCATTCGATTCGGTGATCTGGGCTATCGGACGGGAGCCGATGGTCGAGAAGCTGGCGCTGGATCGCGCGGGCATCCGTCTGGATAGTCGCGGTTTCATACCGGTCGATCGCTATCAGGAGACCTCGGTAAAAGATTTGTATGCCATCGGCGATGTGACGGGTCAGGCACAACTGACCCCCGTTGCGATCGCCGCTGGTCGCCGCCTCGCCGATCGCCTCTGGGGCGGCATGGCGGGGCGTTATCTCGACTACAGCAACATCCCAACGGTGGTCTTCAGTCATCCGCCGATCGGTACGGTGGGTCTTAGCGAAAGCGAGGCTATCGAGCGTTACGGCTCAAAGGACGTCAAAGTGTATACGTCCGGTTTCGTGCCGATGTACCACGCTCTGACGCCGCGTAAGCCGCGAGCTGAAATGAAACTCGTGACTATCGGAGCAGAAGAGCGGATCGTCGGATGTCACGTCATTGGCGCCGGCGCCGATGAAATGCTGCAAGGTTTTGCCGTCGCCCTACGTATGGGTGCAACCAAGCGTGATTTTGACGATACCGTCGCCATCCATCCTACTAGCGCCGAAGAATTCGTCACCATGCGTTAGAGTCGGGCGCGCTTGTCCGCAAGGTACACGCCGGGGAAGCCCGTCGTTGACTTGCGATTGCCTTCGCCGCGCAATGACGCCATGGCGCGTGCGTTTAGACGAGCATTAACGACAAGCTTTTGGGCTCTGCTGTTGCCGTTATTGGCGATAGGCTGTGCTCGTCAGCAGCCGCCTATCCCGGCGGAGCAGCTACAGATAAAAATCAATCTGCTTTGTACGACGTGCGATGACTTCCTGAAGTGCACAACGACCGGTAAGTCCATAGAGTCGGATTTTCGACTTTACCGATTGCGAGAGAAGTCTTTCTTCGCACAGATCGCCACCATCTGGGATTATTTGATCCAGTGGATCCATCAAAAGACGAACGACAGACGGCCGCTGACGATTTATCTCGCGCAGGGCGGTGTCTCGAGAGTGCTGGTGCCGGCGGCGACGGCCCGAGTCGATCTCGTCACGGGATTTGTCACGCTGCCTGATTCGACCATCGATCTGCGTGACGGTAACTGGCTCGTTGCAGGTGAATCTGTGGGGCAATGCCGAGCGATGGCGCGTCGTGATGGCTATCGTTGGTTGCGATCACTTCTGAACAAGCCGCTACCCACGGGAGACGCTCGATGAGGGTGGTCTTGTTGACGTTGCGATATTTGCTCGCCTTATTTTTTGCCGGTGCGGCGGCTAACAAGTGGAAGCAGGGCTATATCACCAGCGACTATCTGCGCGGCGTTTTCCTGCAACGCATCGAGGAAATCGATCCAGAGTCCTTCGGTGCTTGGTTTATAGAGAACATCGGTATTCCATATTACGCTCCGCTGGCGTGGCTGGTCTGCTGGGGCGAAACCTTGATTGCGCTGGGGCTCGTGCTCGGATGCATCACGCGGGGTGCGGCAGCCGGTGCGATGGCAATGATGTTCGCCTTTGCGATAGGCGGTTATTACGATGCATCGCTGATCGTGTTGGCCTTGATGTTCTTGCCGTTTGTCATCTTGCCGACCGGGCGTTGGCATGGCCTCGATAAGCGCCTGCATACCCGATATCCCGAATCCATTTTTTTTGGCTGAGGTTGTCCATGAATAAGTTCGGACCTGTGCGTTTGATGCCGGGAGTTACCCGCGGACACGTAGCGGCCTATCTTTGGGCGGCTTTCGTCAGTATCGGCATCTTTACTTACGCGACGGCGCTCCAGCCATATTTGCTCCAGGTCAATATCGGTGTGCCACCTGATCAGCGAGGAGTGGTTTCCGGAGATCTGCAGTTCTGGCAGGAAATAGTCACGTTGATGTTTGTCGGAATCTTTGGTGCGTGGTCTGATCGGGTCGGGCGACGCATCGTCTACGTAATTGGATTTTTGATCGCTGGTCTCGCGTATGCGGCCTATCCGTTCGCAGACGATGTCGGTCAGCTGCTGATATATCGACTGATCTACGCGGTTGGTATCGCAGCCCTCGGTGGCATGTTGGCAACGGTATTGGCGGATTATCCGATCGATGCCGATCGCGGCAAACTGACCGGCATCTCGTTCTTTTTGAATGCAGTCGGTGCATTGCTGTTTTTTGCTGTACTGACTCGATTGCCTGCGATGTATCAAGGCTTCGGCGCGACCGAGACCGAAGCAGGTCGATTTGCTTATCTGACGATTGCAGCGGTGTGCGTCGTAAGTGCGCTCATCATGTTGGGCTTAAAGCCAGGCGCTCCCGATCAAGTAACGGAGCGTTTACCTTTGACGGTGCTGCTACGTCAGGGCTTGAGCGCAGGCAAGCGTCCGCGGATTGCGTTGGCTTATGCCGCTTCGTTTGCTGCGCGAGCGGATCTCGTCATCGTCGCGCTGTTTCTGTCTCTTTGGGTGCAAACGGCGGCATTGGCTGATGGCGCGACGGTTACTGAAGCGACGTCGCGACAGGGGGCACTCTTTGGCATCGTGCAGGGTAGCGCGATGCTATGGGCGCCGTTTTTCGGTTGGCTCGCAGACAAGATCGATCGCGTCACCTTGGTCATCATGGCGACGGTGCTTTCGGTCGCAGGCTACGGTTGGATGGGATTGACGCCCGATCCGGCGGTCGGGGGTGCTGCCTTCGGGGCAGCCGCATTGTTAGGTATCGGTCAGGCGAGTGGCATTCTCGCCTCGCAGGTATTGATCGCGCAGGAAGCCCCTGGCGCTATTCGCGGCGCCGTTATCGGAATGGTCGGCTTCTTCGGAGCCCTCGGCATCCTGGCGATTTCCAAGATTGGCGGCATCGCCTTCGATGCGTGGCGCCCGGGGGCGCCGTTCATCATCATGGCCGGCGCGAACGTGATTTTACTGGCTTACGCGATCTGGGTACGGACTCGATCAAGCAGCCGTGATCACTTGGCTTCCGTGTGATCACGATGTCCCGCGAAGGACATTCGATCCAACACGCCGAGCAGCAGCGCCGAGACGACGAAGGTCAGGTGCAGCATGACGTACCAGAAAATCTTGTCGTTCGGGATCGTCTTGGCATCCATGAACACCTTCAGAAGGTGGATGGATGAGATAGCCACGATGGATGCAGCGACTTTGAGCTTCAGGGTGCCTGCATCCAGTTTGCCTAGCCAGCCGAGCTTCTCGCCTTCTTGTGCGACATCGAGTCGCGAAACGAAGTTCTCGTAACCGGAGAACATCACCATCACGATGAGGCTTCCGACCAGAACGATGTCGATCAAGGTCAGCACGATCAGCACTAGCTTATCTTCTGGCATCGAGCCGACCTCCAGGATGACGTGTAGTGCTTCCTGGAAGAATTTGACGCCGAGCGCAATCAGCGCCAACGACAAACCGAGATAGAGCGGTGCGAGCAACCAGCGGCACGCGAAGATGAGTTTTTCAAGATTTTTTTCGATCACGAATGCTTCCTCGCGCCAAAGGGTGACATGCGACGCAGTGTGTCATCCCGGAAGATGTAATGATGGACTAAACCGGCGAGCGTATGGATTGCGATGAGGCCATAGCCGATCTTCGAGCCAGTTTCGTGTATTTCTTCGATAGTCTCGGCCAGGGTTTCGCTAGGAGCGATCAGCGGCGGCAACTCCATACCAAAAAATGGAATCGTCGTACCTTCCGCACTCAGCAGCAACCAACCGCCGAGCGGCATGCCAACCATCAAGAGATACAGAGCGGCATGCACCGCATGTGACAAACCCGTTTGCCAAGCGGGTGGTGCTGGTGAAACGGGAGGTGCTTTGAAGATTGCGCGAAGTCCTAGCCGTACGATGACCAAGGCGAAAACCGACAATCCCAGCATGTAGTGCCAAGTCTTCATCAATTCTCGCGGCTCGCTGCCACGCGGGTAGATGTCCCGGAATTCCATCAGGCAGTAAACGGCTGCCAACAGCACCAGCATCAACCAGTGCAGGCTGATGGAGGCACTGTGGTAACGAGATGACGAGTTCATGCGGTCATTTTAGCCCGGCCTTGTCGCTTCCGGTGCGCGTGAGAGCGCGCTGCCTCGGAAGATACGTACGGGTGGCGCGCCAGAATCCAGGGACTTCTCTTCCATGAACTGCAGGCCGAGCTTCTCCAATACTCGGATCGACCGGTGATTGTGTGGCAGCGTGATGCCGTAGACCGAGGGTATATCGAGTTTTTCTCGCCCCCGTACCAGGACGGCAGCTGCACCCTCGGTGGTGTAACCGGCTCCCCAGTACGATGGAGTCACGGCAAAGCCGATATCCGGTCCCGGTAAAGACGGACGCCGGACCAGCCCGCACATACCGATACCGATCGGCTCGGCGTCAGATCGTTTGAGCCCCATCCAAAGCAGGCCATGGCCATGGGCGGCGTAGCTCGCAATCGGCCCTTCCCGCAGATAACGACGTGCTTCGTCGATCGTCCTGACGCCTCGATCGCCGATGAATTCGTGGAACGACGGTTCGTTGAGCAACTCGAGCACCATGGGAGCATCCGTCTCGACAAACTCACGCAGTACGAGGCGCGGTGTTTCGATATCCCAGTTCATGTCCGGCATCTTAAGATGTTGTTATGCCTACGCAATCCACCGCTGAGTCCTCCCATCATCCCGTTCGCCACCTGATCGTCGTTCTGGGGGACCAGCTCGATCGACATTCTCCCGTTTTCGATGGTTTCGATCGCGAACGGGATGTCGTGTGGATGGCTGAGGTAGTCGAGGAGTCGATCAAAGTGCCGGTGAGCTTGCCGAGGATCGCGATCTTCCTCGCGTCGATGCGGCACTTTCGACAGGCTCTGCGTAGCGAGCGCATCGAAGTCGATTATCGCGAGCTTTCGCTCGGCGAGTCGTCGCTGGCCGACGCGTTGACGAGCGCGCTGGAACGCCATCGACCCGCCAAGATCGTGATGGTCGAACCTGGTGAGTGGTCGATACGCGAGAGCTTGCGAGCGGTTGCCGCGAAGCAGGGTGTTGTTGTGGATGAGCGATCCGACGGCCATTTTTTGTGCTCGCATTCCGAGTTTGCCGAGCACGCGCAAGGTCGAAAACAGCTTCGCATGGAGTTTTTCTATCGCGAGATGCGACGAAAGCATGCCGTGTTGCTCGATCGCGACGGGAAGCCCGAAGGTGGCGATTGGAATTACGATACTGAAAATCGCGGCAGTTTCGGCAAGGCAGGGCCAATCGATGTTCCGCCGCCGGTCAGCTTTACTCCTGATTCTTTGACATCACAAGTGATCGACGAGGTGCAACGACGGTTTCCGCAACACGTTGGTAAACTGGACCGCTTTGACTGGCCCGTCACGCGCGATCAGGCGCTGATAGCGTTACAGGATTTTGTCGACCATCGTCTCGTCCACTTCGGTGAGTATCAAGATGCCATGTGGACCCGCGAGCCGTGGCTCTATCACTCGCGCATCTCTGCAGCGCTCAATCTGAAGTTGCTGAATCCGCTCGAGGTGATCAAGGCGGCGGAGTCGGCTTATCGATCGGGTAAGGCGCCGCTCGCGGCGACCGAGGGATTCATTCGTCAGATTCTCGGTTGGCGTGAGTATGTTCGTGGTGTGTATTGGCATCTGATGCCGGGCTACTTCGAGCGCAATGCGATGCGAGCCAGCGAACCGTTGCCCGCTTTTTTCTGGACAGCTAGGACCGATATGCAATGTCTTTCCGATTCGATCGGACAGACTCTCGAGTTGGGGTACGCCCATCATATCCAGCGTCTGATGGTGACCGGGCTTTTCTGTTTATTGCTCGGCGTCGATCCGAAGGAGGTCCATGCCTGGTACCTCGCCGTTTATGTCGATGCCGTGGAATGGGTCGAGTTACCCAATACATTGGGGATGTCCCAGTACGCCGATGGCGGCGTCATGGCCTCTAAACCTTATATTGCGTCCGGTCGTTACATCGACAAGATGAGCAACTACTGCCGTCAATGTCGCTATAAGCCCGCTGAGGCTACGGGCAAAGCCGCTTGCCCATTCACGACGCTCTACTGGGATTTTCTGATCCGACACGAACAAGCGTTGTCGGCCAATCCACGAATGGTGATGCAAGTCCGTAACCTGGCGCGGTTGACCGATGAGCGCCGAGTCGACATCGTTGCAGCCGCACGCGATTTGCGTCGCTCGCTGCGTCTGCAGGGCAATGGTAGTAACCTAGGGTCATGACCTCAGCGACTCACAATCTTTCGCAGCGATTCCCCCGAAAACGCGCTTTCATCACGGGTGCGGCCAGCGGTCTTGGGCTGGCCTGCGCAGAAATTTTGGCTCGTGAGGGTTGGCAGCTTTTTTTGACCGACGCTGATGGCATACGGCTTGAGCTCGTCACTCAAAGTTTCTCGCGTGATGGAGCGAGCGTAGCGTCATATGTCTGCGATGTCCGAGATGCCGACGCTATCGAGTCGATCGTGGCTGCTGCTTGCGAAAGTGCTGGCGGAATTGATCTCGCCATTCATTGCGCCGGCGTCGCCGCCGCTGGTCCCTTTCATGCGACCACGACAGATGACTGGCGTTGGGTACTCGACATCAATTTACTTGGAGTCGTCAATGCCAGTCGAGCCGTCATTCAGAGAATGGCGCGCGGGCAGGGTGGCATCATCATTAACATCGCGAGTGCGGCCAGTTTCTGTACTGGCACTCAGATGTCGATCTATAACACTTCCAAGGCAGCAGTGGTCGCACTGAGTGAGTCTTTGATGCAAGAGTACGCAGATTACGGCGTCCACGTCGTCGCTGCGATGCCGGGGTTTTTTCAAACACGACTGATGGAATCGGCGCGTGGGCCAGAGCGTACGCTGCAGGCCGCTCGGCGTTTGATCGATACATCTAATCTGGCGGCAGAGCAAGTGGCTGAGGAAATGCTCTGGGCTGCCGCGCGCGGCGCTACCCATTTCGTTTATCCGAGTCGATATCAATGGCTGTGGCGTTTGAAGCGTCTAATGCCGCAGCGCTTTCAGAAATTGTTACCTCGTATTCTCAAACGGAGAACATGATGTTGTCGCCTTTTCACCTTGCCATACCGGTACATGACATCGAAGCCGCTCGAAAATTCTATGGCGGTTTATTCGGTTGCGCCGAAGGCAGATCAGATATCGAGTGGGTAGACTTCGATTTTTTTGGTCATCAATTGGTTGCGCATCACGATCCTGCCAAGCAGGCATTTTCGAAGGCCTCGCACACCAATAAAGTGGATGGCAAAGACGTTCCAGTTCCGCATTTCGGTGTTGTATTAGCGTGGGACCAGTGGCACGTACTTTCGACCCGCCTCAGCCAAGCGGGGGTTGAGTTTGTGATCGAGCCCGGCATCCGTTTTGCGGGTGAGGTGGGTGAGCAGGCAACCTTCTTTTTGTACGACCCATCGGGAAATGCACTCGAATTCAAGGCGTTCAAGGATCCGTCACGACTGTTCGCCAAGTGATCGAGCCCGCCATTCGTGATCACCGTATCGGCGTCGCCGATGGGTTGACGCTGCACTGCCGGGATTACTGGAGCGAGTCATCGCGTCTGCCGGTGCTTTGTCTTCCGGGGCTCACCCGCAATGGGCGCGATTTTCACGAACTGGCTTCACACTTATCGGCAGAGCGCCGAGTCCTTGCGCTGGATTTCCGAGGTCGCGGGCGTTCGGATTACGATCCCGATTGGCATCGTTACCGTCTCGACGTTTACGTCGACGATGTCCTCGCAGTGCTTGATGCATTGCAGATTCCCTGCGTCATCATCATCGGTACGTCGCTAGGTGGTCTGGTTGGTATGTTTTTGGGTGTTCAGAGTCCAGGGCGATTAGGCGGGCTCGTTCTTAATGACATCGGCCCAGAGCTCGACCCGCGAGGCATGACTCGCATCGCGAGCTCAGTAGGGCAGTCGGGACCCGTCGATAACTGGGAAC
>JACCDH010695242.1_pt1 | contig 50031 bp, 36 predicted proteins | sample 7442481 | NCBI WGS metagenome assembly JACCDH01 (sample SAMN15323433, study PRJNA562643) | freshwater metagenome | isolation source: river surface water | place: USA:Blue River Watershed | collected 2017-08-15
GCGTCACCATTTCGAGTTGATGTTGTTGTGGAGATACATCTTTGAGCATGAGGGCGCTCCTGTTTGGACTCCCTCTATTAGATCAAAGGCCTGGATCTACGTCCAGACCTTTGTCAGCAGTCTGAAAAAAACCGCCTAGGCGGTTTTTTTGTTCTTGCGAATTGCAACGACAGCACAGGGATAAAGCAGGGTTGGCTACACGCGCCGCGTGAACAGCTTACGGCGAAATCTGTACTAGCTCAGACTTAATCCGTCTGAGTTTGCAATTCCATGCCTAGATTGGTCACGCCTTGCTCTTGTACCCAGTGTTTCAGCTGTTTGATTTCGTCACGGCCAAACTCTTTAAACGTGCGAATCAATTCAATGAGTTCAGCCAAGCACGCCATCTCATATTCCATCAACTCATGCTCTCGCACGCGTTTTTTCAGCTCAGCTTCGCTGGTGATGCTTTCATCTTCGGTCTGGTATTCAATTAACCGAGCGACAGATGCCTGTGAAATTTTCGCCACATGGATAAACTCGCCACTATCTTGCTCGCGAATACCATTGAGCATCATATCCAATGCAGTGATCGCATCAACAGCCGGATACACCCCAAACATATCAAAATGGCTAATTTCAGGGGTGGCTAGCTCAAGCTCTTCTTGCAAGCGCTCAAAGTTGATTTTTGCGCGCTTAACTTGCAACCACTCCCACGCCATGTCCAAGGTATGGCGCACTAACGTGGCATCCCCTGTTTGGGTGACTTCGGCAAACAGCTGATAGTTGGGGATCATGCGCTCCAACAAGGTAGCCGCCAGTGCCGCTTGTTGATAAAAACTTAATTCGCGCATTAATTGGAAATTGTTCGCTTTGCTCATGCAGGTCGATTCATCGCAAAAAAAAAGCCATGATACACAAGGCCTCGCAACCTGACTAGCAAGTCATGGCTTGGGTTGTTGTTGCAGGTAGTCGAATTTCAGCTTAGCTTCCAACAGTTGTTGGCGATGATGCTCCGCTTGTTCATCCAGCTGTTGTTGTTGGTGTTGCACCTGCTGACGCAACTGACGAATGGTTTCACGCGACAAATCGCCGTCGGCCTGCAAACGTTCTTCCAATGCCTGCACCCGTGTTTGTGCCCGAAACAGCTGACTTTCCAGTTTATGCTGCAGCTGCTGCCATTGTTGCTGTTCGTGTTGCAGACCCGCCACTTGCTCTAAGGTTCGGTCCAGCAGGCGGTCTTTTTGCTCGTCATGCAATTGCACCCCTTGCACATCATGCAGTTCACGCGTTAATTGCTGATTTTGCGCTTCCAGTTGCTGCAGGTGCTGCAGTTGCGCTGCGATTTGTTGTTGCAGGCGCAGGTCTTGTTCGGTGATCTCCGCGAGTTGCTTGGCCATGGCTGAAATTTGTGCTTCATAACTGGGGCGCTGAGCGTTTAACTCTGACTCGAGGTGTTGCACCTGACGTTCTGCCGCTTCACGCAACTGACGTTCCGAGGCCGCGCGCACCTCTAACTCTTGCAGCTGTTGCTGGGCTTGTCCCAGCGCTTGTCTAAGCTGCAGCAAGCGTTCATCAACACTGCGTTCAACATCTTGTTCTAATTGCAAATTGCGCTGCAGTTGCAGCCGATATTCATCTTGGCTGGCTCGCAATTGATCCGCCATCCGCGCTAAAGCCTGCAAGGCTTCATCTTTGTCCGATGTGGCTTGTTGTGCCAGCTGTTCCAACCGCTGTTGCTCAACTTTTAACTTCTCTAGCTGCAACAACACCGGCAAGTCCGGCGGCATTTGGTTAGAACTTAATAAATCAGACAATTCATCCAGCCAATGCACTTGCTGCTGGCGCAACAGCAGCATCGACTGACGAGAAAATTCAGCTTGTTGTTGCTCTAACAATGCCGAGAGCGCCAACGACCAAGGTTTGGACATAGGTTACTGCTTCCAATGGAAATAATGCCCAACCCCATTGAGAAACATCTGCACAGAAATGATCACCAAAATCATCCCCATCAAACGCTCCATTGCGGTCAGACCACGTTCGCCCAGAATACGATGGAACAACGGGGCAAACAATAAAATTGCACTACTGATAGTCCAAGCGCCCAACAAGGCCAAGGTCCAATCCACCATCTGACCGGGCTGTTGATTGGCCAGTAAAATCAGCGCCGCTAAAATGGACGGGCCAGCGATCATCGGCACCGCCAACGGGAATAAAAATGGCTCTTCGCCCTCTTTTAGCCCCGCAACGCCACCTTCTTGTGGAAAAATCATCCGTAATGCAATCAAAAATAAGATGATACCGCCGGCAATCGACACCGCTTCTTCGTTGACGCCCAGGACGCGTAAAAAGGATTGGCCGCCATATAAAAACAACAGCAGCACCACCAATGACAACAGTAACTCGCGGATCAGCACCTTGTTCCGACGATGCTCTGGCAAATTACGTAAAATCGCCACCACAATCGGTAAGTTCCCTAGCGGGTCCATGATTAAAAACAGCGTGAGCATGGCGCTCCACAGATCTACCGCCATGGTGCTCTCCATCCTTCAAAAATTAGGTGTAAGATGACTATGATAGTGGCTTTTGCCGCCTTTCATTGCAAGAGGAGTTCTGCCTGATGATGACCGTGACAACCCCGGCGCTGTTATTCCCCGCCATCTCATTGTTGCTGTTGGCTTACACCAACCGTTTTTTGGTCTTGGCGCAATTGATTCGACAGCTCAACAATCGCGAAGGCGATCAAGTCCGTGATCTGGCAAAACGGCAAATATTTAATTTGCGGCAACGTATAGTGCTGATCCGCTCGATGCAACGCTGGGGCGTGATTAGCTTTTTGCTGTGCACCGGGTCGATGTTTTGTCTGTTCATGACGTGGGACTTGGCTGGACAATGGATGTTTGGGTTAAGTCTTGCCAGTTTGGCGCTTAGCTTGGCGGTGTCGTTGTACGAAATTCAAATCTCCTGTAACGCGATTAATATCGAGCTGGAATCTATAGAAAATCGTTGATTTTACGATGGATTGCTAACGGAATGCGCTCAGCACTTGCAGCTAAGTACAGGCATTTTTTACCAGCTGCTGCTACAGTCAAAGGGATGTGTTTAACCAATGGCTGTCGTTTATGTCCAATCATGAGTTTTTGTTTAGCCAAGAAGAGCAATCGCCGCTTTTTACCACCGAGGATGAACCTGCAGAGTCTATTGCAGTCCCTTGGCGGGTCTTGATTGTTGATGATGACGAAAGCATCCATCAAATAACCAACCTGGTGTTGCGAGGCTTTGAATTCGAGCATCGGCCATTGGAGTTACTGCATGCATATTCAGCACGGGAAGCGCGGCAAATTCTAAGCAGTACTGCCGATGTCGCGTTGGCGATTGTCGATGTGGTGATGGAATCGAATAATGCTGGCTTGGAATTGGTCAAAGCCATCCGCACCGAATTGGCCATGATGCAGATCCGTTTGATCTTACGTACTGGCCAACCAGGGGAAGCGCCGGAAGAAAGTGTGATCCGAGATTACGACATCAACGATTACAAGAACAAAACCGAAGTCACCGCCATCAAACTGAAAACCTTGTTGTATTCAGCCCTGCGTTCCTATCGCGATATTTGCATCATCGATAACAACAAAAAAGGCTTAGAGAAAATCATTGCATCGACGGTGAGTTTTTTAGAATGCGAAAGTTTGACCGAATTTGCGTCGAATATCTTGGGGCAAGCCGCCAATTTATTAGGCATGGAGCATTCGAAAATCTATTGTTGTGCTGCAACAGGCGACCCTAAACGCAGTGATTTGGCGTTGGATATCATCGCCGCCAGTGGACAAGGTGCAAGCCCCACCGAGGATTTGCCAGCGCACGTCAGCGCTAAACTGCTCAAAGCACACCAATTAAAACGTTCTTACCAAGGCGACGATTATTTTGTCGGATACTTCACCACTAGCCGCGGCTTAGAGAACCTGCTGTATGTTAGTAAAGACTCGAAGTTCGACCAAGTCGACCATCATCTGCTGCAGTATTTTGCCAGTAACATTGCCGTGGCTTACGAAAATGTTCGGCTGCGTGAAATTATTAAAGAAAGCCAACGGGAGCTGTCGTACATCTTGGGGGAGGCGGTTGAAAAACGCTCGAAAGAAACCGGCAGCCACGTCAAACGTGTCGCCAATTACAGCTTCTTATTAGCCACGAAATATGGCTTACCTAATTACGAAGCTGAAAAAATCAAACTGGCATCGCCGCTTCATGACGTTGGGAAAATTGCCATTCCCGACCAAATTCTGAATAAACCAGGAAAACACACGCCCGACGAATGGGCCATTATGAAAACCCATGCCGAAGTGGGTTACCAGATCCTGCAAAACTCGCAAAATGAAATCTTGCAACAAGGCGCCGTGATCGCCCATGAGCATCATGAACGTTGGGACGGCTTAGGTTACCCGCGCGGTTTAAAAGGCGAAGAAATTGATATCGCCGGCCGCATCACCGCATTGGCGGATGTGTTTGATGCCTTAGCCAGCGAACGCTGCTACAAGCCTGCCTGGCCCATGCCTAAAGTTATCAATTACTTACATGAGCAAAAGGGCCAACAATTTGACCCGATGCTTACCGATATTTTATTGGCGCACTTGGACGAGTTTTTAGCGATCCGCGACGCCTACCCCGACACAGACCCTGATTTTACGGCACTGGTGGACTTACCGGAGTCTGTTCGAACTCTGTGATGAAGGCCTGGCAGTTGGCGTTGGCATTGGTCTGCTGGATCGCGAGCGTCAATTGCCCCACTTCAAGCCCAAACTTGTGCAAGGTCGAACGGTTAATCAGTTTGTCTGGGGCGACTAAATACATCCAATCATCCACCTCCACATCAATAGCTCCATCGGTTTGCGGGATGCGCAAGGTATAGGCAAATTGCATGCTATTGCCGGCAATTTGCCCCGTCGCTTGCCCCACCACATCACCGGCGGTGCCGACAATACCGCCAGCGTCATCGACCTGCAGTTGCCAGTGTCGTTTATCCGTTCGGCCATCGCTGAATTGAAAAATTTCGTACAAATCGCCTTGGTTTTGCTGCCAAACGCCACATAAGCGCGCTGTAAAATGCAGATTTTGCTTCCCTTGCCAATTCTGCATCACGCCATAGGCGTCGGCCTCACCACGGAAAAATTGCCGCACGTCCAATTGCGGATTGAATAGTTGATAATCTTGCACCGACTGACTGCAGGCTGTTAACGTAAAAATTACAATTGCTACACCTAACACTTTTTGCATGTGATCTGATACTCTGTAAAAAAACTCTGTTGGATGGTACGGATGCTGTCGTCAAATCGATCTACCCTCCACCTTCGCTTTCACCTCAGAAACACATTGCAAAGGACCGCGTATGATCAAGCGCTTGCCCGCCATCGTTGCTGCTTTAGGGGTTGTGACCGCCACTGCTTATTGGTTTAGCCAACAACCAACGTCGCCCGCTAAAGCACCAACCCAAGCCACTACACCCGCGCCAACGGCGAGTGAGCCCACAGCTAAAACTCTGAATTTAGAAAGTATTTTGCTAGAGCATCCGCTTGGCCAAGTGCCCGCGCAAGCCAGCTTGACCTACCGTTTTAATGAGGCTGTTGTGCCCTTGAGTCAACTGGGCAAAACCGCCGATGGGCTGCTACAAACCTCCCCAGAGAAGCTGTTCACGAGCGTCTGGCTTGATCAATCAACCTTACAACTAACCCCAATCAGCGCCTTGCCATCTGGCCAGCATGTGCAGTTCACCTTGCTCGGTAAAGCGCTAAGCGAATTCGGCTTAATTAAATCTGCCGAGGATTTTCACAGTTCGATTGATGTCACTCAGCAACGATTGTCGCTAAAAGAGTTGGGGTTTACTGTAGATCAAGATGTCGTGAGTTATGGCTTGGAAGTCTATGCCGATGATGATGTCAGCGAGGAACAACTCAAACAGTTACTGGTGCTTGACCAAAGCACTGCCAAAGATGCCAGTCTGTATTTTGGCCAAGTCTCGCCCAAACGCTGGAACGTGTCGGTGATAGGTTTAAGTCGCGGTCCAGGCAGTTTTAGGCTTCGTTGGAAACATCAACTGCAAGACACCGCCTTTGCCGCCGAACGGGTATTGCAGCTGCCGATGCCTGATGTGTTATCTGTGTTGTCGACGCGCTTTAATGACCAAGATGGCCAACGTTTTGAGATCCGGTTTAGTCAACCGCTGGCCAGCCAAGAGTTAGCCGGCTTGGTCAAACTGAATGATAAAAATGCCCGCGCCCGCATCAATGGCAATGAATTAGAAATTTTCCCTGACCGCAAACTCAGCGGCAATGTGTCGGTGTGGATAGCGCCCACCGTCAAAGCTGCGACCGGTGAAAGTTTAGGTAGCCCCTATCAACATTCGCTCCAAGTCAGCTCGATGCTCCCTGCCGTCAAATTTATCGGCAGTGGCAGCATCATGCCACGCGGTGAACGACTGTTAGTGCCGATTGAAGCAACCAATATCAATGCCATTCAATTGCGGGTCTTTCAGATTTTCCCAGACAACATTCCACAGCTGTTGCAAAACAGCGATGACAACTTTGGTACTTGGCGCAGTGAGGATGTCGGACGTTATTTATCAGAACGCAGCATACCACTCTCGGGCGCCGAGCGTGACAAAACCGATGTTTATCAATTAGATGTGACTGACTTAGTCGGTAAATATCGCGGCAGTATCTTCCGTCTTGAGGCGCGAATTTTACCCGAACAAAGCCTGTATCCTTGCGATGTGAAATTACAAAACGAGCCACTGGTGCCGTTGAACCGTCTGAATAACGAGGGTTATTACAAGCAAAGCGAGATCCCAGAACGGTTGTGGTCGTTTTACCGCAGCCGCGGCGATTATGAGTGGTCTGAACGCGATAATCCCTGTAAACCGACGTTTTACAACAACAACCGCGACACGGTAAAAACCATTATCGCCTCCAATATCGGCATTATTGCCAAAGCCGGCAAAGATGGGCTGTTGCATGTGTTCACCACCGCGTTAGACCAAGGACAGCCCATGGCGGATGTCACCGTCACCGCTTACAACTATCAGCAGCAACCGATTGGTTCAGCCCAGACCGACTCTCAAGGCATGGCGACCTTAAAGCCAGAAGGCGAAAGCTTTTTTCTAAAGGCTGACAAAGACGGTGATACTGGCTATTTGAAAGTCGTTGGCAACAGCTCTCTACCGACAAACCAGTTCGACACTGGCGGCAGTAGTAGCAACAGTGGGGTGAAAGCCTTTTTCTACGCCGAGCGCAATGTCTGGCGGCCAGGCGATGCAATTTATCTCAATCTGATCCTGCAAGACAAAGCCGAGCAAATTCCCGCGGATTTCCCCGTCACTGTGGACTTTTTCTCGCCGCAAGGGCAGAAGGTATCCAGTGTCACTGCGCGGCCTGTTGGCGCTGGGTTTTATCGCTTTGATTTAAGTACCAGCCCAGAAGCGGCAACCGGCAACTACACCGCAGTAGCCAAAGTCGCTGATAACTACTCCGATACAGTACTGAAAATTGAAAATATTTTGCCAAACCGCTTAAAAATCGACCTGACCTTGCCGGATGTTCTATCACGTGAGCCCACCTCGTTAACGCTGAAATCCAATTGGCTCAGTGGTGCGACCGCAGAAGGCTTAAAAGCCGATGTTGAGTTAAAGCTAAATGCAGCAGCGACCGAATTCGACGGTTACCAAGGGTATCGGTTTGACGATGATCGCCGAGCCTTCAACGCGCAAAAAGCCATGGTCTGGCAAGGCAAACTAGGTCCCACCGGCGAAGCGCCGTTTGTACTTAAACCTGAACTCAACGCCCCTGCACCCGGCGCATTACATGCGCTCTTTATCATGCGCGTATTTGAGCCCAGCGGCCAATTTAGTACTCAGTTTAAACAAAGCACCTTGCACCCTTACACGCGTTATGCGGGGCTGTCTATCCCAACGGAGTACCAAGACTCGCCGTTGCCAGACGATGGCAAGATGACGGTCAGCACTGTGGTGCTTGACCCCAGTGGTCAAAAACAAGCCGCCGCTGAGGTGCAAGTCACGCTGTATAAACTGCGCTGGAGCTGGTGGTGGGACAATGATGACAACAGTTCAAGTTACTCAAGCGATTATGACAGCAAACAAATCAGTCAGTTTAATGTCACGGCGGATGCATCAGGCTTTGGTAGTTTTACGATCAATGCCAGCGACTATGAGCATGGCCGCTATCGAGCTGTGGTGTGCGACACCGCTGGCGACGATGCGCATTGTGCCAGTGATATTTTTTACGTGGGTTGGGGCTGGGACGAACAACAAGGCCGCGACAGTGCAACACGCTTGGGCATCTCTGCCGACAAAGAACAGTATCAAGTCGGTGACACCGCCCATATCAACCTCCCCGCAGGCACCGCCCGTCAAGTATTGCTGACGGTGGAAAATGGCAGCCAAGTGCTGGAAAAACGCTGGTACAGCTTGCAAACGGGGCAAAACAGCATCGATCTGGTGCTGGATAAACGCATGGTTCCCAATGTCTATGCCCATGTCAGTCAAGTGTTACCGCATCAGAATCGACCATCAGATATGCCGCTGCGCAGTTATGGCTTGGTCAATCTAGCGGTCAGCGACCCAACATCGCTGTTAGCCCCACACTTAGAGATCCCAAGCGAGGTGAAGCCTGAAAGTCAGTTCACGGTGAAGGTAACCGAACAACAAGGTCAAACCATGACCTATACCTTGGCCTTGGTCGATGAGGGCCTGCTGGGCATTACCGATTTCAAAACACCACAACCCCACAATGCCTTTTTCCGCCGAGAAGCACTGGGCGTTCGGACTTGGGATTTGTTTGACCAAGTGGTTGGCGCCTACGCCAGCGATTTAAGTCGTTTGCTGGCGGTGGGTGGTTCTGAACTCATTGCCAAACGCGATAACAAACGGATGCAACGGTTTAAACCGCTGGTGCAGACCTTTGGTCCCTTTGTGTTAGAGGCTGGCAAAACCGCCGAACATCAAATTTCATTACCCCCGTACATCGGTGCGGTCCGCGCTATGCTGGTTGCAGGTAATGGCTATGCCTATGGCCAAACCGAGGCGACCGTCAAAGTGCGGCAAGATCTGGATTTGCTAACGACGGCGCCACGTTTGGTCGGGCCTGGTGATGAATTTAGCCTGCCGGTGACCTTATTTTGGCAAGGCAAATCTGCGACCAAGGTGCAAGTCAGTGTCAGCGGTGATGATGTGGTTGAGGTGGTTACTGCCAAGCAGAGCGCCGACTTTACCGCCGCTGGCGAGCAAACCGTGGTGTTAAAATTAAAGGCACTGGATAAAACCGGTACCGCCACGCTGAAGGTTCAAGCCAGCAATGGCAGCTTAACCGCTACCGAAACCATTCATTTACCGCTGCGAGCGCCCAATGCGGTGGAACAACGCGTAGTCTCGCACCTATTGATGCCAGGCGAGTCATGGCAACCGAAGGCAGCTCGGTTTGGCATCGCCGGTAGCAATCAGCAATGGTTTAACGTCAATGCCTTGCAAAACTTTGATTTAACCTCGTATCTGAACAATCTGAGCGATTACCCGCACGGCTGTGTGGAACAAAGCACATCGCGCGTATTGCCGCTGCTGTTTGCTGGACGTTATCAGCCGATGACGGTGGCACAAAAAGAAAAAATGACCCGTTCGGTCAACGACCAACTGCGTTACCTCGGTGGCTATCAGCTGCCTGATGGTCGTTTTTCTTACTGGCGGGATGGCGAGTATTATGTGGAATGGGCAGACTTATACGCCGGCTATTTTATGGTCAAAGCCAAAGGCCAAGGCTTTGCAATGCCGCAACCGAGCTTTAACAATTGGCTGAATTATCACAAAACACGCGCTAATCAATTTGACGGCCGTGGCGATGATGAGCTGATCCAACAAGCCTTCCGGCTGTGGGTGCTGAGCATGGCCGATAGCGCCGACCAAGGTGCCATGAACCGCTTGCGGGATGTGATCCGCACCGATAGCAAACAACCATTGCCGCGTTTGATGTTAGCGCTGGCGTACTTAGAATTGGGTCAACAAGCAGCTGCGCGCGAACTGGCCGACAGCGAGACCTTGAGCACCCGTCAAGCAGCGCACTCCGTATTGTCCAACGACAGTATTCAATCCTTGCTGCGCATTAAAGCCCAGCATGCGCTGGGGCAGCAAACGGCGGCCTTTACGTCTGCGCAATCGCTATTGAAAGAGACTGATATTCGGTATGGCGCGACCGTGACTCAGGCATTAACCGCTCAAATCCTCACCGAGCTGTTTAGCAAAGTGACGGGCGATGCGGCTGCCGCCAGTCGTCGTTTTAGTTTGACGGAAGCCACTCAGCCGCTGGATATTGAATTAAGCCACGCAGGCTATAGCTTGGCGCTGCCAAATTACCAAGCGGAACAGTTTAAAGTTAGCAACACCGGTTCTGTGCCGATGTATGTCAGCTTATTGCAGCAAGGCATCCCGGCGGCAGGCACTGAGCAGCCGGTTTCCCAAGGCCTACAGATCCGTTCCCAATTCACCGATCTTGCAGGTCAACCGGTGGATATCAAACAGATCCGGCAAGGCAGCGACGTGATTGCTTTATTGACCATTGAAAACACCACGGCGGACGCCTTACCGCAATTGGCGGTTAGCCAACTGTTTGCGGCAGGGTTTGAGCTGCGCTCGGCATTGTTGGCGCAAGAAGAACAAGCCACGTTGGTCAGCCATCAAAAGTCGGGCGATGACAGGCTCTACACCTATCTGGATTTAGGCCCGAAAGGGTCGCGTGATAGCAAAGTGGTGTTAAAAGCCACCTTAAATGCCAGCTACGCCGGTCGTTTCTATCTGCCAGGATGGTCGGTGCAGTCGATGTATACCCCGACCGTGCGAGCAAGCGCGGCAGGACAATGGGTGGAGATTGTGCCCTGACAGCCCGTCATTTCGGCAAACAAAGCACTGTGTTGGTGCTTTGTTTGCTTACTAGCCTACTCCTTGCCTTGCAATGGCCCACCTGGCCTGCCAGTTTGGCCAAGCCACTGTGGTCGGTGGCGCTGTATGACCGCCAGCAACAACTGCTGGATGTGTCCCTTGCCGCGGATGAACAATGGCGGTTGAGTTACCAACAAAGCACCCTGCCTTCGCGTTATCAACGCGCTTTATTGTTGTTTGAAGATCAGTACTTTTTCCAACATCCAGGCATAAACCCGCTGGCTATCGGTCGGGCGTTATCCAGCAATCTGCTTGAGCAGCGTGTGGTCAGTGGTGCCAGCACCCTCACCATGCAGTTAGCCCGACTTAGTTATGGCAAATCAACACGCAGCCTTTGGCAGAAGTCCAAAGAAGCCTGGCTAGCGCTGTGTCTGGAGTGGCATTACAGCAAAGACGACATCCTACGAATGTATGCCGCTAACGCTCCCTTTGGTGGCAATATCGTCGGCTTACAATCTGCCAGTTGGTGGTATTTCGGGCGAGAACCTGCGGCATTAAGTTGGTCCGAAGCCGCCTTATTGGCGGTATTGCCAAATAATCCGGGCGCATTATACCCAGGGCGAAGTAATCAAGCGTTAAAGCAAAAACGCGATCTATTGCTCAAGCGCTTAGCAACAGGCGGCGCCATGAGCGAGTTGGACTTTGAATTGGCCGTGGCCGAGCCATTGCCGCAACGCCCACGCGGCTGGCCTCATGCGGCTCCCCATTTACTGGCGCAGTTAAAAAAACAATATCCCGAGCAATCGCGCTTTGATACCACCCTTGATGGCGCCTTGCAACGCCAAACCGCCCAAGCGCTGGCTCGACACTCTCGCTTCCTCGACCATCAAGATGTGCATAACATCGCCACCTTAATCGTGGATCATCAGCAGATGCAGGTGTTGGCGTACCATGGCAATGTGACACAAGATGCCAAGGCCGGCGCTCATGTCGATATCACACGCAGCCCGCGCTCCAGTGGCAGTATTTTAAAGCCGTTTTTATATGCCGCCCAACTCGATGCCGGGCTGCTACTGCCGACTAGTTTACAAGCCGATGTCCGCAGTCAATTTGGTAGTTACAGCCCCGCCAATTTTGATTTGCAATTTCGCGGCGCTGTGCCGGCACAACAAGCCTTGGCTGAATCGTTAAATATCCCAGCGGTTCGACAATTAGCAAGCTATGGCGTGACGCCATTTAAAGACGATTTGCTAAAACTTGGGTTATCCAGCATTCATAAATCGGCGGACCATTATGGCTTGTCGCTTATTTTGGGCGGTGCCGAGACCCGCTTAACCGAGTTGACACAGGCCTATGCCGCGATGGCGCATGCCATCGCACAACAACGCCGTGACGTGCCCACACTGCAGTACCTGCAGCAGCAAGCGGTAAGCTCCCTCCAGCTTCCCTTTTCGGTCGGCGCGGCGTATTTAACCTTGGATGCGCTGACCCAAGTGGAACGCCCAGACAGTGAAGGCAGTTGGCGCGATTACAGTCAAACCCAAACCATCGCTTGGAAAACTGGCACTAGTTTTGGGCTGCGTGATGCGTGGGCCATTGGTAGCAATGGTCAGTACACCATTGGCGTCTGGGTGGGCAACGCCGATGGTCATCCTGCCCCCGTGCTGACCGGCGGCCAAAGTGCCGGGCCTGTGTTGTTTGATCTGTTCCGCCAAGTCCCGACCCGCCGCTGGCTTGCGGCGCCGCTCTATGATTTGGCAAGCGTCGAGGTTTGCAAAGCCGATGGTTTTCCTGCGCGTCTGGATTGCGAGCAAGAGACTACCCAAAAACCCAAAGCAAGCACCTTGCAGCTGGATCTTGGCTATATGCAGCAACTGTGGCTGGACCCAACGGGACGCTATCAACTGCCCCAAGGGTGCGTGGCAGGTATAGCAAGCCAACCACAGACTCGATTGGTGTTACCCTTGGCGATGGCGTGGTATTACCAACGACGTCATCCGGACTATCGGCCACTTCCCGACACCTACCCGGGCTGCCCTGACGCATCCCAAGAGAGCATAGCGATATTGGCTCCGGTGAGTGTCGGAACCATCACCTTGCCACTGCAAGGCGATGGCAAGCTTGGCGCGGCGGTGTTTCGCGCCGTGACGCGTGATCCACACCAATCGATCGATTGGCATCTCGCCGGGCGCTATTTAGGCCGAACTCGCGCGCCCCACCAAATGGCAATCCAAGCGCCCTCTGGTCACTACGAATTGGTACTGACCGCCAGTGATGGCCAACGCTTAACTCGACAACTGCACGTGGTGCGCGCTGAATTTGCCAACGCCAGTGCCGCGGCCAATTGAGCCTGTGCCCATGGGTTTTACAGCAAGGCCTGCACCTATCCGCGGATCCTGCCCCCATGGCCGCAGCGCTGGTATTTGCCGGCAACCGGCCTTCGCACAGGCGTTAGGAAAGCGTTCGCCACACACAGCGCCCCTCCTCGATGTCATTTTTTTAGTTTTTTTTCGTGTCTTTAAAACTATTTTTGTCGCTGCGTCGACCAATACTCAGTAACCCAACACAACCAATGGCAGATAAACCTCGGTGTTTAAACGAAGTGATGAAGCATTAATTCGCAAAGCGACGCAAGGCGATGAGCAAGCTTGGCAGCAATTAGTCGGCCGCTATCAGTCGGCGCTGTATTATTACGGTCTGCGGTTACTAGGCGATAGCGAGGATGCCCGCGATTTATTGCAAGATGTGTTGATGGTGGTCTGTCGCAATCTGGCGGAGTTTCGTGGCGACAGCAGTTTCAAAACCTGGCTGTTTGGCATTGCCAACTATCGGGCGATCGATTTGCTACGCAAGCGCCGGCCACAAGATGATATCGACGATTTACATGAGGTGTTGGCCGACGACCAGGCCTGTGTCATGCAGCAGTTAAGTGGTTTGCAAGAGCAGCAGCTGGTGCAACGCTTGCTGCTAACCTTGCCTATCGAGCAACGAATGGTGTTAGAACTTAAGTTTTATCAACAATTTACTTTTGACGAAATCGCCAGCCAATTGGCCATTTCAAGCAATACCGTCAAAAGTCGTTTTTACAGTGCGCTGGATAAAATGAAGGTCCAGCTGGAGGCACATGATGTCGGACAGTCCACGTATTTTTGCTGATTTTGTCGAAGGCCGCTTGACTGAAGCGCAGTGTCGGCAGCAGCTGAATGCTGATGCACAGTGGTTAGCTCGCCTTGATACCTGCATTCGTCTGCAGCGGGTCGCCAAAGCGCCCGCCTATGATGCGGTGCCTTATGTCGACACCCGTAGTATGTTTCAAGCGCAATGGGGTCACCAAGCAGCACAGCGCCGGGATTTTTGGCCCAAACTGGCGGTCGCATGCTCGCTGATGGCCATTGCCATTAGCCTGTCACCGCTCAAACTGCAGGTCAATGACGGCAGTATCGCGATGCATTGGGGGCAGCACGACGCCAAACAAGTGGAGCAAGTGACCCAAATGCTGGCCAGTTACCGCCTTGAACAACAAGACTATTTACAAAAACATTTGCAGTTACAACAGCAACAACAAGCCTCGCAATTGATCCTGCTGAAGGATTATCTGACGGAGGCGGAACAAAAAAATCGTCGCAGTGACATGCTCGAATTGGTCGAATACCTCAATATGCAACGCCAAGCCGATTGGCAGTATTGGCAAGACCACGCGCAACCGTCACAGGCCCGTCTTGATTACAGTGCCGCGCCTTCCTATAAAAGGCAGCCTTAAGGAGTTTGATGATGTTAAAGACCCGTGTTCGTTCCTTGGTTTCACTGCTGGTGACGACAAGCATATGCTGTTCACTGACCCTGTTGCCATCCCATGCTGCCGAGCCTGTCAGTAGCAAACTGAAGCAAAACCTCGACATCATGCGCGATATTTTGGACAAATCCTTGCGCACCCCAACGGGCCGTGGTGTTGGCGATATTGATGTCAGTTACATCGCCGGCCAAGGCGTGTTGTTTGAAACACGCATCGATGGTGGCTTTGATGGTTGGATGTTCAGTGGCCAGCAGATGCCGGGCATGGACCCCGCCTTGATGGCGCGGATCAGCGCTGAAGCGGCACGCGTCAGTCAGGCGGCCTTGGCTGGTGCAGAGGTGGATGACTCGGCGCTAGAACAACTGACCGCCGAAGCCGAACAAGCCGCGGAAAACTTTACCGAACAACAAGAACGCATGGGCGATCAACTGCGCGAGATGCGCGAGCAAAAACGCGATGTCGAACGCGAATTACGCGATATCGAGCGGGAAAAACGTGACATCGAATTCGCCCAAAAGGTCGGTAAACTGGAAAGCGCCCAGCAAAAGCAACTGGAAACCTTGGCAAAACAGCAAAAAGACCTGCAAGCCAAAGCCGCTGACATCCAACAAAAATACAGCGTTGCGGAAGCCGATTTCCGCAAACAACAACAAGAAAAGCAAAAATTAGCCGAGCAACAGCAAGCCGAATTGATCAGTAAAGTGGGGATCAACATGGCGCAAACCTTGTGTGATTACGGCGCCGGGCTTCGCGAGTTGACGGATAATCAGTTCGTCGCATTAAAACTGAGAACCCGTGGTCGCGCCAATAGCGATGTCTATTGGGTATTTAATAAAGCGGATATCAACGCCTGTGTGGCTGGCAAAACGTCTGCCGGCAATTTGTTAAAAAAGGCTAGCAGTTACAGTTACTAAGCGTAATGAATGTGAACAAAAGCCATACAGATCGTATGGCTTTTTTTATTTCGTTGATTCTTAACCGATTTGGCTGCCAAGCGGCTATTGACAGCTGGAAGTGAACTGCGTAAAACCCCAAAATTCTAGTCGTGTGGAGACGTGACGTGAATTCGAGTATTCCAGTGTTAACCCAGTCGTTAGCCGACACCGAAGGCCTTGCGGCTATTGTGTCGCAGTTTTATCAAGATGGGATTGTGATCGTCCGTCAGGCTATCCCTGCCGCGCTGTGCCAAGCGCTACTCGCCGATGTACAGTCTAGGCAAAATTTAAGCCGTGCAGGCGTCGGTCGTGGCGAACAAACCTTGCTCAACAGCGACATCCGCCGTGATAAAACCCTGTGGTTGGAGGGCGATTGCCAAGCCCAGCAGGATTATATGGCGCTGTTGGATCAGCTGCAGCAACAGGTCAACCGCCGCTGTTTTTTGGGGTTAACCCATTACGAGTGTCATTACGCGCACTACCAAGCCGGAGATTTTTACAAAAAGCATCTCGATGCATTTGTCGGGCGTTCGAACCGACGACTCACCACCGTCTGCTACCTCAACGATAGCACCGAAGGCGGTGCCTTGCGGTTGTATGACGAACACGACCAGCTGTTGCAAGATGTGCAGCCGCAAGCAGGTTTACTGGTGATGTTTGAAAGCGAACGTTTTCCACACGAAGTGTTACCGGCGCTGACAGACCGTTTTAGTATCGCCGGCTGGTTTCGTATCGATTCCGCCGTGCTGTAAGCTTGAAAACCGAATCCTCCCCCGGATTTTTGCAATATCTCGACAGGAGTCGTTATGCGTCAGAATTTACCTGTGACCCAGACAGAACGCAGTTTCCCTAAAGGCCAAAAACTAGTATCAACCACCGACGCCCGTGGTGTGATCACCTATTGTAATGATGCCTTTGTCCAAATCAGTGGTTTTAGTCGCCAAGAATTAATGGGCCAACCGCACAATATAGTGCGCCATCCCGATATGCCACCGGCCGCATTCGCCACCATGTGGAGTTATTTAAAACAAGGCAAGGCTTGGATGGGCTTGGTCAAAAACCGTTGTAAAAACGGCGACTATTATTGGGTGCATGCGTATGTCACGCCGATTGTGCAACGAGGCCAAACCATCGGTTATGGGTCTGTCCGCGTGGCGCCCAGCCGGGAACAGATCGAGCAGGCCAGCGCCTTGTATGCGCGGATCAACGCCGGTCAAAGTGAGCCGGTGGTCGCCGCTTGGTTTACCCGCTACAGCACTGAATTAGCCCCTGCTGCCTTGCTAGTGGCAGGATTCGGCGCGGCATGGGCAGCGCAACCTTGGCTTGCTGTGTCACTGGCATCGGCGGCCACAGTTCTGAGCATAGTTAGCAATCGCCTTCGGACCAAGCAGCGCTTACAACGCTTAACCTCACATGTCAGCGATGCCTTTACAGACCCATTAGCGGTGAAGAGTTACAGCAACGACCATGGTGCGATGGCGGTGTTAGAAACAGCCCTTATCGCCAACCAAGCACGCCTAAATACGGTGTTGACCCGCATTGAAGATTCTGCCAATCGCGTCAATCATCAAGCAGAGCAAGCACTGCATATCAGCACCAGCACCATGCAACAATTGCAAAAACAGCAGCAACAAACCGAGCTGGTCGCTACCGCGATGAATGAGATGACCACCACCATCGCCAATGTGGCTGACCATGTGCAAGAAACGGCACGCCAAGCCGCCGATGCTGACTTATTAGCGCGTCAAGGCTCTGGCATTGCCGAGCAAACTCGCGCGGCGATGTTAACCCTGCAAAACACCGTCAACGGGATCAGTCAGGCTGTCACTGAACTGGCCGGACAAACGAGCCATATCAATCAAGCGGCGCAGTTGATTGAGCAAATCGCCGAGCAAACCAATTTATTGGCGTTAAATGCAGCCATCGAAGCCGCACGTGCCGGCGAGCAAGGCCGCGGTTTTGCGGTGGTCGCCGATGAAGTACGGTCGTTAGCATCACGCACCACCGCCTCAACCAAACAGATTTACCAGATCATTCACCAGTTATCTGAGCAAGCCAAACAATCGGTCACCGTCGCTGAAAACGGCTGCCAAGATGCCGCCACCGGCGTGGCTCGCGTACAAGAAGCACAGCAGATGTTGCTTGGCATCAGTGAGCGTGTCATCAGTATTTCTGGCATGGCAACGCAAATGGCCACGGCCGTCGACCAACAATCGTCGGTTGCCGACGAGATCAATCAACAAGTGGTAGCGATTGCCGCCTTGGCGCAGACCAGTCTGGAGCAAGGTGAGACCGTGCAACATGCAGGTCAGCAATTAAACAACACCGCCGACGAGTTGCATGATCTGGTGCAACGGTTCAGTCGAGCGGCGGTCTAATCATGCCACCGTTACATGACACTTCAGAGAGGTCGTTGATGGAATCTGTGTCGACGTCACGTGTTGTAGTCGCCGGTGTCACCGGCGCCGTGGGTCAGCTGGTGCTTGCGCAATTGCTCGCCCACGGCGCGTCAGTGCAATGTTGGACACGCCGCCCGTTAGCGCCGCATGTCAACTGCCAAGCAATGCCGCTGCACCAGCCGTTTACAGCCGCCGATGTTGCCATTTGTACCTTAGGCACCACGCTGAAACAAGCCGGCAGCCAACAGGCGTTTTATCAGGTGGATTTTGAACTGATCCTCGCCTTTGCTAACGCCGCCCGTACCGCGGGTTGCCGTCACTTCATCTTGTTAAGTTCACTCGGTGCCAATGCCAAGCAACGGCAATTTTACTTGCGCGTCAAAGGAGAGATTGAAGCGGCGGTGCAAGCACTTGGCTTTGCCGCGGTCAGTATCGTTCGCCCGTCGTTATTGACCGGGGCAACCCGTGCCGATCGGCGTTATGCTGAGCGAGCGGCGGAGTTGGTCACAGGCTGGATAAGCCCCTTGATCCCACCACGTGTTCGCCCCGTATCTATTCACCATGTCGCTAGTTTTTTGCTCGCTTTGGCAAAGCCTGATACCATCGGCTGCACTATTTACGAGAATTGGGAAATCCACCGCTACCATGCCACGCCTCGCGCTGACCGACTCTGAGAAACAACAACGCCGCCAAGTGCTGCTCGACGCTGCACATCAGTTGTTCCGTGAACAGCACGAGATCCCAACCGTCGCAGCCATTGCCGAGCGTGCTGACGTCGGCAAAGGCACGGTGTACCTGTCCTTTCGCACCAAAGAGCAAATTTTTATCGCCCTGCTGTCCGATAGTTTTTTAGGCTTTATCGCTCAGTTAAAGCCGTTATTCCCGTACATCGACAGCCCAGCCACCTTTGCCAAGCATTACACCGAACACTTGTTGGCTCAGCCTGATTTATTAGAGCTAGCCGCGATGGCCAACACGGTGCTGGAAACCAATTTGCCACAAGACACCTTGTTAGCGTTTAAACAACAACTGGCGCAAGCGGTGGCAGAGTGCGCAACGTTATTGGCGCCCGTGTTACAGGTGCCGGTGTTGCAGTGCCAGCAGTTATTAACGCGAACCTGGTCGTTGACGGTCGGTCTGTACCAAGGCAGTAGCCAAAGTTGGCAACTGCAGCATGTGCTGCCGCCAGAGGTCTATCAACAACTGTTCCCCGATTATCGCGACGAACTGGAATCATCCGTCCGTCAACTGTGGCTCGGCTTCTTGGCGGATGTGCAAAGCGGCGCGCGCTAACTCTTGTTGCTGCGCCTGAATTATCAGCAGCAACTCGGCGGTCGCCTCGGCATCGGCTAAAGCACGGTGATGTTGTGTTAAGGTCAAGCCAAAATGCGCGGCCAGTGCCGCCAAGCCATAGGAAGGCAAGCGCGGAAAATACCGCCGACTTTGCACCACAGTGCACAGCTGCGGCGCACGCCATGAGACCCCTGCTCGCGCAAATTCCTGTTTGACAAAACCCACATCAAATTTGGCGTTGTGCGCGACAAAAATACAACCCTGTAGCCGCTGCTGCAGCGCTTCAGCCACCTCTGCAAAGGTCGGCGCTGTCGCCACCATGGCATTGCTGATACCCGTCAGTCGGCTAATAAAACTAGGGATATGGCGCTGCGGATTGACCAGCTGTGCGTACCTATCGACGACCTTGCCCCCTTGCACACGCACGATAGCGATCTCGGTGATCCGGTCGTGAGTGGCGCGCCCACCGGTGGTTTCCACATCGACCACCGCATACATCGTCGTTGGATCGTAACCAAATGCCACGCGCTGCACCGCCACCTGAAACCCCAATTGCTGCAAGGTTTGCAACCGCGTCCATTGATGTCGACGCAACACATCCCCTGGCGCTTTGACTTCGACCAATGTCAGACCGTTTTCATCCTCCACCAACAGATCAGGATAACCACGGCTATAGCGGCGAAAGTCTTTAGCCATGCGCAGTAACAACGCGGCTAAACTGCCTGCCGGCGCTTTATCAAGCAACACGTGCAGTTGTTCCAGCAAGTGCGGCGTAAAACGGAAAATGGCATTCGGGCGCTGCGCGGCATGCGCAAATTGCCGTAATAAAAAGCGTTGCGCCGCCTGCGGTTCGCTCAATAGCAAAAGCTTGCTATCCAGCACCGCTTGCTGCCGGCTGTAGAAAGTGCCAGTGGTCAAATCACGCGGCCGCCAGTCAAATTCGCTATGCAATGCCGCCTCGTCGGCTTCAAACAACTCTTGCCAAAACCACAGCCCAAACAACGCTAACCACAGATCATTTTCGGTGTGCCATGCTCGTTTGCCTTGTTGCTGGTAATGCGCCACCACACCTTGTTCGACATCAGAAACAAACAAGTCATCCAAGGTCAACAACTCGGCTTGTCGAAGCGCCAAGGTGATATCCGACAGCTGGCGCGGTCTACCCAAGCGCGCAGCAAAGTCTTGTGCCATGGCCAACTCCTCATCACAACTGGGGTCGGTTAACATGCGTTCCAGTTGCGTTTCCAAAGCGACTCGGTCACGCCGCTGTTGATACAGTCGCAATAAACGCTCGTTGGCCGGGAAACTTTGGCTGCGCTGATAACACGCCACACTTTGCTCAACCAAACCAAGCCGCTCGGCCTGCCGGCCCAGTTCAAAACAAAGTTGCTCGTGATGCAGTTCTGCCCGTTCATCCAACGGCGTTGGCCACGTCGCCATCGCCTCGAACCACTCATCAAACACTAAAGGCGCTAACACACTGGATTTCTTTGGCAACAAGGCGCGAAAACGGGCTTTGCTTGCACTGTAAAAATACGCGGCTTGGGCAGTTGCAGCATCGACATAACGCGCTGAAAATTGCTGTTTAAAATGCCGTGTCGGTAACACGCCTAAATCCCGCAGCACCAGCGCTGACAAATCCTGATGGCTATCGCCAAAAAACAAAAACATCATGTAATGCAGCGGTTCGGCAGGCGTTAGGCTGACAAAGTGGTCAAGACTGGACAAGAGCAGCGGCCAATCGGCAGGATGATCGGACAGATACGTCACCATGCTGGCTTTATCAGCAGACTTTTTAAGCTCAGCTCGGTTGGGATGTCCTGGTAACATCGATAGCAACTGCCACAACTGCGGCTTCGTTAGTTTTTGTAACACCGCGCTAGGGTCCTGCGCGCCAAGCGCATGGACTAACCAGCCAAGGTCTAGCAAGGCCGCCATGGCCAGCTCGAGATCGGAAATCTCGGCATAGTGCAACTCGCTTTTCGCAAACACTGGGCCTTTGCGCGACAACAGTCGCAACAATAATCGCTTGGCATCGACCGGCAACTGATGATAGCTGGCAAGCCATTGCCGGCCCTGCTCGTCCAGTAAGCCAAAATAGAGGGGCTCAAACCGCTGCAGAAATTCGTTAAAGTGGGCAAGCAGATAATCCGGCGCTAATTCGATACGAGCCATCAGGCGCTCCTTGACGCAACCACAGCAACTCAGATGTCAAAAATTTAGCGTACCGACTAACTGTATAAATGTACAGTTTATTGACTAATTAATTGCTGGATCCGTTGCAGATGCTGCTGGTTGTAATCTGGAATAAGGTGGCGATTCATGGCTGCAAACACCTGTTTAGCTTCGTTGGCTTTGCCTTGTTGCCATAACAATTCCGATAAGAACAGTTGGCTTTGCGCCACCATCAACTGATCATCGATCTGCCCATAAAGTTTGATGGCATTGAGATAATGCACGTTGATATCGGTAGCGAAATCTTGAAACTTGGTGCGCTGGCGTGCGAGGTTGTAATTGCCTTCGGCTTGGAATTGCACATTGTGGGTATGCATCGCCGCTTCAAGGCATAATTGACGATAATGCACCGACTCGCTGTGTTTACCCAGCCAATAGGTGATGTGACCAAGGTTGTTATACAACTCAAATTTCATCGCCCAGTCACCCGACTTTTGGTAACGGATCTCCAAGGCTTTGAGGCGCTCATAACCTTGAGGCCGGTTTTCATCCAGCGACATCTGAATGTTCACCAACCGGACGTCCATCAAAGGATTTCGACTGGCGGCACTTAAATGTTCAAGCAATTCAGAGGCTTTATCTAAATAATGCTGGCCTTGCAATTTGTTGCCGGTAAACAACAGCTCTTTCGCGTGATAGACATACAGGTTGGCTTTAAAGTAGGCCGGCAACTCAGGGATAAGCACCATCGCATTGGTTTCATCCAGCAGCTGCTGATCCTGATGCAAGATAAACAACGCGTTGAATTTTAATAGCTTGAGTTCATACCAAAAGGCGCTGTGGGGTGACGCTTGTGCGATGAAACTATCAATTTGTGCCGCACATTGCACCAAGGAGTTGTCGCAAAGGGTTTTGGCTTGATTGAGTTGTTGCTGCGTCAACGCGCCGTGCGCGGTAGCACTCCAGCTCAAACCAAGGATCATTGATAGAAAATATTTCACTGGCGAAAATCCCGAATTACCGCGCGTCCGATCGCTCAGTTATTGACGTCCACCGCTTGAATCTTAACGCCTACACCGTTACTTGGCGAGCACTTCTGCGCATGGCACGGTCAAAAGCCGCTGCAGGGAGAACCTTAATCGTTGCTCAACAGCACCTCTTGTTCTAAAAAACATTTCCGCTGACGAAACATCTGTGCCAAACCAAACCAGCCATGTTTTTCCGCCAGCTGAATGGCTTTTTGCAACTGTGCATCCTGCTTAGGGGTGACCCGAAATAGCTCGCGCCACGGCGTGACATCCGGCGCGACCACCAGTTGCACCCGTCGACCGTACCGAGTGATCAGCACATCCACCAATTCCAATGCCGCGCTGTCGTAATCAAATGCACAGTAGATGTCGGAGTATTGCGTTAAAAAAGGCTGTAATAAGGCGCCGCCAATGCGCGAGCCTGCGGCCAACACAACATCGCAATCAGCCAATGACAGCGGCATGGCGAGCATGGTCTGGCAATGCCGCAACACCGCGTCAAAACGGAAAAAATTCTCCTCATTTTCAATCAGCAGTACTTTGGATTTGGCACTAAACGCCTTTGAGACAATCACCTGACCATCGGTTTGACCTTGGCATAACACCACATCGGGCCTGAGCGGCAGTGCCGGCTGAGCAGTGTTCGCTTGCGCCTGTTGGCTATGTTCGGTGTAGACCAACAGGTATGACTGGGACGTCAACTGGGCGTGGCTATTGCCTTGCAAACTAGCAGTGATCCGATCGGCCGGTTGTTCAGCACTGTGCTTGAGCTGAGCGAACAAGGCGTGATCGGCAATGCTCACTTGCCATTTGCCTGCACCTGTCACTTTCACTCGAAACAGCTGTTGCTTTTGCTGTTGGAATGCCGGTGGCAGCAACGAGATCAGCTTTTGATAGTTGACCGGTTTACCGGCTTCAATCTGCGCCAGTAACTTCAGTAGCATCTTAATCCCCTGCCAAGACGCGGGCGACCGCCGCTTGCCATCCAGCAATGTTTTGCTCTCGACGCGAGGTGTCTGCGGGTTTAAACCAGCGTTCAGCTTGCACGAGCGTGGGCAAATCAGCCAACCCTTGATACCACCCCAATTCAATGCCCGCCAACAAGGCAACGCCGAAGGCGGTGGTTTCGGTTTGCAAAGGTCGCATCACCGGTAGTTGCAATAAATCCGCTAAAAATTGGCAAAACCAGCTGTTATTAACCATGCCACCATCAACTTGCAAACGTTGCAGCACGGCACCATCGGCTTGCATCGCCATCAACAAGTCGTAGGTCTGGTAGGCAACGGCTTCTAGTACCGCCCGCGCTAATTCGGCAGGGCCAGTGGCTAAGGTTAACCCTGTCCAACTGGCGGTCACATCCGCACGCCAATACGGCGCACCAAGACCGGTAAACGCCGGCACCAGATACACCCCGCGATTATCAGGGATTGAGGCGGCGAGCACTTCCGTCTCACTGGCATGGCGGATCACGCCAAGTTGGTCGCGTAACCATTTCACCGCCGCGCCTGCGACAAAGATGGAGCCTTCCAACGCATAATGGGTTTGCCCTTGCACTGTGTAAGCAATGGTGGTGAGCAATTGATGTTTCGACGTTAAGCGTTTATTGCCGGTGTTTAACAAGGCAAAACAGCCAGTGCCGTAGGTGCTTTTTAAGCCCCCCTCGCCAATACAGCCCTGCCCAAGCGCCGCCGCTTGTTGATCACCTGCCATCGCCAAAATAGGTAAGGCCTCACCAAACCAGCTGGCATCGCAATAGCCAAAGACGCCCGCACTTGGACGCACTGCGGGTAGCAAATCGCGCGGTACATCAAATAAGGCCAATAACTGATCATCCCATTGCAAGCTGTCGATGTTAAACAAGGCGGTGCGACTGGCGTTGGTGGTGTCGGTGGCATGCGTGGTGCCGTTACTTAAACGCCACAACAAAAAACTATCAATGGTGCCAAAAGCATAGGCACTGGGGTTTTGGCGCACGGCCGGGTATTGGTCGAGCAGCCATTGCAGCTTGGAGGCCGAAAAATAAGGGTCAGCACACAAGCCAGTTTTTTGTTGTAGCAGTGCCTCAAAACCTTGCTCCCGTAGCTGCTGACAACGCTCTTGGGTACGGCGGTCCTGCCAGACAATGGCCGGCGCTACCACGCTATGGCTGTCACGATGCCACAGCACGCTCGTCTCGCGTTGATTGGTAATGGCCATGGCACACACCCGCACCTGCAGCTGTTTGGCTTGGTGCATCACATCACGACACACCGCCAGCACCGACCACCACACTTGCTCTGCATCTTGCTCGACCCAGCCCGGCTGTGGGAAAGAGCAGCTGATTTCCTGTTGTGCCTGCGCCAGCACACGGCCTTGGCGGTCGAACAACATGGCGCGACTGGAAGACGTTCCCTGATCCAGCGCTAAAATGGCATCCACACTGTGACTGTTCAAAATGGTAACCCCAGCGACAAATAAAACCGATATGGGTCGCTCAACACGTCGCTTTGTGCCTGACCATACCCAAGATACAACGGCCCAAACGGGCTATCCCAGCCAGCAAACACGCTCGCCGCCCAGATCCAAGGCTCTGGCCCTTGCAGCGCCAGCAACCCTAACCGTGCATCGCGGACTTGCCCACGTTCGATGGATGTCCCCAAATACAGCGGAGAATGAAACAAACTAAAGCGATTTTCCGCCAATTGATAGCGATACATCAACGCAGCAAAACGAACTTCAGAGCCAAACAGGAAGTTTTGCGGATAACCGGACAAATTCAACAAGCCGCCTAACGCAAACTGCTCCAACGCCGCCGTCGATTCGTCAGAAGCGTAGCGATCAAAACGCAGTCGCGTTGACCACTGATGCTGTCGATAGTGCCCCGCCAACCGCCACTGCAAATGGAGGCTATCGCTGCGACCACGGGTGCCCTGCGCATCATCGATTAAGTGCTGCCAACGCGCTTGCAGTTGTTGGCCTTTCGATGGAAAGAACGCATGGTCCAAGGTGTCGTAGTCCACAAACAACTCGCCACCTCGGCGCAAATAGGCCAATTTTTCAAAGGTCAGTTGTTGCGCCAAAGCATCGGGCAACAGATATTCGCCATCGCGGCGAATGGCGCTTAGACTCAGTTGCCAGGCATCGCTGGGCGTCCAATGCAGCCCAGAGCGCAGCAGCAACTCCCGATTGGTGAGCTCACCGTCCGATAAGCCTGCGTCCGTTTCAAGACCGAGCACACTGCGACTTTGCGCCAGTTGCACTTGCGCACTGAGTTCAGACATGCCCAGCGGGTAATCCAACACCGTATTGAGTTTTTTATCGGTGCCAAAGGCTAAATCGGCTTGCCACCAAGCCCCTGAATCCGATAAGCCCGTTAACAAATACGAGGTTGCCAATTGGTATCGATGCTGATTTTTGAAATCATCTTGCAACTGCAGACGAAAACTTAGATAAGCCGGCCCCCAGCTTTTGTCGCTGGCGTCTAACACCAGCTTGTAGTGACCGTCGTCAGCCGGATACAAACTGCTACTGACTCGCTCCAGCGTGTCCAAGCCATAGATCCGTTCAATACCTGCTTGCAGCTGCTGTAACGTCAGCGGTTGGTGCAGCGGTAAATCCAAGCGCTGGCGCAAACGTTGATCCGACCAAAACGTCTGGTTACTTAACTCAATGCTACTTAACTGCAAGGTGTTGGGAGCTAGGTTTTGGGCATGGCGCGTTCGAGGTTCAGTTGCTTGCAACGCGGCAATGCGTTTGAGCTGGCGTGCAACGCCTTTCGCCGCCTCTTGTCCGCCACGGTAAGCCTCATCAAAACGGTCGAAATCCAAGGTGCCTAGCTGGCCTGTTGCTGGTTGGATCAACACGTCATCTTTGCCCAGCAACTTGATTTGTTCTCGCACCGCGCGCTGCACTAAAAAATTCGTCAATTGCTCGGTGACAGCAACAGCATCTGCTAATTCATCACGAGCCAATAACGGCGCATCAATAGCAACAGCAATAATGCGAGTGGCCCCAAGCCGACGTGCCACATCAATTGGCAGGTTATTGGCAACCCCACCATCGACCAACAATCGGCCATCGAGCTCCAACGGCCGCACCACTCCGGGAATGGACATCGAGGCTTGCACCGCATGCAACAGATTGCCTTTTTCCAGTACAACAGCTTCGCCGGTCGCCAAATCGGTGGCGATGGCCCGAAATGGAATGGCTAACTGATCAAAACTGCCAAGCACCGGTACCACGCCATAAGCGCGTTCAATCAAGGTCGCCATCGATTGGCCATGCAACATGCCGCGTGGCAGTTTCAGGCCTTTGTAGCCAACCCCCACATCGGGCTGGATCGGAAAGGCATCTCGCCATTGCCGCGCTCTGGCGGGGATCAGCTCACGTGCGACTTTGTCGCGCACACCTTGATCCCAAGGCAACTGCTTGATCGTGAGCGCAATGTCATTGGGGCTATGACCGCTGGCATACAAACCGCCAATAAAAGCGCCAATACTGGTGCCAATCACCATGTCCACCTGCACGCCATGCTGTTGTAACGCTTGTAACACCGCGATGTGGGCCGCGCCGCGAGCCCCTCCGCCGCCAAGGACTAAAGCCACACAAGGCCTCGCTTGGCTAGCTTGGCAAAGTGGCGGCGTTGCTGGATTTGTTAACAACAGCGAGTTCGCCCCAACATGGGTCGATAGGATCAAGAGCAGAAAAAGCAGGTTACTTTTCAAAAACTTACACATCCAGACATCCATCTAGCCAGCCTTCTTTGTTGTATCAACAAAAAATTTCATCTGTTTAGCATAATTTTTTTTCGCCATATTGACAGCGTTTTAGATCAAGCAGTTAGCAAACAAATGTGTCAGGAATTTTTACACAAGCTGTAATATTTTCTGAAAAGCTTAATAAGAGTTTATTGAAATTGTCACAAAGGTTATTTAATGTGCAGACCCCGGTCAGACCAGCACCCTATTTTTTGACCAATTAGAACAAATAATAAACAACCCTATCGAGACTGTGACGGAAGTACTTATGAAATTTAACATGCTGCTGTTGTCCGCTCTACTTGCTCCTGCAGTGCAGGCGGAACCCTTTTTCTCTGAATACGTGGAAGGCTCATCGAATAACAAAGCGCTGGAGATTTATAACCCAGACGCGGCACCTATTGATTTAAGCGCCTATTCGATCAAAATGTTTTTTAATGGTGGCACAACATCCAGCCGCACAGTCACCTTATCCGGTTCATTAGCACCAGGTAAAACCTTTGTCGTCGCCGATGCGAAAGCTGACGCGACGCTACTGGCCAAAGCCAACATCACCATGCCCACCGGCGTGTTCAATGGTGACGATGCTATCGCCTTATACAAAGGGAACACTTTAATTGATGTCTTCGGACAAATCGGTCTGGACCCAGGCACGGGTTGGGGTACTGGCGGCAATGTCACTGTTGATAAAACCCTCGTTCGTAAAACGTCGGTCAATCAAGGTGATGTCAATGGCAGCGATGCGTTTGATCCTACTGTCGAATGGGACTTTTTCCCAACAAATACCTATGACAATTTAGGCAGCCATAGCGCTGCGGCAGGCGGCGGCTCTGGCACTGGCGGCGATACAGGTGGCGGCTCCACACCGCCGGCCGTATTGATTGGCGCCTGTGGCGATGCGGCGACCAAAATCAGTGACATTCAAGGCGCTATAGATGTCTCTGGCAAAGTTGGCCAAACACTGGTCGCTGAAGCCGTAGTGACCAAAGTCACGCCGCATGCCACAGGGTTCTACATTCAAGAAGAAAGTGCTGACCAAGACGGCAACAGCGACACGTCTGAAGGTATCTTCGTATTTAACGACAAAGCCACTAGCTACCCAGCGGTCGGCAGCAAAGTGCGCGTGTTGGGTAAAGTGGAAGAATACTTCACCAAGACACAACTTCGTCGTAGCGATTTAAAAGACTGCGGCCCAGGTGAGTCCATTCAAGCCACCACCTTCTCGCTGCCTGTCACCGCCTTAACCGACTTTGAAAAGGTCGAAAGCATGCTGGTTCGGGTGTCGCAAAACTTAGTGGTCACCGACCTGTTTGACTTAGGCACTTATGGTGAAATGACCCTGTCGTCGAAACGTCTGTTCACGCCAACCAACCAATTCCGAGCCGGCACCGCCGAAGCGGTGGCATTGGCCAAGGCCAACAGCCTCGACAAGGTGATTTTGGATGACATGCAAGCCGGCAAGAACCCAGCCGTGATCCCATTCCCAGCGCCAGCCCTGTCAATGAATAACCCAGTGCGTAATGGTGACAGCACCGAGCCGTTCTCAGCCGTGGTTGATTACAGCTTTAGCGCATGGCGTTTACTGCCAGAAGGCACAGTCAGTTTCACCGCCAGCAATGCTCGTACCGAAACACCTGCGCTTCGCAACACGGGCACCTTAAAAGTCGGCAGCGCCAACGTGCTGAACTTCTTTAACGGCGATGGTTTAGGGGGTGGTTTCCCAACCGCACGTGGTGCAGACAACAAAGCGGAATACGAGCTGCAAGCGGCGAAAATGGTCTCGGCCTTGTCAGGCTTGGATGCAGATGTGTTGGGCTTGATGGAAGTTGAAAACGACGGCTACGGCGCAACCAGTGCGATTGTCGATATCGTTAGTCGCTTAAATGCCAAGCTTGGCGCCAACACGTATACATTTGTCCAGGTGTCTGGTACAACACAACTGGGTGGAGATGCCATCACGGTTGCCATTATCTACAAACCAGCCAAAGTCACCCCAGTCGGTGCTGCCGTCACTAAAGATTTAGGCTTTGGTAACCGTCAACCTTTGGTACAAACCTTCAAGCAAAACAGCAACAACGAAGTGTTTACCTTAGCCGTTAATCACTTTAAGTCGAAAGGCAGCTGCCCTACAGGCACAACCAGCCCTGACCGTGACTTCAAAGACGGCCAAGGTTGCTGGAACGCCACTCGTGTGCAAGCCGCAACCGATCTGATGAGCTGGCTCGCCACCAACCCAACCGGCAACGCCGATAAAGACGTGCTGATTGTGGGTGACTTGAACTCCTACGCTAAAGAAGACCCCATTGTTACGCTGACCAACGGCGGCTTTATCAACCTGATTGAAAAATACCATGGCCAATACGGCTATTCGTATCAATTCAATGGTGAGTTGGGTTATTTGGACCACGCCTTAGCGAGCAGCAGCTTATCGGCTCAAACCAGCTATGCGATGGAATGGCATATCAACGCCGACGAAAGCACCTTATTTGACTACAACACCGAAAACAAAACGGTCAGTCAGCAAGCGGATTATTACCAACCAAGCGCCTTCCGTGCATCAGACCATGACCCTGTGTTAGTGGAACTGAAATTAGCCAGCAAAAACCCAGCCGATTTGGACTTAGACGGCGATGTCGACTCCAAAGACGTCACGTTGTTCAACCGTTTATTACGCAGCGGCACCCAGCTGAGCCTGATCTACGACTTTAACAAAGACAAAAAAGTCGATGCGTTAGATGCTCGCGCCATGCTGTTCCTGTGTACGTACCCAAATTGTGCCGTTAAATAAGTTGTAGGATTATAAAATGAAGAAGTTTTTAGCCGTATTCTTTGCCTTATGTGCATTCACCAGCCAAGCCTCACAAATGAACGTGGTGCTGGATAAAACGCAGTACGAAGATGGCGAGGAGGTGTTTGCCAGCGTTTGGCTGTCGAATTACACAGGTGCCTTAACCTACTTTGGTTTTGATCTGTTGTTTGATGACGCTCAACTGGAATTCGTCGACGCCAAGTTCACTTCGGTGTTGGATCTTGATGGTTCTGACGCAGAACCAGACGCGTATCTTCTGGATATCGATCGACTGACAGCATACAGTCAAAATTACAATTTTGCAGGGGACTACCTAACCGCCCTTTTAGCGAAACAAGCCGGCAAACCACTGCAGTTAGTGACTTTTAAATTCAATGCGTTAGCGAATTTTTCTAAGCCAAACTTTGAGTTCGACAACCGCGAATTTGTTTTTGAAGCACCAGATTTGCCGCCAGTGATTGGCGGTGATCCACGTCCAGTCCCTGCGCCAGCCACCGCCTTGTTGCTGTTGCCTGCGCTCTTGTTGTTACGTCGTCGCGCTTAAAATTGCGTCCTTTTAAGAAAAACCGCTGCAAGTCAGCGGTTTTTTTTTGCCATTTGTCATTAAGTTTTAGCCTTTGTACCCGTCTACTGCTAAGTTTGAAGCCTGTGCGTTCGGGTTTATCACAGCGCATCACGTTGTCTTGTAAAGAAAAATTATAGAATTGCTGGTTTGGGTGCATGGTTAAATGATGCGTTTGGATTCACTTCGCCTTCGTCTGATAGGGGTTCTGCTGGGACTTCTGACATTACTCGCCGTGGCGACTGGGGTGGCGACCCTCAATGCGATGAAGAAAGAACAAAGCGAACAAAGTGTGCTGGCGCTTAACGTGGCCAGCCGTGTGTTTGCCGAAGCCTTGCACAACCGAGCCAATCAGTTATCCAATTCTGTGCGCTTACTCGCCAGTGATTTTGGCTTTCGCCAAGCCGTAGCGCTGCGTGAACAAGCCACCATCGACTCGGTGCTGGAAAATCATGCCGGCCGGATTGATGCCGGGCTTGCGGTGTTGTTATCACCGCAAGGGGAGCTGATAGCCAGTAACAACCAAGACTTGAACCCTTCTCAAATCAAGAATTTATTTCTGCAAATCCAAGCCAATGGCGCAGAATCCATGGCCGATATCATTTACACCGATCACAGCGCCTATCAAATGGTGATGGTGCCGGTCAAAGCGCCACTGGTTATTGCATGGGTCGGTATGGGCTTTCAATTGGATCAGCCACTGGCGAACCAAATCAAAGGTCTGACGGATTTAGAAATTAGTTTTACCGCAGAGCAACCACAAAGCCCTGAGATCCTCGCCTCGACCGTCAGCCACATCGATTCGACATTGTTACAGCGCAGTGACGCCAAGCATGGCTTGGATAGTCACTGGTTAAACACCGATATCCCGTTGGACCGAAACGGCACGATCAAAGCTTGGCTGCATCTGGCAACCGATCGTTATCAACAAAACTACCAGCAAACCCGGACTCAGCTGCTGATTATTTTCAGTTTAGGCTTAACGCTCGCGCTGATGTTGGGCTTGTGGTTTGCTCGCGGCATCACCCAACCGCTGCAAGGCTTAACTCGCTTTGCTAAAGAGCTCGGTACCGATCTGTCCACGCCGCTGCCGAGCATTCGAGGCGCGGAGGTTGCTCTGCTGGCGGACACCTTAGACCGGATGCGCCATGATCTGGCCGCCCGCGAGCAAGAAATTCGCTATCAAAGCCAACACGACCGCTTGACGGGCCTGGCGAATCGACTGTGGGTGGAACAACAACTACCAAGTTTACTGCAAGTGGTCGGTATTCAATTGGTGCTGGTCAATATCAAAGACTTTAAGCATATCAACGATGCGTTTGGCTATCACAATGGTGACCAACTGCTGAAACAACTCGCCCAACGTCTGGCGGCCACCCCAGATCTGTCGCTGTTAGCTCGTCTTGGCAGTGATGAATTTTTATTAGTGATGCCGGCTCAATTTGCCGATAGCGATTTCAAACGCTGGCAAGCCGATTGGTGCTTGGACTTTAAACTCGGCGATTCGACGCTGAATTTAAAATTGGCGATTGCCGTGTACACCTCTACATCCCAAGTGGACAGCAATGACGCATTGCGCCGTGCCGACATTGCGATGGTGCACGCCAAACAAGACCCTGGGTTATTTGCACGCTACCAATCCGGGCAAGATGAAAGTCACCAACGTGAATTGATGCTGCTGCAGGACTTACCGCTGTCGCTGCAAAGCGGCCATATGTTTGTGGTCTATCAACCTAAAGTCGATTTGCATGCGCGTGCACCACGCAGTGCAGAAGCGCTGATCCGCTGGCAACACCCCACCTTAGGCTTTGTGCCGCCAGATGAATTTATCCGCTTAGCCGAGCATTCTGGGCTTATCTCCGCGGTCACCGACTGGATGCTGGAGCAAGTGGTGACGCAAGTCTCGTTGTGGCAACACACCATGCCTCTGCAGGTCGCCGTCAACTTATCAGCCTATGATCTGCTGAACCCGAATTTGCCAGACTTTATTCAAAGTTTGCTCGACAACTATCAAGTGCCGGCTGCGCTATTTGCGTTAGAGGTCACCGAGGGCGCCGTGATGCAAGATCCCCAACAGGTGATCCAGAATTTGCAGCGCTTGCGTAACATGGGCATCTCCTTAGCCATCGATGATTTTGGCACCGGTCAATCGTCACTGGCGTACTTAAAACGCTTGCCGGTGCATGAAGTGAAAATCGACCGAGCCTTTGTCAAAGACATCGACAACAATCTCAATGACCGATTGATTGTCAGCACCACCGCAAGCTTAGCGCATGGCTTAGGCTTAAAAGTCACCGCCGAGGGCTTAGAAAATCAATCGGGGCTGCAACTGCTGCAGCAAGCGGGTGTGGACACAGTCCAAGGCTACTATTTTTCAAAACCGCTGAAAGCATCGGACTTTGTACAATGGCATCAAAAATTTACAGAAAATCCAACGACTTGGTTTACCGATTAAGCCACATTCTGTCAGCCACGCTGCTGCTGGTGTCTGTCGGTAGTTCCGCGCAGGGCAGTAAGCTGCTCGGCACTGGCGGCACCACCAGTGTCGAAGGGGCTGCTGGCGGCGGTATAGTGCCTTGGGCGACGATTGGCAGTTATGCCAGTTCAGGCGAATGGGGCGTCACGCTTGGCCATTCCCACGTTGGCGTGGATGATTTTAGCCTGGTGTCCAATGCGGTGGGGCTGCACTATGACAACCGCTATGAACTATCGATTGGCCGGCAACAGTTTTGGGTCGATCCACTGGCATTACCACTGGATCAACAAGTGTTTGGCGCCAAAGTCCGCCTGACCGGCGATCTGATATACAGCGCCTTGCCACAACTTAGCCTAGGCGTGCAATACAAACACCATCAAAATGGCGCCGTCCCTTTGGCGCTTGGCGCCGCTCACACCTCTGGCACCGACTGGTATTTAGCCGCCAGCAAAGTCTATTTGGATGCCATTGCCGGTCGAAATTTGTTACTCAATGCCACCTTGCGTCGCACCAGCGCTAACCAGATGGGATTATTAGGCTTTGGCGCTGATGGCCACAATTCGGCAGCTTGGGTTGGCGAATTTAGTGCCGCCGTGTTACTTCGCCATGATCTTGCCATCGGTGTGGAATTTCGCCAAAAGCCGGATCAACTGGCGTTTGCCCGCGAAGATCATTGGCGCGACATGTTTGCTGCATGGTTCGTCAATCGTCATGCATCCATCGTTGCCGGTTATGTTGACCTTGGCAGTATCGCCGGGCTCAAGGCGCAAACTGGTTACTATATCGCCTTGCAAGGAGCCTTCTAATGCAACGTGTATTGTTATGGCTGTTCAGCGCATGGTTACTCAGCGCCTGTAGTCAAAGCCCTACCCCAACGCTTTATCAACAATTGGGCGGCGCGCTAGGGGTGGAACAGATCGTCGATGGCTTATTGCATAAAATCGAACACGACGAGCGCATCGTGCACCACTTCAAAGACACCGATATCGCACGATTTCGCAGCAAATTGATTGAACAACTGTGCAATATCAGTGATGGCCCCTGCCAATACACCGGTAGCAGCATGCAAGAGAGTCACACCGGTTTTGGCATTACCCACGCCGATTTCGACCGCTTGGTGCAGCATTTGATTGACGTGATGACTGAACAACAGATTGCCTTGAGCGCTCAAAATGCCTTGCTTTCGAAGTTAGCGCCGATGTACAGCGATATCACCTACCGTTAAAACAACAGCTCATGGTGAGGGACTGGCTCAGGGTGTTCATCCCTTGCAAGTCCTTCACTTGCCAACCAGTACCGTTAGCGCAGTAGCATTATTCTTCACCATGCCTCGCCATGTTTCTGGCAGTGGTTATGGTCGCCGCCGAGCCACCAATTTGTTACCATATCTGCTTTGGTGATTGTTCTGGTTTAGGTTCAACAGCAGGTACTGATGTGTTAAAGCTGGTTTTTCTAGATGCTGCGACGGTTCAAGGCGCCGATCTATCGTCGCTTCACCGTGACGGCCGTTTTGCCTTGCAATGTTTCCCCTACACAGCGGCTGCGGATATCGTCTCTCGAGCCATCGACGCCACTGCGGTCATCACCAACAAGGTACCACTGGATAGAGCCACTTTATTGCAGTTGCCTAAGCTGCGCCTGATTTGCATTGCGGCCACCGGTACCAATTGTGTCGATCTTAGCGCGGCGCAAGAACTCGGTATCACCGTTTGCAATGTGCGGGATTATGCGCTCGATTCGGTACCACAACACGCAATGGCGTTACTGCTGGCGCTGACCAATCAAATCGTGCAAAACCAACGCGCGATCGAACGTGGCGAGTGGCAGCTGCAGCCAATTTTTTGCCTGTTGACGCATCCGATCCAAAGTTTAGCTGGCAAAACCATGACCATTGTCGGTTATGGTGGCCTTGGCAAAGCGACCGCGGCACTGGCGAAGGCGTTTGGTATGCAGATTTGTATTGCCGAGCGCCCAGACGCAACAACGATCCGAGCTGGCCGTGATGCCTTCGCCAGCGCGCTCGCCAAAGCCGATGTGCTGAGTTTGCATTGTCCAGCCACGCCTGGTCGCTCCTACCTGTTAAGTGATGCCGAATTTGCATTGCTCAAACCCACTGCGCTGTTGATCAACACAGCTCGAGGCCAATTAGTCGACCCCATTGCCTTGTTACAAGCCCTCAGCTCTGGCCGCTTGGCTGGCGCGGCGTTAGACGTGTTAGTGCAAGAGCCGCCGCCACAACACGACCCGTTGATCAGCGCCCAGTTACCAAATTTGCTGTTAAGCCCGCATATTGCATGGGCGGCGGACACCGCCATGCAGCGATTAGTCGATCAAATTGCTGAAAACTTACACGCTTTTGCGGCTGGTTCCCCGATCCGCTGTTGTATTTAGTTCAGGAACTGTTCAGAATAATCAATAAGATACGAATAACAAGAAAGGCAAGCGCGATGCGGTGGTTCCGTTTGATACTGGTTTTATGTTGCATGATACCTTTGGGCGTCATGGCAGCATTTAATGGCATCGATGCTGCAGACATTCGACAACACGCCAAAACAATCGCGGCAGAGCTTGGAGCAAAAGCGCCAAACGAGCTTTCTGCCTTAGAGTTTTACAAGCTGACCTTGGCCTATGATGAACTGAGTAACAAAGATGGCGCGCTTGCCGCCGCCAATCAAGGGTTACAAAAAGTGGATGAGGCCCGCTTGCATTATGAACTGACCATCGCCCGAGCCAGCGTCTATGGTCGACTGTTTCGTGATACCCGCAAAGCCATCGACGACCTAAAGCAAGCCGAGCTGTTGCTCAACACTCTGACCAACGCTGAAATCAATGAAGTTCGCGCTCGATTGTATGAAACCTTTGCGCAAGCTTATAACCAACTGGGTAACCTAGACGACGCTTCGCGTTACGCACAATTGGCCGTGGATGACGCAGTACGGCAAAAGCTGCCAAAGCAAGAGGTACGCTCTCGCCTGATTTTGGGGCGCATTGTGTTGCAGCAAAATAATTATGCCGAAGCCCAGCGCCAGCTAAGCCGTGCTCTTGAGCTGGCGAAAGTGACCAACCAACAAGCGCAGATTGGCTCCATCGCCCTACGCCTTGGCATGGCGTACCAAAAGCTGGAACAATATGACCAGGCGATCCAGCATTTTCTGCAAGCACGCGACTATTACAAACGGCAAAAAATCTCCTCACAGCTTGTGACCATTTCGCTGCACATAGCCCAATGCCAATTAGACACGGGGAATTTAGCCGCTGCAGCCACAGAAATAGACACTGCCTACACCCTCACCACTCAGCTACAGAGTGACCCATTACTGATGGCGCAAGTCATGTCTTTGCAGGGGGTGCTGGCAAGCCACCAACACCAAGACAGTCGTGCGGAAGAACTGCTGATTAAATCCTTGCAGCTGTATCAACAGCAAGGTCAGCTGGCGATGTCCGCGGAAGTAAGTATGCAACTGGTGAGTCATTTGCTCAGTCAAAACCAGCTTGCAAAAGCCAATACATATTTGACACAAATCCAGAACCCCGAGCAATTACCGCTGTACTTGCAGCAAGCATGGTTTGACTTGTTGGCCAAGTTGCGCGCAGCCGAACAGCAGTGGCAAGCCGCCTATGACGCGCAAAATAAGGCGGCAGAACTGCGGTTTCGTTGGGTCAAACAACAAGAAAATAATAAGCTCGCTGGGCTACAAGAACAGCTGCCATCACAGCCAGCAGTCCGCGACAAAGACACAGGGTTCTGGCCACAATGGAGCGTGGTGTTAAACGTTGCTTTAAGCCTGACGCTGTTGCTGGTCATCATCAATAGCACACAGCTGTGGCGCAAACGTCGCCGTGAACAAGGAAAGCAGTCGTCTCGGTTTAATCTGTTGAGCTGGATGGCGTTTGCCAAAAAGTTGACCCGCGAGCAACAACGGGAGCCGCAATTGCTGGTAGCGGTGCAGCTGGAACAGGTCAGTCAGCGCAAACATCAGTTTGGCGAACGCCGGTTGCGAGCTTTGTGGCAAGACTTATTGGAAACCTTACCAGAGGACTATCAACAGCGGTACACCATTCATACGGATACATTCTGGCTCTATCTGCCAGCGACGCAAGGTGATGCTTTGATGGATCCCTTGCAGCAAACGTTGCACCGACTGGCCTTGGGTTTACCTCAAGCGTCTGGTTTTCATGTGTTTTCAGCGGAACTGCAGCCCCTGATGGGCGCACATTGGCCCGCAGACGCATTGATGGGCTTGCGTGAACTGGTCTGGTCAAGCTGGCAACGACTGACCAAACCAGGTCGGATCCAACATATTCACGCCACCAGCCCAACCTTAACGCCGGTCAGCTGGCTGGCGGAGAATGTGCGGTCAGACATCGACAACGCCATCCAGTTGGGATTGTTACGATTGGAATTAGTCCGTGACGAACCGGTGGAACTGGCGCGGCAACTCGATAGTCACTGAGGGTTGCCCTTTTAACTGAAACCGCAACTGCACGGCCTGTAAAGCAAGCCCGGCATCGTCTTGATTGTGTTTGCCATAACTTGGGTCGCCCATCACCGGGTAGCCAATGGCGGCAAAATGACGACGGATCTGATGTTTACGGCCAGTGATCAAATCAATCTCCAGCCAAGTTCTCGCCGGCTGTGCTTGCACCTGCAGCACCCGAAAACGCGTCTCACAGGCTTTGCCATCAAGCGGCTCGTTGATAACGCTAGTCTCCAGCCATGCTGAGGCGAGTTGCCCTTTGATTTGAATGTGATAGCGTTTTTCGATTTTCCGCTGCTGGATCAACTGACTAAATTCCGCAGCCGTCGATTGCTTGTGCGCGATCACCACCAAACCGCTCGCCTCTCGATCCAAACGATGAACTAAAAACACCGGCCGTTTTTGCTCGAAATGCAACTCAACTACCCGCAACAGAGCCAGATGATCGCCCCATTCATTGCCTTGTGACAACATCCCCGCAGGTTTAAACCACACGCTGTAACTGCCGGCGTCCTGCACCAACACGGCATTTAAGGCGGGGCGTGACAGAATATCGTCGTTATAATGCAGCTCTAAGGTATCCCCCACTAACAGCGCGGTTTGGGCACGTCGCAACCGTTTGACCTGTTTACCACGACGAAACAACACCGCGCCTTTGGCCATGGCATCTTTTAACTTACTTTTCGAAATATCAGGCGCTTGGCGCGCCAAAAGGTCAATGGCCAGCTCAGGTTGCGTGACCTGTATCACTCTGGACAATGTTGTCACTGACGTTCTCCCATCCATTCAATTCAGTTCACATTAAGCGGCATTTGCCAGCATAAAAACATCACACGGAGGAAACCACCATGTTACGACCACTTTTAGTGCTGGCTTTATGCTGCAGTTTACCATTGAAAGCCACTGATATCCCTGAACAATTACAAGCGACTAAAGAACGCCAAGCCGAGTTGACCACCCAACCAGCCACCAGCATCCCAGTGGCGTCCTTTAGCAACGCGATGCAACAAAGTTACAGCAGCACGGTTTGGTTTCAAAGCATCGACCTGACCTTGCGTCGAGACTTCGATGCGGATGGCTATTTTAGTCAACTTCGCGTGCGTTTTGATGCCGACACGAGCTACAGCCGCCAGCCTGTGTATGCGGTTTATAGCTTAATTGGTGCAGGTTATGAACGTGTCATTCACACCAGCAGTATCTTCACCTTGGAAGGCGGCAGTCGCAGCGACTGGTTTGAGATCACCAGCGACATGGTGCAATTACCCAAAGCCATGTATTGGATGCGGATCCAACTTCGCGATGCACAAAGTGGCGTGTTATTGGCCGAGCTCTCCGGTCGTGACACCGCCGTCTTGGATAAACTGTATTTGGAAGAACAACGCTACGACGACCCGAACTATGTGGTGATTGTTGAAGAAGAAGCAGGTTCAGCTGGCTTTTCTGTGTTAGGACTTTTAGGCTTAGCTTATTATCGTCGGAGAATTCGGAAAGTGTCATGAAACTATGGCTAAGCGTGGTGCTGCTCTGGACCTTTACAGCCCTTGCAGCACCTCGCGAGTTCAGCTACCCGCTGCAAGATGGTAAAACGCTGAAGTTCACGCTCGATGATGCGAGTTTAGAACGCTACCGCCACCGTATCCGTTACCGACCCGAACTGGCTCAACTTTATGTTCGAAATGGCATGGTGCGTTACACCGCAAGTCTAATGCAATCGGGTGTTAGCATCCGTTTATCGCCCCCCAACGTGCCACTGGCCATCGATATTCGAACCAGCGACAACGCCAAACTCGTGCAGTTGCGCCAGCAAATTAACCAAGAACAGCAGCGGTTGTTTAATGACTATTTAACCAAGCATCAGTATCGCGTGCAGCAAGATCAACGCACGACAAAGTGGATCGTGCAAGACCATCGCCAGCATTTTCAACAAGCACAACAAGATTTGCTGCCGGTCGCCGAGGCGATAGTCGCCTTGTATGGCAGTAACAACATTCGTCAAGTCGCAACGGCGGTGACCAGCTGGGTTGAGCAGATCCCGTACCAAAATTTAGAGGACAGGCAAAGTTCACCTGGGGTCGGCTATTTGCCTCCCATCGAATTATTATTCAAACATCAAGGCGACTGTGACAGTAAAGCGGTGTTGTGGGCCAGTGTGATGCGGTTGATCTTTCCGAAATTACCGATGGCATTGGTGTATTTCGATGACCATGCGATGGTGGCCGCGCGTATCCCTGCTCGGGGAAATGAACAGACTATCAGCGCCGATGGCATGTCACTGATGTTGATTGACGCCACAGGCCCAGCCCAAGCACCGATTGGTCAACCCAACCCGGATTACTTGGACGCGATCGCCAATCAACAATTTACTCTGCTCGATCTTTAACTCGCCCTGAGACACGATCCGCTTGATCAAACCAAGGCTTCCATTCTGCAGGAACATGGCGAACGCCGACCGGATCACCTCGCTCGAGGCGGTTCCAATGGGTATTCAACCGTGCAAATGGCCCCAATACCTTGCGTTTGAAACGCCAACGCAGATACAGATGCAACGCTGCAATAAACAAGAAGAACAACGATGTCTGACCAACAAAAAATAAAAATTCGCGTTGGATCAACTGTTCACTGTTTGGTTGCACATGCAACACATAAGGTAAATCGGTCAGCGTCTGATGAATATCACTCTGATGCAACCCGTCATAACCATCGCTAATCAGCTGGCTATCCTGCACCGCCAGAATGGGTTCCGCTGTATCAGACATCAACACAATGGTTGCCTGATATTCAATAGGATTAAGGGCTTGTAGTAGTTTAGGCAGTTCGATCTCAAGTACCCAATACCCTAACAGCGTTTGCTGACGAACGGGGATGGCAAACACCAAGGTCGAGGGATCACGTAACGACCAGCTGAACATATTGTTATCTGACGTGGTTTTGCTGACTAGCGCTTGGCTCAATCGCGTGCCATGTTGCTGTGGAACCATACTGGCGCTTTGGGTTGATACCCATACCCCTTGCACGCTGTAGTAACCCAACGCGCGGATGGCAGGTTGATGCAACAACGCCGATTTCATCGTGGTGACCATCTCGGCCAAAAACATGGATTCAGCTGGCAACAGTTGGGCCTGCGCTTTGAGCGGCACTTGATAGTCGTTGGCTAACACGCTACCCGTGACCTCTTGCGTCAGCTGACTCCGCGCATGTTGCTGCAATAACTGTAGCAACGATAAATAGGGGGCGAGCTGATGCTCTAAATCCATGGCGACCGACTTCAATAAGCGTTGCCGATTCTGGGATTGTTGTTGGTGAAACTGCACAAAACTAATCACACCAAACATCAAACTAAAGAGAACCACCAACACCCAACCGCGATAATTAGCGCGCTTGTACTCGACAGCCAGTGGATTGCCTTTTTTAATTTGCATCTACGAATTCCGCTGTAACGCCTGATAAATCACATGGCTTAGCTCTGCCCCACCCAGATCGACCGGCCATACATGCATGGATGGTAACGATGTATCGACGAGGACAGACTCGGTACAGGTCCAAACGACTTTAAGCTCGTCAACACAGTCACTTAACATCACCCGTTCTGTCAGCGGCAATAGCAACAGTTCGTCAGCGCTGCAATCGGGCAGCTGCGGCCAGGTGGTAACTGGCATCACGCTAAAGCCTTGAGTGATCAGTTGTTGTTCCTGATACCAATACTGTAAAGAATCTAGCTCATAAAGCCAAACCCCTTTGCTGGTCGGCGCAAAGATACCGGCGGTGGTTGATTGCAATGCTTGCTGCAACACCACAGGCAGTACGGGTTTCTCGACAATGTGTAACTGTAAGGTTTCAACCAAAGCGGACCACTGCTTGGCATCTGCCGCAAACAGCACCAGAGTGGCATCAGGGAAATAACGACGCACGATGGCAAACATTTGACTGGCCAAGGCTTGATCGTGACGGACGAAGGCTTCATCCAGGAGTAAATAATCCAAACTTTGTTGCTGCTGCGCTGCACACCATTGCACGAACTGCTCTGGGTCATCCAATGGCATCAGCAATAAACCGGTTTGACGTAACAATCGGCTGTAATGCTGCTGTGCAGGCCCCGCTGGGCATAACAACATGGCCGAGCCATCGACGAGCAATAACTCCGGGTGTGCCACTGCCGGTTGCAAAGGTTGCGCAGGAATACTGAGTTGCAAACGGTTTTCGTTGCCCGTCTGAGCGGACAATTGACCGCGCATGCTGCTGACCCACGATTGAATTTGTCGATAACAAATACTTTGTTCACTGTGCTCCGACGCTGCCGGATGCAACATTGCCAGCCACTGGCCATCGGAGAGGCGTTGGCCGTCATCCTCAATATCAAAACGAATCACTTGTTGCTCGGCCATTTGCACATTTATACGAACACGTTGTGTCGCGCTTCGTTGCAGCGCATCAGCCAACAAAAACTCCAAAGTATCCGGCAATACAGCCCAAGGCAGTAACAGCCATTCGGGTAAATCAGGCGCCATGGCCAGCATCAGCTCCGCTTCTGGGTAGCGCTGCTGCACCCGATTCACCACCTGATAAATGGGCGTCGACAGCTCAATCGCATACAGAGGTTGCGGCCCTTGATTGGCTGGATGACGCGCGATCCAGGCTTGGGTCAATTGACGTAATTCATCTTGGCGAACATTTGGACGTAACCACGCTTGTAGCAAGGTTTGCGCCTGCGACAATTCAGGAACTCGAGTCAAATGTGCGGTTTCGGCATGCTCCAACGCTTCTGACAAATCTGAAGGCTCTACCGCTGCGAAGCTTTGCTCGGCTAATTCGGCCTCGTGCCGTCGTGCTTGTTTGCGCATGCTCAACTGCAACAAGATAAAGATAAACGTCAACACGACGCTGCTCGCCCCGAGCGCCATCAGCAACCATTGCTGGCGTTTATGCTGTTCTTTGAGCAATAGCACGCCATCACGTTCGACCACCAAATACGCTTGCCAGTCTTTATGCCATTGCCAAGCGGATAACGCCGGCCGTCCTAAATAGTTGATTTGATAACCTGGTAAAAAGCCACGGGAGCTATTTCGCATCGCGGTCATCAGCGCAGTTTCAGGCCAAGCCGTAGTGCTATCAAAGGTTTGTCGTGCTTGTTGCAAATCCACCGGTGGGCGTTTGAGGGAAAATCGCAGCGGTTTATCTGACGGCGTGGCATTGTCGTTCAATTTAGCCATTAACGACGTTTGATACGTACTAGGCGATTGAAGTTCACCGTCCACCCCAACCAATAACCAACTGGTGCCATTGGTTCTTTGAACCAACTGCTGCAATTGTTGCTGCAAAGGTTGCAACGACACCCATAACACCACATGGCCTTGTCGAAACGGCAAATACACAGGAATTAACCATTGATGTTGATAGACGAGCGGTGTACCAAATTGTGCCTGATCTTTACCAGGTTCTTGCTCTGGGCGTTGCTGTTGCGCCAGCCAGCCGCTGGCTTCGTTCTGACTAAGACGCAGTGCCCGCCCATCTTGGTCTAACCAAGCATAAGCCAGTAGTGGATCTGGCCATAACGTATGCTGAATTTTATCGCTAAGTTCTTGCCACGGGTCCAACAGCGGGCTTTCTGTATTCAGCGGCGTTACTACGTCCAAATCGTGCTGCAAATACTGTAAATGCAACCGATAGTTCTGTTGCCATTCACTGAGCGCATTGGAAGCTCGCTCGACTTGCAAACTCAAGTCCGCTTTGTGCTGCTGTTGTTGCCAACTGGCGGTTTGTAACCAAAGCCAATAGCCGCCCCCCCAGACAAACGACAGGGACAACACAAACAACAACGATGACCAAGAAAAAATTCTCAAAGCTAGCAATCCACAAAAAAACAGACTGACTAGCCTAGCGGATTAGCAAGGCAAGTCAATCTGTTGTGGTGCCGAACGCCGCTAAATGGCGCCGCTTTACAAATTCGTTTCGGCAAACGAGGCCAAGCGACTGCGCACGACGCCGCTTAAATTCATCGTGGTACTGCCCTCAAAGTTTTTAAATCGCTCCACAATGTAAGTAAGGCCGGAGGTCACGGCGGTTAAATAGTTGCTATCGATTTGCGCCAAGTTGCCAGAGCAAATCAATTTAGTGCCTTCACCGCATCGGGTGATAATGGTTTTAAGTTGAGCTGCGGTTAAATTCTGACACTCATCCAAAATAACGATGGCGTGTTGAATACTGCGCCCACGCATAAAGTTAATTGACTTAAATTGGATATTGGCTTTTTCCATGATGTAACTCACCGAGGCATGTGGATGTTCATCCGATTTATGCAGTACCTCCAACGAGTCCGTGATCGCGGCCAGCCATGGCGCCATTTTTTCTTCCTCCGAGCCAGGCAAGAAACCTATCGATTCGGCTATTTCAGGCGTATTGCGGGTGACGATCACTTTGTCGTACATGCCCTTCTCAATCACCATCTCTAAGGCCGCAGCCAACGCCAGCAAGGTTTTGCCGCAGCCGGCAGGGCCGGTCAAGATCACTAAATCGATACTGGGATCCAACAACGCATACAAGGCCATGGCTTGATAGATGTTTTTCGGATGAATGCCCCAGGCATGCTTATGCATCAGACGGTCAACGCCAATATCCAGCACTTTGATATGTTGGTCATGGATCGCGACCACGCGCCCAGCAAAGGTTTGTTGCTCATCAATCAAAAATTCGTTGATATACGCATTTGGTAATAATGACCGCGGTAAGAAATGATAGGTATCGCGTCCCTCTTGCACACTGTCACAGTCTTTGATTTGGCTCCAAAAGTCACCACTCACTCGGTGGTAGCCCTTGTACAGCAGCTTGACGTCATCAATCAGTTGATCTGTGCGATAATCTTCCACCCATTTTAAGCCAGCGCCCTTGGCTTTTAAGCGCATGTTGATGTCTTTGGTGACCAACACCACTTTGGTTGGAGCTTTCTCACGCTGCAGAAACAACGCGGTGTTAATGATCAGATGGTCATTCTCGCCCCCTGGCAATCCAGGGATTTGGTCACTGATGTGATGGTCATTGACAATAAATAACCGACCCCGTTGTTTCTCATCCCCATAGGCAGGTAAATCAACACCTTGCAGCATTTGTTCTGGCGATGAATCTTTCAGCAAGTCTTCTAATGAACGGATAGCGACTCGGGCATCGCGACTAACATCTTTGTGTTTATCTTTGATATGGTCTAATTCTTCTAACACCGTCATTGGAATGACGACGTCGTGCTCTTCGAAGTTTAAAAACGCGGTGGGGTCATGCAGCAGAATATTGGTGTCGAGAACGTAAATCTTGATGTCTTTCAGTTTCCTGCGCACCATAGGCATCTCCTTAGCAACGGCAAACAACCAAAAAAATCAGGTTGTTAAATTAAACATAGAGCATGATTGCACGATGTGAATGACAATCGCATGACAAAAATTCAGCTGTAAACTTGTAAAATTTTTCCTTGAAAGGACAGTGCAAGCCCAGCCGAATTTCAGTACCATAGCGCCCTTTTTTCAGACTGGCAGGAACATGATGAATTTTGCACTTGGACAACGCTGGATCAGTGACGCCGAATCCGACTTAGGTTTGGGCACTGTGGTTGGGATTGACGGCCGGATGGTTACCTTGATGTTTCCTGCAAGTGGTGAGTCTCGGCTGTATGCAATGGCGCAAGCACCATTAACACGCGTGCAGTTTAACCCAGGCGATACCGTCAAAAGCGCGGATGAATTCAGTATCGTCATCGAACAGGTGGAAGAAAAACACGAAACGCTGATTTATCACGGCCAACGCACCGATACTGGCGAAATGGTGGCGCTGCGTGAAACCTTCTTAGATCACTTTATCAGTTTCAGTCAGCCACAAGACCGCTTATTCACCGGCCAAATTGACCGCTTTGATTGGTTCACCTTGCGTTTCCAGAGTTGGCAGCATTTGGCTCGTCAACAACAAAGTAGCGTCCGCGGTTTAGCCGGCGGCCGCATGAGCTTGATCCCACATCAATTGCATATCGCCAATGAAGTGGCCCGCCGTCATGCACCGCGGGTGTTATTGTCCGATGAAGTGGGTCTGGGTAAGACCATCGAAGCAGGTCTGATTATCCATCAACAATTGCTGTGCAACTTAGCGCAGCGGGTGCTGGTGGTGGTTCCTGAATCGCTGCAGCACCAGTGGCTGGTGGAAATGCTACGTCGCTTTAACTTACGCTTTGCTATTTTTGATGAAGAACGTATCACCGAAGCCGGCAATGATGGCGGTAATCCGTTTGAATCTGAGCAGTTAGTGCTGATGAGTCTGGAATTGTTATGCCGTAAAAAAGCGGCCTTTGAATCAGCGCTTGAAGCACACTGGGATTTGCTGGTGGTGGATGAAGCGCACCATTTAGCTTGGAGTGATGACCACGTCAGCACTGAATACCAACGTATCGAAAGCTTAAGTAGCGATACCCCGGGTCTTATCCTGCTGACAGCCACCCCCGATCAATTAGGCCATCAAGGCCATTTTGCCAGATTGCGCTTACTCGACCCTGCGCGCTTTTATGATTATCAGGCGTTTGTCGCCGAAGAGCACAGTTACAAAGCGGTTGCACAATTAGCCCGCGTTTTGCTGGATGCGGACAGCGTCGATGACACCACCAAAACTACATTGCAGCAACTGTTAGCCGAAAGTGATGTCAGTGCGTTAATCCAACAGCTGAATGGTCCAGAGCATGAGACTGCCCGCGAGCAACTGTTAAATCAATTGCTCGATCGTCACGGCACAGGCCGCATCTTGTTTCGCAATACCCGAGCCGCTATCGCAGGTTTTCCTTCGCGGCAGCCTAAGTTATTGCCATTACCAATGCCTGAGCAGTATCAAAATGCCATCAAAGTACAAACCGCCTTCATGAGCGGCGACAGCGTACTGAAAAAAGCCAAAACCTTGTTATTTCCAGAGCGCATCTTTCAAGAGTTTGAAGGCAGCAAAGCCAGCTGGTGGCAATTTGACCCTCGCGTCGCGGTGATCACCGATTTAATCAAGCAACATAAATATCGGAAATTCCTGATTATTTGTGCCCATGCCGACACCGCTATCGCCTTAGAAGAAGCAATGCGTGTCAAAGAAGGTATTCGTGCCGCGGTGTTCCATGAAGGCATGTCGATTGTCGAACGCGACAAAGCAGCGGCATATTTTGCCCAAGATGATCAAAGTGCGCAGGCGCTTATTTGTTCAGAAATTGGCAGTGAAGGCCGCAACTTCCAGTTTGCCCATCACTTAGTGCTGTTCGATTTGCCGTTAAACCCAGATTTGCTAGAGCAACGCATTGGCCGCTTAGACCGGATTGGTCAAACCCAAGACATCCAAATCCACGTGCCCTATTTTATCGACCAGCCGCAACAAGTGTTAGTCGATTGGTACCATCAGGCTCTCGACGCGTTTAGTGCGACTTGCCAAACCGGTCGCGCGGTGTTTGAGCAGGTCCAAGATGAGTTATTGGCAGCTATTGTCGCCGGCGCACCAACCAGTGACAGCACGCAAGCGTTGCATACACAAAGCCGAGAATTAAATCAGGCATTAAAACAAAAACTTGAGCAAGGACGTGATCAGCTGCTGGAGCTCAACTCCAGTGGTCGTGGCCAAGCCAGTGCGTTATCGGCGGCCATCCAAGCCCAAGACGACGCCACCGATTTACCGTTATTTATGATCAAAGCCTGGGATATCTTAGGTGTACACCAAGAAGACCGCAGCGATACCAGTATCATTTTAACCCCGGGCGAACAGATGCAAGGGCATTACCCAGGCCTTGACGATGATGGCGTTACGGTGACCTTTGACCGTAAAACTGCCTTAGCCCAAGAAGATATTCAATTCTTGAGTTGGGATCACCCCATGGTGCTTGGCACCTTGGATATTTTAAATAACGGCTCGATGGGTAACAGTTCTGCGGCAATTTTGCCAAACAAGCAACTGCCTGCAGGCACTTATTTCGTGGAGTTTGTTTATATTCCTGAAGCGTCGGCGCCTGCCGAACTGCAATTAGGGCGCTACCTGCCAGCCACGCCAATTCGCTTATTGCTGGAAAAATCCGGTAAGAATTTGGCGCCCAACGTGCCGTTTGAAAACTTCAACCGCCAGCTCAAACCTTTAGGTCGTCAAGTCGCCACCAAACTGGTGTCCGCGCTGCAAAGTATGGTGCACCCACTGATCGCCAAAGCCGAAAGCTACGCCCAAGCGCAACTGGCTCAATTGCAACAAGACGCGCTGCATAAGATGCAACAATCCTTGGATGCGCAAATCGAACGACTCACGGCATTGCGTCAGGTCAATCCGTTGGTACGTGAAGAAGAAATTGTTCATTTGCAGCTTGTTCGCCAACAAGCCGAGCTGTATTTACACAAAGCACGAGTCCGATTTGATGCTATTCGCTTGATTGTGGTCAACCACGACTAATGCTCGAGCACTATCAACCTCCGACCGAGCCTTACCTTCGCATCATCTATCAAGATGATGCGATCGTTATCTTGGATAAACCCAACGGCTTATTAACAGTCCCCGGTCGTTTGCCTGAACACCAGGACAGTTTGGAATTACGCGTCAAACGGGTGTTTCCAACGGCGAGGATCGTGCATCGGCTCGATATGGCAACGTCAGGGATTGTGTTAATGGCTTTAACCGCTGAGGCACAAAAACACCTGAATTTGCAATTCGAAAAGCGTGTCCCGCGTAAACATTACATCGCCCGAGTCGAAGGGGTCATGCCAGCGCAACGTGGGCACATTGAATTACCACTGCGTTGTGATTGGCCCAATCGCCCCAAGCAAATGGTGTGTTTTGAACATGGCAAACACGCCTTAACTCGCTTTGAGGTGCTTGAACGAGAAACCAACGCGACTCGCGTGCAACTCAAGCCTATCACGGGTCGCTCGCACCAGTTGCGTGTGCACATGCAATGGCTTGGTCACCCTATTCTGGGCGATAAGTTTTATGCGTCCGCAGCGGGGCTCAAAGCAGCTCCACGTCTACAGTTGCACGCTGCGTGGCTGTCCTTTCGTCACCCAACCCACCAAGAGTGGGTTGAATTTAGCTGCCCTTGCCCGTTTTGATGTTCACCAGACATTCATGAAACTAGGTTAATTTGGGGCAAAATTTATTCAGTCAAAGCAATTCGTCAGTGTTAATGGCTGAAATTTATGCACTTTATTTGTTTATTTGCGGTAAATCCCTTAAAATCGCCGCGTTTTGAATCCCAAGGAGAGAAACGGATGAAACTGAAAACTAGCGCAATCGCCATTTTGGCAGCCTTCATGGCAACTTCTGCAGTTGCAGCACCAACAGCTGCTCAATTACAAGACCGCGTGTACGGTTCTGTGTTCACAGAATACTACGCTCCAGATATCGACAAGCAAGAATCTGCTGCTTGGGGTTACCAAGGTAAAGATTGGGGTGCAGGTTTCAACGTTGGTTACCAAATCAACGAAACTTGGGGTATCCGCGCTGAGTTGTTACGTCAAAGCCTGGAAAACTTCAAAGGTGAAGAAATCAAAGGCAACCGTGCTGGCGTTGATTTAGTGTACAGCATGACAGAATTACCAATCTACTTGGTTGGTGGTCTGAAAAACATCACCACAGGTCAATCAGCCTCTGCTGCAAACATCGGTGTTGGTTCTCAATACTTCATCAACGACAACTTCGCAGTGTTCTTCGAAGCCAACCGCTACCAAGGTATCAGCAAAGGTTTCGCTGATGCAGGTATCAAACTGGGTTTGACTTACGTATTCGGTGAAGCGCCAGCGGTTGCTCCAACTCCAGCTCCAGAAGCACCAGTTGCTGCTGTAGGTGACGCAGATAAAGACGGCGTTACTGATGACAAAGATAAATGTGCTGATACACCAATCGTTGATAAAGTTGACGAAGTTGGTTGTTCAATCTTCACTGAAAAATCAGTGACGATCAAACTGAACGCACAATTCGATAACAACTCAGACGTGGTTAAAGATGAATACCTGGCTGATATCGAAAAATTGGCTGACTTCCTGAAACGTTTCCCGAACACTGACGTAGAAATCGGTGGTCACGCGTCAAACGTAGGTAAACCAGCATACAACCTGAAATTGTCTCAACGTCGTGCTGATGCTGTGGCAAAAATCCTGGTTGAGAAATTTGCAATCGAATCTTCACGCGTGAAAGCGGTTGGTTACGGTGTAACTAAGCCAGTTGCTAAAGGCAACAGCAAAGAAGCCCACAAGATGAACCGTCGTATCGAAGGCGTTGTGACTGCCTCTGTCAAAGAAGCTGTTAAACGTTAATTCATACGTTTATGGTGAAAAGCCGCCTCAGGGCGGCTTTTTTATTGTCAATTTAAAACCACCTCCTATGGAGGTGGTGATCGGCCAGTCGGGGCTATGCCCGTAGAGTACCCATGTTAGATACTTCGCCCGTTTGTAACCAGCAAATGAGGAAGTAAATAAC
>JACCDH011160138.1_pt1 | contig 49935 bp, 36 predicted proteins | sample 7442481 | NCBI WGS metagenome assembly JACCDH01 (sample SAMN15323433, study PRJNA562643) | freshwater metagenome | isolation source: river surface water | place: USA:Blue River Watershed | collected 2017-08-15
AAAACCATTGCTGCCAAATTACCCAACAAAAATTCATTGAAATGTAGCAAAGGTGAATAAAACAGAAATGATTCGAAATATAAATTCTTTCCATTTTCAGCCTCTATGCCAAGTAAATAATGAAATGTTATCTGACTTATAATCCAAAAAATAAGTATGCTTATGCCTGCTACTTTCCATAAGCGCCTCTTTCTATACACCAAATTAAAAAGCAAAGGGAAAAAGGCATAGAAAAAAATTTCAACTGAAACCGACCAGTTGGGCATACTGTAATTTAACACCCAATTTGGGAAAATTGACTGCATCATGAAGAAATGTGCTAGAGTAGAGGATGTACTGTACCATTGGCGCTCATAGAACCATATGGCTAACAGTCCGATAAAATATACTGGATATATCCTTGCAAAACGATTCAGATAATAACTGCCTGCATTGAGTTTTTCTTGTTTGTAATTTGCAATCAACATCACAAATCCTGAAAGTATAAAGAAATAGCTTACACAAATATTGGCTTGACTTACAAGAAATTGAACAGATTCATGATTAAAAGGATAAATCGACTGGCAATAATGAAAAAAAACAATGGATAAGGCTGCCAAAAACCTGGTAAATGTTAACTGTTCAAGCTTCATATCAACAAGTTAGAAAAATTTTATGGTTTATGAAGCGCATTAGTAGGTATTACAAAGTTAAATGGAACATTAGAATAATAAAATTTAAAAGCAAAATTTGAACCTCTGAATGAGCCTAAAATTTGAATTTATCTCAATATTTTTGACGTATAGTATTGTAAATCTTCTACATAATAATTCTAATAAATTTAACAAATTGCACAACTTACTAAACTCGTATTATTTATGTATCATTGCTAAAAATTATGAATCAACTGGCATCGATACATATCATAAGATTTATCGCTTCTATGGCGGTAGTTTTATACCATTTTTTGCCGGGAAACCGAGTTGGGCATACTGGCACTCTCCTGAACAATAGCAACGAATTTGTAAATTTGTTCTTCTTTATCTCAGGATTAGTTTTAAGTTTCTCAAATGGTCAAACAATTTTAGACAAGAAAATTAGCAGAAAACAATTTTATGTCAACAGAATTGCCCGCTTATATCCCAGCTATCTATTAGCCCTTATACTTGTGGTAGCCAGTTCTTTAATCTATAATATTAACTTAGGCAAAACCACTTATTTAAAACTACCTTTTGAAGCCTTGGGTATTCAAACTTGGTTATACCCTGGATCTGTTAACTTTCCAGGATGGTCACTTTCTGTAGAAATGTTCTTCTACATTAGTTTTCCTTTTATTGTTTCTAAGTATTTCAAATTCATACAAGAAAATCTCTCAAGAGCTTTCATTCTTGTTGGACTATATTTCCTATTAGTACTTTCTATTAACTACCTGGCTGGCAAGGAAGAAAGTATTCTGACAGCCACTCTTGTCAATAAACTTGGAAAAATATTCTCTATGCTCCCTTCATATATTGAATATTACCCTTTATTAAGAATCGGGTACTTTATAACTGGTATTTTAAGTTACTTTCTAATATTTCAATCAGAAGGCAGATTCAATAGTTTCGTTAAGAAAAATTCTCAATTAATTTTTATTGCGAGTCTGATTAGCATCCTTTGGATTTTAATGCATAGCAGTAAACCTATGGAAATCTATCTAAGATCTGGTATTCTGGCACCTTTTTATATTTTTCTTTTTATGTCTTTGGCTATGTTTAAGGAGAAAACTCAAACTTTCTTTAGCAATAAAGTTTTCCTTTTCCTTGGAGCTATCAGTTACGGCATCTATATTTTTCAATATCCACTTCAACTGATTTACGAAAACAGTATTCATGCTATTAACTCAACACAACATTTCTTGTTTTATTCTCTGTTTTTAATGGTTTCGTGTTCAATTATATACTTGTATTACGAATCTGTTCTAAATAAATGGATAAGAAACAAATGGAGCTCATAGGCTATATATTATCTTTGTGATATGATAAGAATTGTTTTGCTATTGACTTTATTCGCTATTTCACCGTTAAAAGCACAAATGTGTCCTTGCGAATTCGGCAAAGACAAAGGCTCCAAAACACTTAGAAATGAATTTGGTATTAACGCATTTAACCTCCACGAAGAACTGATAAATTTTTATTCAGAAAAAGTAAACTATGTTCCTACAGCTTTCACAGGCTTCAACCTTAAAAGACATTTTGATAATTTTTCTTTAAGAGGGTCTTATACCTATTCACAACATGAATATACATTTCGTTTGGATGATGAAATGAACTTTAACCAAAATACTGGAAATGGTTATAATCACGATTTCAGAATTGGAATTGAAAAGACCTTTCATGTTTCTAAATTACAATATTTTGCTGGTGTAGATGTCGTGTTTAACTCTGGAAAATACAATGGCATTACAGAAGGGTTTGGCGACTTTCAACCCTATTACAAACTGCCATACAACTTCGCCACAAAATATTACGGACTTTCACCAATGGTAGGCATTAAATACAGATTTTCACAACTACTATCCGCCAGCATGGAAACAGGCCTGCAAATTGTTTCCTATACTACCAATCAATCTAGCCTCTACCAATCTGAAAATGGATTAGCCTTAATGGTTCAACCTGTTAGAAGCATTGGAATTAATTTCCACTTTTAATTCTGTCCAGAATTAAAAAATCAAAAGCATATTGATGTCTGTCGTCTACAGAATGATGGTCATTGCTAATTTCCTGCCATTCTTCAGACTTCCACTCAGGAAAATAGGTATCCATATCTTCAAATTCATGATGAATGCGAGTGATATATAATCGATCTGCCTTATTTAGCATTGAACTGTACATTTTGCCCCCACCAATTATCATTACTTCTTCGCAGTCAGCTCCAATTAGTTCAATTGCTTTTTCAACTGTCGCTGCATGAGTAAAACCCTCAATGATATTCTCTGGGGAGGAAGAGACAACTATGTTCAATCTCTTTGGCAATGCTCTTCCCAGAGACAACATGGTATTCCTTCCCATAATTAAAGGCTTGCCAATTGTGTGCTCCTTGAACCACTTGAAATCATCCGGCAAATGCCAAACCAATTGATTACCCGAACCAATAGCGTTTCTGGCATCAAGTGCCGCTATCATAGATACCCTCATATTGAAGGCAAAATTACAGTTTAATTCTAATATTAGAAGGTTACTACTCCCGACAATCTGTAAATAACAGATTCTTTACTTCCATTTTTCATATAACTGCAATCAGTCTGGATTTTTAGGTTGTGCTTGAAAAAATATCTTGAGTAACCTAAAACATATTCCTCCTGAGTCTTAAATAAAGAGATAATCTTCTGAGAAGGATCAATTCTGGCATATCTAACAGCTATTTCACTTCTCTTAGAAACGAATATACCTGATTGAATCATAAATGTTCTTCCACTAATTACATAGTTCTTTAGAGTAGAATCTTTGGAGTTTGTGATGACACCTTTGTCAGTTTCTCTGTTGTATAGTTCCATTTCTAATGAATAACCTTTGTACTTCAACATTAAGTCACCACCATAATATGTCAAATTCGCATGCTGACTGTTGTATAAATATTCACCAAGCTGACCCATTGTTCTGCTTGCTGCTGAATTAAAACTATAAACACCAGCAATTGATAATTTTGGCTTTTGCTCTCTTTCCTGAGAAGCTTCTATATAATCTCCATTACCAGCAAATTCACCAAATGGCAAAAACTCTGCACGACCGCTGTAACATAACTCTCCATTCTTGTCTGAATTAATTCTACCATCACCTGAAGATATTGCTAAAGTAGACTTTAAAACAGATTTACCAATCTTAAAATTATTAAACATCCAAATGCCCTTGTCACGATCTAATGTAAAATTGTTATTAGCAATTGAACGTTCTACTAATTGAAGATTAGCAGATGATACCTGACGTTGACGATTTCCAGGCAATTTAGTCTGACCAAATCCAAACTTCAACCATTTGTATGGCGCATAGTACAACATTGCATCCCTCAATATTAAATTATTCTGAGCAGCAGTATTGTCAGCTGTGATGTCTCTTTGAGCAAATCCGATTTGTATTCTGTATGTAAAACGTGGGTCAAATGCGGTGCCCTGTATATTTAAACGACATCTTCTCACAAAGAAATCTGCTGTGGTTTTCTCATCATTTAATTCATGCTTTACTTCAGCCATACTCTGAATTCTTCCTGAAAGTGCTAATGTGAATGAACTGTCTGATGATGCAAATCCAATCCCTTTGCCAAATGTGGCTTTGGTATAGGTGCCTTGCTTTTGTGCCTCAACTGTATTGCTCATTAACAAAGCCAGAATCGTTATTGTAATTAAATTTTTCATTATACTTATATGTATTTTATATGTTGATTGTACTTTAATTTTAACACTCAAATGATATTCAAATGCTCTTTTATTGATAATTTATTAATATAGGATGCCCTAAAAATGCCCATTTTCAGGGCATTCTCAAGAATTTATTTAATCTGTTTTCTAGACCTTATTTACAGAAATAATTGAAGTAAGTAATAGAATCCACCAGCAAGTATCATAGTCACAGGCAGTGTAAGAATCCATGCAATTGCAATACTCTTAATAGTATCAGGCTGTAAATTCTTCACTCCTTTTGATGCTGTCATAGCACCTGCAACACCAGAAGACAATACGTGAGTGGTTGATACTGGCAAACCAAATCCAGAACTTAGACCAATAGTAGCAGCAGCTGTCAATTCAGCTGTAGCACCTTCGGCATAGGTCATATGACGTTTACCAATTTTTTCACCGATAGTCACTGCAATACGCTTCCAACCTATCATGGTTCCTAAACCTAAACATAGTGCAATCATGATCGTTACCCATCTTGGAGAATATTCAATATCATTTTTCAAGAAACTTATTTCAGCTTTTACTGCTTTCATGTTCTCTTTTGACTCCATAAAAGTAGGATTCTTTAACTCTGATCCAACTTTCTTAGATAGTTTAGTAATAGAGGTTCTTACAGCTATAGTAGCTAATTTCTTATCATTCTCAGAAGACGAATCGTTTGCTTTCGTTAACTTAAACTTTTCGATTGTTTCTTTTGTTTCCTGTGTCTTAATTACCAGGTCTGCTTTATTTTCAGAGGCTAATGTAGTTTCAATTTTTGTTAAAGAAGCCAAAGTCTTGTCTGCATCAAATGTATCGTTCAAGGCAAATCTTACAGGCATAAAAGTTATTAATATAATCAGCATCAAACCGATACCTTTTTGACCATCATTATTTCCATGGAAGAAACTTACCAATGTACAAGTGGTTATCAAAATTGCTCTGATCCAGATTGGAGGTTTTGATCCTGGCTCTGGCTCTTTAAAAATCTGTTTACGCGTTTTTGTTACACGCCTTAAAATATACATCAATAATATGGTCACTGAAAAACCAAATAATGGTGATACTAATAAAGACAAACCGATATCTGCAGCCTTACTCCAGTTAACACCATCACCACCATGTAACCAGAAAAATACTAGTCCGGCTCCTAATATCGAACCTATCAATGTATGAGATGAACTGCATGGAATCCCGAAATACCAAGTGCCAATGTTCCATAATATACCTGAAACAAGCATACCAAGAACTAATGAAACACTTTCTCCCGTAGACAGGGTTACAAGATCGGCTAATGGTAACAGATTCACAATTCCCATTGCTACTTTATAGCCCCAGAAACTACTTAAAAATAAACCGATGAAATTCCATAAACCAGACCAAACCACTGCATAAGTAGGTTTTAATGAGCCTGTGTAAATGACAGTTGCTACCGCATTGGCGGTATCGTGAAAGCCATTGGCAAATTCGAATACGCAAACTGCCAATACGCAAACAATAAATAAAACGGCTATACCGGATTCTAATCCAAACATAATGCTGCAAAATTGGGCAGTCTATGTTACCAAATTGTTAAGCCTGAAACATTAATTTGTTACCAAAGAGTTTTCTAAATAATCTATTGGTAATCTTACGTTTAAAAGTATAATTTTCCGAATGTCTATTTTTTGGTACAATCCTTGATTAGCATTCCATGAAGCCGTATTTACTTTGCTTCACCATTGTAACAATTAAACCGAATTGACTATGCAACCAAAAATTACGAAACTACTTTTTCTTCTATTTGCTCTTACTTCTCTGCCCACAGCAAGAGCTCAGCAATGGCTTGGAAGAACAACCGGCAATTACTCCGGCACCTATGGTGTCTATAATAATGCCTCTTCAATCTCTGACTCCAAATATAGGTTCTACTTTAACTTCTGGGGTAGAGGATTGAATTTTTACAACAATTATCTCACCTACAATGCCCCAATTAAGATTAATCATTGGGCCAACAACAATTATAGTTGGAACTATAAGAAATTTGATGGCACAGTAGATTACCAAAAAGACTGGCTTTTAGAAGACCTTAATGGTAAAGACAAACAATTTAGTTTTAATCAGGATATTTTCGGACCATCTTTCATGTTCCCAGTTTCTAAATACTGGAATATGTCAATCAACACCCGCCAGCGTTCTGGTATGCAAATGTTTGGAATAAGTGAGTCTGCCGCTCGACTTGCTTTCAACAAGATTGATTCTGGCTCCAGAGCTACTATAAATAAAGGTTTTGGTATCAACGCCCAGACTTTCCAGGAACTGAGCTTTACACTTGGTGGTGTCCTTGCTAAAAATGAAAGAAATGAATTTAACGGTGGATTAACTTTCAAATTTATTCGTGGCTTAGGTGCCGCTTACCTAAAAGGTAATAGTATGGATATTAACGCAACAGGTACAAATAGCGCTCTTGTTAGTGGAGATATGCAATTTGCCTACACCGATGACAAATCTCTGGTTGATCCTTTTAATCAGCCTTATGGCTTGTTTGCACTTAACTCAAGAGGTATTGGTGCAGGTATAGATGTGGGACTGAGCTATACCCATAAGTCAAGAAAAACAAAATATACCACCAGCAAATACTGTGACTATAATGATAAACGCAGCGACCACGACTTTAAATTAGCTCTTGCCCTAAATGATGTTGGTGGTATAAGATTCAACAGAATGAGCAATAAATATACCTATAGCTCTAACATCTATACGACTGCTGCTGCATCAAATAACATTCTGGACCCTTTCCATTATTCAAATGTTAATGCATTTGATTCTATTGGAGAAAATATCTTCCAACCAATGGGTGCAACAAAATCAAGAGGCTTTAGCACCGCTCTCCCTACAGCCATTAACCTTCAAATGGATTTCAGAATGTCTAAAAACTTCTATACTTCTATCTTCTGGAACCAAAGTCTGAAAGGTTACAATTCAACAGGACTTAGAAGCACTTCCATGCTGTCAGTTATTCCAAGATTTGAATCAAGAGGATTTGAATTTAGTATGCCAGTGACTCTTAGTGAAAACTATCGTAACTTCTATATAGGTGCATATACCCGCATCGGACCAGTATTTTTTGGAAGTGATAACCTGGGAGGACTATTAAACGTTGCTTCTGCAAGTCAATTTAGAGGTGCTGATATATACGGTGGTATCTCTTTCGGACTTGGATATTGCCATAGTTCATGGTACCATTCAAACGTTGATCCCGTTTATATGGACAGCACAAATCACGATAGCCTGAGAACTGAATTGCGTGATACAGTTAAAATCACTCAAAAAGACACTATCATTATTAAAGATACAGTCATTGTTGAAAAAACAATCAATAATAAAACTCTTATTGAAAAGGAAACTGAACTGAAAAAGAAAGAAGAAGAACTGAATAAACGTAAGGTTCTTCTGGATGCAAGAGAAAAAGAAATTGCGAAAAAGCAAAATGGTACTTTCAATGAAAGTGAAGAACTTAAGAAATGTAAAGATCAGGGCATTATTTTGGTCAACGAAAATACTACCCTCAAGGATAAAGCCAAGACACAAACCGATGCTACCATCGCTGCCAATAAAAAAATCGCAGACCTTGAGAAAGAACTGGCAAACTGTAAAACTGGTAATGGCACTAAAAACAATGCAGATGTCGTTAAACTTCAGAAAAAAGCCGATAGTTTAAATGTTCTCCTTGCCTATACACGCACTGAATTTGAAAATTGCAAAAAGAACAGCAATACAACAAATGCCGATGTGGTGAGAATGGGTAAGAAAATCGATAGCTTAAATATTCTACTTGCTTACACAAGAACTGAATATGAAAACTGCAAAAAGAATAGTACAATGAGCAATGCCGAGATTGTTAAAAAAGCTGAAAATGACCGTAGAAAAGCTGAAAATGACGCTCGTATCGCTAATAAAAGAGCTGATAGTCTTGCGATAATACTTACCAGCAGAACAGCCGATCTTGAACTCTGTAAAAAGAACAGCACTCTTAACAATGCTGAAATTGTTAAAAAAGCAGAAAATGACAGAGCCAAAGCGGAAAATGAAGCACGTATTGCCAAAAAACAATCCGATAGCTTAAGAGTTGTTCTTGCTAAACGCGATGCAGATCTTGAAAACTGCAGAAAAAATACCATCCAGACTGATGCTGGTGTTGTTAAAAAACTGGAAGCAGATAAAGCTAAAGCTGAAAACGATGCAAAAATTGCAAAGAAACAAGCAGATAGTCTGACAATACTCCTGGTTCAAAAAACATCTGAATACGAGAACTGTAAGAAAAACAGTACAATGTCAAATGCTGAAGTTGTTAAAAAGCTTGAAACTGAAAAGGCTAAAGCAGAAAATGATGCTAAAGTCGCTAAAAAACAATCAGACAGCCTGGCAATCATACTTGTACAGAAAAACACTGAGCTCGAAAACTGTAAAAAGAACAGCACTCAGAACAATGCAGATATTGAAAAGATGAAGAAATGTGAGGACAATAATGCATTACTAAAAGCTGAAATGGCCGAAATGACTAAAACTATCAGTCGTCTGAATGGCAAAAACTACACCTTGAGTAATCAGGTTGATAGCTTGGTAAATGAACTTAAAAATTGCTGTAAAAATTGCAACACTGGCAATAACACAGATGCAGAAGCTCTAAAAAAATGTCAAAGCAATAATGCTGAATTAAACGCTGAAATCAGCAAACTCAAATCTGCTATTAATGCCAAAGATAACAGTTTAGATAGTATGAAAACTGTTGTAACTGACTTGAACAAAAAGCAAGTAGAACTTAATGCTACTATTAGCAAACTCAACACAGATATCAGTGATTTGAAAAACAAAAGCAGCGACTGCAGCGAACTTCAGAAACAACTGGATGCCAAAACAGCAGAAGTTACCAAACTCAAATCTGATAATGCTACCCTTCAAAACCAGATCAATACCATTACCGCTCAGTTAAACGAGTACAAAACTGAATATCAGTTTATGGTGAAACAGAACAACAAATGTTCTATGAAACTTGATAGCTGTATGCGTGGATTGTATAATAATGAAACCCATGGCGGAACAGGTGGACCAATGATGCCAGACATGAATCAGGGTAGCATAGACAGCAACGACGAGGTATATAGCAGTTCAGATGTTAATGTTATTGAAACTGATGAAACTGAGATTAAAACTAAAAAAAGTGGTCAGGGTTTAAATATCGGCGCCCAAATTATTGGTGCCATTTTAGAAGAGGCTTTAACTAATGGTCGCTCAGAAACGGGCAATTCTAACAGAAATACTACCACCAGCTCTGACAATAACGAAGGATCCAGAAATTCTGGATCTACTGTTAGCACTTCTACTAACAACAGAAGTGGCAATGTCTTCAGTTCAGGCAATTCAGGTGGAAGCAGCACAGCTGGCAATGCAGGAACCAGCAGTACCACTGTTAGTAGACCAGGTGCTGACCCTAAAGCAGCAGGCAATAACAGCAATAGCTCAGCCTCTGGTGTTGGCCTTGGTGGCAATGGTAGCAATACCGGAGCAACAGTTAACAGAAGATAATTTGGATATTTTTAAAAAATGCTGTAAGTTTGCAGCCATATTTACTTAAATCATTTGATGAGGGGCCCTAAAAGCCCCTCACTTGTTATATATGAGTGTACAAAATCAACTAGAAGCCATTGTTGCCAAAGTGCTGGAAGAACATCCCGGAATATTCCTGGTAGAATCTATTCACGGCAAACAAACGCACGAATTTATTATAGATGGCGATGAGCCGCTTGGCATCTATGATATATCTGCAATTGGAAGATCAATCAACCACTTCGCCGATGAAGCTATGCCAGAGGAAAACTACACATTGGACGTCGGTTCGCCTGGAGCAGATAGCGATATCAAATTACTAAGACAATACCCAAAACATGTTGGAAGAGAGTTTAGTATTATTTTGAAAGACGATACAGAATTAACAGGCAAATTACTTTCAGTTACCGGCGAAACTTTAAGTATAGAACACTTCGAAAACCCGAAACCAAAAAGACACGAAAAACCAGTCGCCAAAGACATAAATTACAACGACATTAAAAAAGCAAACATCATTTTATCATTCAAATGACAACTCCACAAATATTAACCGTTAGGGGATTGGTTGATTCCTTCTCGGAATTTAAAGAATTTAAAAACATCGACAGGACTACCCTGATGCGTGTTTTGGAAGAAGTATTCCGCAACATGTTAAAAAAGCGTTACGGTGATGATACCAATTTTGATATCATTATCAATACCGACCAGGGTGACCTAGAAATCTACAGAAACCGTCTGATTGTTGACGATGGTGAAGTAGAAGATGAAAACACTCAGATTAGTGTGACTGATGCCCGTAAAATCGAACCTGACTACGAAATTGGTGAAGAAGCCATCGACCAGGTGCCTATGGATTTCTTCGGAAGAAGAAATATCCTTGCAGCCCGTCAGACTTTAATGACCAAAGTACTCGAACTTGAAAAAGACGAGTTATTCAGAAAATACTCTGATAGAATCGGTGAGATCGTTTCTGGTGAAGTTTATCAGATCTGGAAAAAAGAAATCATGGTGCTTGACGACGAAGGCAACGAATTAATCCTGCCAAAACAGGAAATGATCCCAGCCGATTTCTACAAAAAAGGTGAAACCTTAAAAGCCATTGTTCACGAAGTTAGTATGATTAACGGTGCACCAAAAATCATCCTATCCAGAACTTCTCCGGTATTCCTTGAGAAATTAATGGAACTTGAAGTACCTGAGATCTTAGATGGTCTGATAACTATCAAAAAGATTGTAAGAGAGCCAGGAGAAAGAGCTAAAATCGCAGTTGAAAGTTACGATGACAGAATCGATCCAGTTGGTGCTTGTGTTGGTATGAAAGGTAGCAGAATTCATGGCATCGTTCGTGAGCTTAGAAACGAAAACATTGATGTAATTAATTTCACAACCAATATTTCTCTGTTTATTCAAAGAGCGCTTAATCCAGCAAAAATTTCATCTATCAGCTTAGATGATAATACTAAAAAAGCAAATGTTTTCTTAAGTCCTGATCAAGTAAGCTTAGCCATTGGTAAAGGTGGTTTCAATATCCGTCTTGCCAGCAGATTAGTTGGTTATGATATCGAAGTGTACAGAGAAGATGTTGAATTTGATGACTCTGATATTGATCTGGAAGAATTTGCAGACGAAATCGATAGCTGGATCATTGATGAACTTAAAGCTATCGGCCTAGATACAGCTAAAGCAGTTCTGGAAATTCCGAATGACGAATTAGTTAGCAGAACTGAATTAGAAGAAGAAACTGTTGTAGAAATCAAAAAGATTCTGCAATCTGAATTCGAATAAATTTCATAAACTTTATAAAAAAACCCGAGACAAAAGTTTCGGGTTTTTTTTATTACTGTAATCCAAAAGGATATAATGACATTCGGTTCTCAAGTAATTTCCAATACTTCTGAGACATCTGCTTCTCATCCAGATTACTGGCCAGAGAAAACATATATCCATAAACAACATACTTATGTATCGATGGAATCCTAAACAAAGTATTGCTTTCATCTAAACCTTTGATGTAAGCGCGTATCTCCTCATAATAATCCTCCATATCCATAGCCTTGTTAAAATAGTTCATACCAGCAACTAATCCATCATAATACAACTTTAATTTTATGATAGTTTGTATGAGATTATTATCAGGTAAGGAATTGTAAAACGTTACTATTTCCACTTCGCTATCATCCCATTTTGGCTGAATCAGCTCAGCATAATGGATATATGACCATAAATGATTGGGGTCCGACTTTACACTTTCTTTAAAAAACTCTGCCGCTGTATCGAATTCACTTAAACCCATACAAACTCTAATTAATCTAGAACTTGCTTCAGTTGAAAAATTTGGATGCTGAGTTAAACCACTCAGATAAGAAACTGAAAGTTGCAAATCATTGAAAAAATCATTGGCCTGTTTCTCGCTTATTGTACTACCGTAACCTCTTCCCCGTGTCTTATAGGCTATATGACTATGAAAAACTCCTAGAATAAGTGATGAAAAACTCTTATCAGCTGCTCCATTATGATATTTCTGTAAATCCTTTTCTGACAAAGTCAATGCAATACAATCGCACAATTGTGTCAAATCATCAGAATTCAATTTCTTTACTGCTTCTTCTACCTGGGTATAACTTCCAGCTTTAAACCATTTGGTAATGTTTTTAAAATCATTTCTACCGAAAGAATAATCAACTGCCGGACCTTTATGTATGAAAAAGAAACGATAAAGTCTCCAGACTATCAAAGCCAGAATAATAATTACAATAAATTTTGACATATAAATTTTTTTTAAAGAAGGCCCTTAACGATATCATCCACGCTGATACCTTCAGCTTCTGCCTTATAATTTTTTACTAGTCTGTGCCTCAGAACATTTACAGCAATGGCCTTAACGTCTTCAATATCTGGAGACAATTTCCCATTTAATAATGCATGGCATTTTGCACCTAATACAAGGAATTGTCCGGCACGCGGACCAGCACCATAACTTATTAAATCGTTTACACGAGCATTAGCTCTGGGTGTTCCAGGTCGGGTTTTGCTAACCAAATCAACTGCGTACTCAACCACATTATCTGCTATTGGTGCTTTTCTAACCAAAGCTTGAAACTCTGCAATATCCTGTGCATTTAATACCTTTCTTGGAGTAGAGCCGGAATTTGCAGTAGTGTTCTTAACGATCTGAAGTTCTTCTTCAAAACTTGGATAATCAAGCACAAGGTTAAACATAAATCTATCCAACTGTGCTTCAGGCAACGGATAAGTTCCTTCTTGTTCTATAGGGTTCTGGGTAGCCAAAACAAAAAATGGCGCATCAAGAGGGTATGCTTTACCACTAACTGTCACATTGCGCTCTTGCATGGCTTCAAGCAAAGCAGCCTGAGTTTTAGGAGGAGTTCTGTTAATTTCATCCGCCAGAACGATATTGGCAAACAAAGGCCCTTTAATAAATTTAAATGTCCTGCTTTCATCTAAAATTTCGTTTCCAGTGATATCACCAGGCATTAGATCCGGGGTAAATTGTATACGATTAAATTTCAAATCGAGCACCTCCGAAATTGTTTTAATTAATAAGGTTTTAGCCAATCCTGGTACACCAACCAGCAGGGCGTGACTATTGCAAAATAATGAGATCAAGACCCCATTAACTGCCTCATGCTGACCTACTATAACTGTCGAAATTTCTTTCTGAATTTCTTTATACTTTTGATTAAATTTTTCTGCAGTTGTTACATCACTCATGTTTTAATTCTTTTTAGTTAACCATTCATTAAAATATCCGCAACTCAAATAAAATGAAGAAATATGGATATAGGTTTCTTTTCTTTTTCTTTCTGCCCATTTATCCAGCTCCAGTTCTTTTTTCTCATCAAGTGCCATAGATTGTATGCGCTGCCAGTCGAGTTCAAGATTGGCAACGTGCGGCTTTGTTTCTAGTTTCAAATAAAAAATTCTGAAATAGGGACTTCCATCTTGTGCATAGGCGAGCTGTGGTTCACTGTATGAACCGGGCTTCAAATTGCTGATTGTTCCTGCCATATCCTTTTCAAGGTATTCATAAGGAATGCGTTGAGAACCGATATTGGGATCAGTGAAAAATCCACAATTTGGTTGCGTTTCCTCATCTTCTGAAAATTCCTTTACAGCATTACAAAAACTAATTTTTCCTGCTCTGAGATTCATAAGAATAGTGTCAAGTTTCAATTTTGCCATACTTAAATCGTTATCAATTAATTTTGGACGAATAAGAATATGTCTGACAATCACTTTCTCACCTCTCTTATCTATTAACTTCAAAATATGATAGCCGTATTTGGTTTCAATTACTTCAGAAACACTGTCTTTTTTCATTAAAAAAGCTGTTCTTTCGAACTCCGGAACCATATCTCCTCTTCCAAACTCTGGCAATAATCCTCCCTGAATCTTACTACCCGGATCTTCAGAATATATACCTGCAAGTTTTGTAAAACTCTCTCCCTCAAGAATACGGTTTCTTAATTCTGAAAGCTGTTCAAATGCAATATCTTTGGCTTCTTTTGAATAGCTTGGTTTAACAACAATTTGAGCGACTTCCACCTCCGATGACATAAATGGCAAACTATCAGAAGGTATCCTGTTGTAATAATCGCGCACTTCTTTTGGGGTGATTTTTATTTCGCTCTGCACCTTTTGTTGCATTTTATCTCTCAGCATCTGAGCCCTAACCTTTGGATAAATCTGCTTTTTATATTCAACCACTGACATTCCAAGATATCTTTCGATATTTGCTCTGCTATTCATCTGGCGCTCAAAAAAACGAATATTGTTGTCAATCCTGTCATTTACTTCTTCCTCTGTAATTGCGATACTATCAATTTCTGCCTGATGCAAAAGCATTTTATCAATCAACAATTTTTGTAAAATTTCACATTTTATTTCTTCGCTGATGGTAATTTCAGGGTCTAATTGAGAGACAAGAACATCCAGTTCTGAACGAAGTACCGGAGTATTTCCTACAACTGCAATAACTTCATCTATGACTCTATCCGGCTGTGCCTGTATTGTCATGCTCCAAGTTAATGAAACGACAAGAGGCAAAAAGATTTTTTTTAGAAACATTACTTTTTAATATGGTATTTAATAGCACCTGAACTGACTGCTTTATCAAACAATTTCTTTTGATTGTCTTTAAGGAAATTCAGCTGACGTTTATATAATATGATATCTTTTATTTTTTCCCTCTCAAATGCCAAAGGTGATATTGCATTTTTAATTCTGAAATCGATTATATAGAGTAAATAAAGCATATTATTTTCCTCTATTTGTATGAATTTATTATTGGCTAGAAATCTCTGCTGATTGTAATTTTCATCCAATGGTATTTCCTTTGTGATATCATCAAGGTAAAGCCAGTTTGAATCTAAATAAAAATTCTCGGCATTTGACTCCGCCAAATTCATCAACAGTTTATCACTTTCAGGTGAAGTCGTTTGCATCAGTTTTTTTAATTTATTGAGATCTGCTTTTTGCTTTAATATTTTGACATATTTTATTTTGACAATGTTTTTTCTCAATAAAAATGTCTCACTATTATCTTTATAGAACGCAGCAATCTCTGATTCTGTTACAGCAGTATCAAGATTTTCCTTCATTAATTTTTGCTGATATTCATAAATCAGCAATGAATTTCTATAGTCTTCAATGAGCTTTTCTTTATTCTTTTCCTCATCAGATAGTTTTTCATTGGCAACTTCAACCATTACCTGATTTTCCAGCCATTTATCTATAAATGATTTTAAAAGTCCAGTGCTATCCCCACCTTCCTTAAACTTACTTAAAATATCTTCAGGAATATCTGTCTTATATAAAAAATTGCCGTTGTACTCTGCAAGTACTTCTTCTGTATTATTGCTTCCTTTTTTATTACAGGCAGCAATAGATAGTAGCAATAATGCGATATACAGATATAATTTTCTCAAGGAAATTATTTTGATGTCATTCTCTTCTTAATCGAAGCGTATGCTGCATTATCTACCACAATTGGATACTTCTGCATTAATTCATTTAACCAAGCTTTTTCAAGATAAGTTTGGTAATCACTCATGATCATTCCTCTAGCCTCATTAAGTGTTTTTTTACCAGCCGGAATAAACTTGTGCACCTGTATAACCGCATATCCTCCAGGAATTTTGGGATCCTCTACGATACGGTATTTAGCCGTATTCATTGTATTAACAAATAAATTATCCGCATAACTATTAGCTCCTTGTTCAAATTTACCAGTGATAGGATTTGCTACATTCAATGGATTGATTCTGTTAAACTTTCTGGTTATCGAATCAATGGTAATACTATTTTCAAGATCCTTTTTCAACTCCTCAGCTACAGATTTTGTAGCACAACGATAAATGGTCGCATCAAATCTGTCTTTAAAATAATATTTCTCTGCATTTTGATCGTAGAAGTTCTTTAGTCCTACTGTATCCTCAACACTTTTGCTCCACACTTTTTTATCAGTTAGTGTAAATAACAAAATACCCTCTTTGTATTCTTTGTATAGTGCCGCAAACTTCTCACTGGTATTATCAAGATCCTGCTCATAGAAATCCATGACCATTTGCAGTCTGTATCCTTCATAGTAATTCTGAACAATACCACTTAAACCTAATGATGCAGACGGTTTCTGAACTTTGCTTAACCATTTTGCAAAACTATCCAAAGTATATACTTTCTTTACTTTTGTTAAAGTAAAGAGTGGTGTATTTGAAAGTTTAGATGCTTTTTTCTTTGCGGTATCACTGCTAAACTCTCCCTGTAACAAAGTACTATCAATATACTTCTTCAAAAGATCACTGTATTTGCCGTTTTCTTTGAATTTATACATTGATTTAGCTTTATTGTAAACAGCCAAGGTGTTTCTGTACTGTCTGCTATCTCTGCTAATTTTGCTGATGATGGTATTTTTAATTTTATTCAACGAATCCAATGGTTTCAGTCTAACGCGCTGAAGAATATGGAATCCTGAGGCTGTTTGTATAGGTTCAGAGAAATCGCCATCATTTTGTAAACTAAACGCAGTGTTTTTAAAATTCTCAGGATATCTTACACTTGTCATCGTAAATGGCGCAAGCTCTCCGTTTTTCAATACACTTGAAGCATCTTCAGAATACTGCTGAACAAGAATATTGAATTTTTCTAAGTTTTGCAATTTCTTATATACTTCATTTATTTTAGCTTGAGCTTCTGCAATCTCTTCAGCAGACGGACTAGGATTTAATTCAATTTTAATCTGTCTGATGCTTATTTCTCCTTTGCTATTGCGTTTATCATAAACTTTAACAATGTGATAGCCAAATTCAGTTCTGAATACCTTTGAAACTTTACCCACTGCTGTTGTGTACGCTTGTGTTTCAAATTCATAAATCATTTGAAATGCTGTGAAGTAGCCTAAGTTTCCACTATTTTCTCCCGCTGAAGGGTCTTCGCTATAATTAAGTGCAGCATTTTCAAATGTGATAGAATCAGCATCAATTTTCCTCTTGATATCCAGAATTTTCTTGTACGCTGCCAGAGTATCCGCAGGAGTAGCATCTGGTCTGGCGAATATAAGAATATGACTGGCTTTGATTTCATACTTCATTCTCTCATAAGCTTCATGAACCAGTTTTTCATTAACTGCAGTATCCATTAAAAATTGCTTTGCAATTTGTTTACGATAAGTTGCAAGCTCTATTTTGAATCCTTCTGTTGTATCCAAACCCATATCATAGGCATCCTGTACTTTGAGTCTAAATTTCTTGTATAGCTCCAGATATTCATCTACCTCTGTTGGGCGGGTTATTGAATCTTTATGTTTGTTTTTAGTAAAGCCTCTGTAAAACTCTTTAGTAGTTACCTTTTTATTTCCGTAAGTAAAAAGGGTGGTATCTTTAGGGGTTTTTCCAGCCTGGACTAAAACAGCAAGTCCTAATAGAAAAGTAAGCAAAACAAAACGTTTCATATATCCTCGTATAATTTTTATAAGCTTACAAAAATAGGATTTTTTTATATTAATTTTGCAATCTTTAATTTGCCATGACACCACTGAAAATATATGATACATACAGCAGGGAAATACGCCCGTTTAAGCCCATTAACGCTCCATTTGTAGGCATATATGTATGTGGACCAACAGTTTATGGTCATCCTCATCTGGGTCATGCACGCGGACCAGTTGTTTTCGACGTTCTTCACCGCTTTTTAGTCCACAAAGGCTACAAAGTTCGCTTTGTCAGAAATGTTACAGACGTTGGACATTTAGTGAACGATGCCGACGAAGGTGAAGATAAAATCGCTAAAAAAGCCAAAGTAGAGCAACTGGAACCGATGGAGATTGCACAGTTTTATACTGATAGCTACCATCAAATGCTTCTGGCAATGAATGTAAAACCAGCCTCTATAGAACCGAGAGCCAGCGGACATATCATTGAACAGATAGAAATGATAAAAACCATTATTGACAAGGGCTTTGCCTATGAATCAAATGGTTCGGTATATTTTGACGTATTGTCATACAGCAAATCCCACGACTATGGTAAGCTGTCTGGACGCGTTATTGAAGACCTGATTGCAGGTGCAGGCAATGAAGCCCGCGAACTTGAAGGACAGGATGAGAAGAAAAACGCAAATGACTTTGCCTTATGGAAGAAAGCCGGTCCCGAACACATCATGCAATGGCCTAGTCCGTGGAGTAACGGTTTTCCTGGTTGGCACATTGAATGCTCGGCCATGAGCAGAAAATATCTGGGGGATACTTTTGATATACACGGAGGTGGAATGGATCTATTATTTCCACACCATGAATCAGAAATCGCTCAATCAATGGCCTGCACTGGCCATCAGCCTGCTCAATACTGGATGCACCATAACATGATCACTGTTAACGGTCAGAAAATGGCGAAATCTTTAAATAACGGAATTTCAATTGACGAATTTTTTTCCGGAAAACACCATTTACTGGAAAAAGCATACAGTCCGATGACCCTCAAATTCTTCATTCTTCAAGCACATTACAGAGGTACATTAGATTTCAGTAACGCAGCTTTACAAGCTTCTGAGAAAGGTTTGAACCGAATGTTGACGGCTGAAGAAACCTTAAAAACTATTAAGACTGGGAACAATTCTGATATCGATATTCAAGAGATCACTCAGAAACTCGAAAATGCCTTAAATGAGGACCTCAATACGCCTATTTTAATTGCTGAACTCTTCGATGTAGTAACCAAAATCAATCAGCTTGCTACTGCTCAGTTAAATATCAGTGAATCTGATTTAAATGACTTAAAGAAGCTTTATTCTACTTATGTTTTTGATATTTTAGGTCTTAGAAAAGAGTCTGAATCTTCATCTGAAAAAATTCAAGGTGTTATGCAACTGTTGATAGAACTAAGACAAGAAGCGAAACAAGATAAGAACTACGCCTTGTCTGATACTATCAGAAAAAAACTCTCAGAAATTGGTATTGAATTAAAGGATGGTAAAGAAGGCACCAGCTTTACCATTAATTAATTATTTTTTTACCAATGCTTTAAATTCGCTTTTCAAGCCGCTGTAAGTAGTGATATCCACTTTTACAGAACCTACCATAATTTTGGCTTTCACCCTAATTGGAATTTTATTATCATCATCGCTTACCCAGACAGTCATATCATCTTTGTCTTTAAAAACGCGATCAACCACCAGAGTTGGAATGAATTTGATACATTTTACTTTTCCAATATCGGTTGTAATGGTTTCTTTTCCGGCATATTTAAATCCTAGATTATAGATTTTATTGTCAAGATAAACATCCAAAGGAAAATTATCACCAATCTTAGATTTACTAAAATCAAGGTTTCTAACATAATACAGTGCTGATATTATATCGTGAGTATAAACAGGCATATCTAAAATACCTTTTACACCATATAGTTTTTTCTTATTGTGCTTAAATACCACCAAATCATTATCTGTATAAGAATCTTCCTGCACATTTTTATTGTATGATATTGGGGCTATTGCCTCATTATCAATATAAGTTTCAAATTTATCTCGAACTTTATAGGCCCAATCAAAAGATTTCAGAGTTCTACCATCAGCTTTGATATTATAGCATTTCCTGTCATTTTTTTCAACCAGGGCGGCTCCAACCTCTAAAGTTACAGTAGCGGCATTGATTACCCCATAATGCACACGATAGGAGAGTTTTTCGTTGAAAGTAAAAGCGGTATTGGTAATTTTTCGGTATTTAAAATCCTCCACTTTGGGATCGGGTGTTGCGTCTGTTTGAATAAAGGTGAATGCTCCAAGACAGATGGGAATCGCTAGTAAACCTGCATAAGCAGTACCTTTTGAAAATAATTTTAACATACCTTTACTGATTTTAAAAGTGAGAAATCAATAATCGTTCCAAATTATTACATTTGAAAACTCAACTATGCCTGCAAAATCTTTTTTAAATATTTTATTTGTCAGCCTGTTTTTACTAGGTAGTAACAGCCTAAAAGCTCAACTTGAAAATCGCATTTTCAATCAGAATGATTCTGTTTTAACCAACGATACTCAAAGTGTCAGACTGAATATCGAAATGTTCAACTACCTAAGAAATACGGAATACTTTGATTTGATTGAAAAAGGTCAGACTCTATTTGGCGCCATGATGCAGGCTCAACTCCTTTATCAGCCATATAAAAACTTTATGATAAAAGGAGGTTTTCAAACGCGTCAGGATTTTGGCAGCAGTCGTTATGTAGAAGTTCAACCAGTGGTTACCATTTCTTTTTTCAAACATAAGTGGAGATATAATTTTGGAGCGATGCAGGGTACCGCTAATTACGGTTTCATTGAACCAATGTATAACATCGACTATGCAATTACCAATCGTATTGAAAACGGTATTCAAGGGATTTATAAAAGTGATAAATTCTATTTTAATAACTTTCTGGTGTGGAATGAGCCAACCTATAGAACAACTCGTAATCAGGAGCGTTTTACAACAGGATTTGTGGCAAACAGATTGATTAAAGAAACAAAATCGATGTATGCTTCATTTCCATTTCAGGGCACATTGGCACACCGTGGCGGTCAATTAAACAATAATCCCAACCCGATTTTTACAAGAATTAATCTGGCAATTGGACTAAAACTGCATTATAAAACTGGCAACGGATTTAGAATTCGCACAGAGAACCATTGGCTGGCAAGTGGCGACTTCTCTCCTACCATCACGCAACCATACAAAAATGGATTTGCTTCATGGCATACATTAGCTTGTGATTTTAAAGGATTTGAATTGATGCTCAACTATTGGGCTGGTCGCGAATGGCAGTCGCCAGTAGGAACACAGATCTACAACAACTATAATTTGTATAGCGTTAGCGATCATCGTCAGGTGAGACATATGTTGATGTCGCGCATCATGTATACACAGCACCTTAATAAGCAGGTTATGCTAGACTTGAGACTCGAACCATTCTATGATTACGAATATGGCAGAGTGCAATACAGTTACTCAGTATATCTGAAATTAAAACTTGATAAACATCTTGGAAAAATATGAAAACATTAATAGTTCTACTAACAATATTATGCTTGAACAATACTACAACTGAGGCTCAGATCAAAGTTCATTATCTCGTTTCTAGCAATCATTTAATGGTCGGAGATTCCGCTCAAATTACTCCTGTAATCGCAAATGCTAAACCAGATTCTAAAATTGAATTAGTGGTGAGTGATTTTCAAAAAGAAGTTCTCAAAACTAATTTAGACAAATTTTATTACAAGGCAGAATTCTCAGGAAAACATGAATTAATGGTGTATCTGGAATTGAGCAATAACAACAAAGTATACTTTATAGATACACAATATATAAGCTTTTATTGTTTTAAAATGAAGGCCAATATTTATACTGCTAAAAAAACATTTATTGCATATGTTGGCATGGCTACACCTTTTGAATTAGATATGCCTGGAACTTGCTCAAACGATGTTGTTATATCAGGTCAGGGAGTTACGATTAAGAAAGAAAGTCAAGAGAACAGCTTTAGCATGACATGCAGTGGTGAAGGAGAAGGGCAATTAACAATAGCTTTGAAAAGAGAAGACGGCACTGTGACTGTGGTTAGCCAAATTCCTGTTTTGAAGAAAAATACCCCTACACCAAGCATTGTAGCCAAAATTTCAAAAATTGATTCAACTATACTATTAAACTCTGTTTTAAATGACCAATTCATCTTTGAACTTAAAAATGGTGTTGATTCATTTACGCTTGTTTATGAGAAAGAGGGCAAGAAAATTTCCAAAGTATTTTCAGGCAATAAGATTGATTCTAAAACTTACATTGAATTAATGTCGCTTCCAAAAAACACATGGATTTATTTTGAAAATATTAAGCATTGGGTAGGACTTTGGGGACCGAAAAAATATACGTTTTCAAACATTGCTATTAAATTGTAAGTGTTATACAGTGTCATTGATGTATAGCTTCAAATCGGCCAATGTTCTGTAAATACTTTTAAAAAACTGATTTCTTTGTTTTTCAGCCACAGTGCTAATCATTGTACTGCGCGACATCAGGTTATTCATCCATAATTCATTTTGCAGATTAAAATCTGTGTTAGAGGTCTGCATAAAATTGAAAGTACTATAGCTGATATAAGATGACAAATGATCACCAGCTTTTGCTAGAATACTATTGGTTCCTATCATTACGTCGCTTACAAACAGACGGTAGGAAGAGGATGACATAGTTCCGTTGGCATTAAACATATATCCAGTCTCAGCTTGCTTTTGAATCCTGCGTAAACATGCTTCCAAATCATCAACAACTAAGAGTGCTTCATCTTTCAATTCAAAAAAACCAGCTTCCCAATAGAACTTTATTTGCTTAACTGTACTCAATACAGTTTCCGCAGTCCATATTTCAGTTGAATTTACTTTTGCAAAGTTCTTAAATATCTCTTGGGCAGTTTGAGTAAGAAATTCAGGAATTTCAATTTTATCATACGTCATATTTTGAAACTCAGGAACCAACATTAAAGACTTCAACCAATAGGTAATTTTAAACTTCAGCAGATGCTCACTGCTATAATGATAAAATACTGGAATATCTTCTGCGCCGAAAAACAATTGTGGATTTTCAAATGAAGCCAGACGTTTGATATTACCGAGCATATTCTCCAGATACGCCGTATAAGAAGCCAAATCATTATTTAACGCATTGGTTCGAAAACTCACCATGGCATGTCTTTCATTGTTAAGCGCTTCCAAAGGGATATTAAAATGATTGGCTATTAAAGCAGCCTCATCCAGGGTGTAATCTGTTTCATTGCGCAGTCGGCGGTAGGCACTATCTAAACTAATATCAAGCAACTCGCTGATTTCACGGGCCAGAGAGATGTTTTCCGGAGCATGTTTCTGCAATACTTCGTTCCATTTTTCCTGAAAATTATTGGCATTTTTTAATTTTGAAGGCATTTTTGTTTAGTATTTTATGCAAATATAGATATTTCATTAGTATAATATAATAATACAACAAACAAATCAGTCACAATATCACAAAAATTGCATATTTTAATTCTTTTTCAAAATCATCATTATTATTTAATAATACAGAGCTAAAAAATCACTGCTACTTTGCATCAACAAAATAATTAAATAATATCATGAAAAAATTCATCATTTCCGCAGTACTTACCATTATTAGTATTTCCAGCAATAGCAATTTGCTTGCTCAATCAAATGGAAAAGCCAAACTGGCAATTGTAGAAATTGACACCAGAGGTTTGCAAGAAGTTCCAAATTTCAATCCTGTTGATATGCCAGTAACAGCTATCACCAGACTTGAACTCGAAAAAATTGGCATTTATTCTATGATTGATAAATACGACCTTGACTATCTGGCAAAACGCGATTCTCTCAAATTAGATAAATGTTTCAGCACTTATTGCATCTCTGAAATTGCCGCAAAACTTAAATGCGATAAAATGTTTACAGGAAGCATCAATAAGGTAGCGGACCGATTGGTAATTAGTTTCAAAATTTACGATAACAATGCCAAGGATTTCGAAAAAGTAATTGTTAAAGAATTTCTGGATTTACCACAATCCATCCCATCAATGATCAGAATTACATTAAACGAAATGTTTTCTTTACCTAACAATGTAGATGAAGTAAACACCTTAACCCGCAATTTTATTTTTGATGAAGCAAGAAACAATCCATTTACCAACAGACTCAGAGCTGATGGTCCTCGTATGGGTGTAACATATTTTACCGGTCCGGCAGCCTCTTTACTTGCTAAACCTAAGAAAGACGGCGGATTCAATGCCATGCCGATGATGTTCCAATTCGGTTATCAATTCGAAAAACAATACCTGAATCAAGGTAATTTCCAGGCTCTTTTTGAAGTAGTACCGATGATAACAGGACTTGATCAAGGTTTATTTATTCCAAGTTTAACACTGATGAATGGTATGCGTAATAACCAGAATGGTTGGGAGTTTGCCTTCGGACCGTCTATTTCCATCACCAAAAAATCGAATGGTTATTTTGACGACCTCAACCAATGGCATTTAGCCAGCGATACTGCGGGTTTAAAAACAAAACCCTTTATGGAAAGTCGCATAGACAGTCGCGGTGATTGGGCCTTACACCCTTCCTTTATCTTTGTTCTGGGTAAAACTTTTAAATCTGGCAAATTAAACATTCCTGTTAACGCTTACTTCGTTCCAAGCAGTGATGGTTACAGATTTGGTGTATCATTCGGTTTCAACAGCAGAGCGAGATATGAAACAACAGGAATTAAAAATTAAAAAATGAAAGTACTTATTTAAGCTCTTTTATTTACATGGCCTTGCACTTACGGGTGCAAGGCCAATTTTATTGATCCAACAGGTAGCTTTTACAATAATCTAACACGTACAGTGTAGTTTTTATTTCATTTAAAAAGTCAAAAACTCAGAAAAAATTGATTCATACTGTTTAATTTTGAACTACCCGCCATTCAAACTGACTAATTTCGAGCATGTATCAAGATCTGTAAAAAGTATGTATAGTAATAAAACAAAAAACATGAAACTTTCAGTTTTAACTGCAATCAGCTTTTTTAGCTTATTAATTCATCAAACTTACGCTCAAACAAATCAATTAAAGGATACTTTTAAAATAGAAAAACAAAACACTTTTTACCCATCTATTTCAGCAGGTAGAAGTTTTAACTCCAAAGATTTTAAGTGCGGCATCAATTTGATTATGTATAATGAAATTACAAAGTATAAAAAAAACCACGATACTTTTAATCTGATTTATCATATTCCCAAGCATCTCGGCTACATCCAAAATAAGAGACCAGTATGGGTCCATCACAGTAGCGTAGAATTTGTTTCTGTTTTTACTATAAATCATCATTTTATCAAAGATTCCAATAACAGATCTATCAACAGTCAATCTTTTGAATATGCCATTTTTTGTGAAAACATACTCAATAATATGGTTGGCCTAGGCTTGCAAGTAAAACATTATAACTTTGAGACCTTCAGCTTTTCACCACAAATAAAATTACTACCTCCATTTGTCAATCTTTATGCACAAATGAACTTCTATCAGGAAACTAAGTTAAGTATTCCAAAATATGAATTTGGTGTAGAATTCAATCCGAGACTACTGTATGAAATCGGAAAATATCTTTTAAAAGATTAGTCTTAAACAGTGCTTAAAAACAATCCTCAATTCAGTTAAGTTTCAAACTTCTTTTGTAATTATATCGACTGACTAATCACCCAGGCTTCACTCCAGGCTGCCTGAAAATTAAAACCTCCAGTGAGAGCATCAATGTTCAATACCTCTCCAGCAAAGTACAATCCTGGAATAATTTTACTTTCCATCGTTTTAAAATCTACTTCTTTTAGATTAACACCCCCTGCAGTTACAAACTCATCTTTGAATGTGCTCTTGCCATCTACTTTCATTGGATAAGCACATAAATTTAAGGCCAATTTATTGAGGTCTTTTTTAGAAATATCAGACCAGGTGATATAGGTGTTTTCAAATGTTAAAGCGTGCAAGCGATTCCACCAACGGGTAGGAATATCAAATAAAGGTGTATTGATAATTTGCTTCTTGGTGTTTTGAGATTTGAAACTCGTTAGTACTTCCAATGTCTCTTCCAACTTGAGATTGCTAAAACTAATCTGGATCTCAAACTGATAGTTTACATGGTGTAATAACCTGGCGGCAATCGAAGACAATTTAAGAATTGCCGGTCCACTTAAGCCCCAGTGGGTAATAAGTAAGGGACCGCTTTGAGTACACTCAACATCGCTTAATTTAAACGCTTTTAAAAGCGACTTTTCTACGTTAAGTTTAACGCTGGCTTTGGGAACGCTTAAGCCAGGAAGATCTTCAATCAGATCATTCTTAATATTAAATGTAAACAAGGATGGTACTGGTGGAATAATAGCATGCCCCATGCCTGCCAATACATTCCAGAACACTTCGCTGCTTCCACTACTTACAACTAGTTTGCGGCAAATAATTACTTCTGATTCTAACTGAAGTTCAAAGTGATTGTCTTTTTTAGTGATAGATTTAATACCAGTGCGGGTATGGATGGCTATTTTGCGGGCCTTACAGAAATCCAAAAAACAGTTAATGATTGTTTGAGAATCATCAGTAATTGGAAACATTCTACCATCCGACTCTGTTTTCAGGCGAATCCCCTGCTGTTCAAACCAGTCGATAGTGTTCTGAGGATTAAATCTATTAAAAACTGATATTAGCTCTTTCTGCCCTCTTGGATAGTATTTGGATAAGACAACAGGATCAAAGCAATTATGGGTAACATTACATCTGCCACCTCCGCTAATTTTAACTTTACCCAAACAGGTACTGCTTTTCTCGAAGATCTGTACATCCAGATCCGGATGTAGGATTTTGATGTTTATAGCTGCAAAAAAGCCGGCAGCTCCGCCTCCTATGACAGCGACATCAAGCATTTTCAGTTAATCAGATAGCCTTTACACGAATGGTGTAACTTTCCATAACCAAATTAGCCAATAATTTTTTGCTGGCTTCTTCGGCCTGAGAAAATGCTTCGCTTTCTGAGGCTGCTGTTGTTTCATAGGTGATGCACTTGCCAACTCTAACATTGTCAATTGCGGTAAACCCTATATTGTGTAAACCATTAGTAACAGCTTTACCTTGAGGATCAAGCAACTCTTTACGAGGCATAACTTCTATTTCTACTGAAAATTTCATTTTCTATCTTTTTGGTGCAAAATTAATCAGAATTGATGACAAAACATAGGCTGCATAAAATATAGGAACACATAACCAGCCAAAAAACATCAGAGAAATTATTCCGATTGCCAATAAAACCACATGTTGCGTGTATTGACCAGCTTTGCCACCCTTTTTAAATTTAAGACTAGGCATCTTTATTTCACTGACAAGTAAAAGCGATACAATTACACAGAAAGCTATAAACATCCACTGATTCTCGAAAATATAGTCTTTTACCTCACCATCAATAATTCCCCATGAAATACATGTTAATCCTGTTATCGGTGTTGGAACCCCTATAAATGATGTTGTCTGACGAGTGTCAATATTGAATTTTGCTAAACGATAAGCTGAAAAAACTGCCAGTAAAACAAAACAGTAACGCGCATAACCATCAATCATGTCTGAACAGGCATACAACATAAACGCTGGAGCAACACCAAAAGTCACCAGATCTGCTAAAGAATCCAACTGTTTACCCAGTTCTCCACTTACTTTTAGTAATCTCGCCAGAAATCCATCAAAAAAATCAAGAATAGCTGCCAATATTACCAAATAAACTGCCTGATCAAGATTATCATTGAAAATTGCAAGAATGGCCAATACACCGCAGGTAAGATTGCCAAGCGTGAACAGATTCGGTATTTGTTTTTGTATACGTAGATACATATGGGCAAATTAACAGATTAATCTCTGAATAATAAAATACTCAATCCAGCACTTACACTATAGTTGAACAAAGAGGTTTTTGGCGATAATTTATCCAATGAACTGGAATAAGATTCTACCCGTCTCCAGTATTTGTTAGATGGATCAGTAAGCACTTGTGCTTTGATATTCAAACCTAAGAAGCTGGTAAAATTCAATCGTAAATCCAAGCCTAAACCGGCAGAGAATGCAGAATTGGCATATTTCAATTTATTAACATTAGAGAAAGCCGGACTAATTGGGTGAACAAATGAATCATTCTGAATTCTCAGAGAAGTTCTCGAATATCCCAGCAAAACATACGGCGAAATAGCAAAATACTTAGAAATCGAAGGATTATAACCAAATCCCTCTAGAATAGAATATCCGTTAAGGGTATACTGTAAATTACCGTTTTTCATCTTCTGAGTTTGCATAACTCTTATGTCAAAGACATTTACCAATTCATCTGTTGAACTGAACATCGTAAAATTATAATACTTTACCTGCTGATTGAATCCTGGGATGGTATCGCCTGTTAGTCCTTTATTTAATGTATTAAAATTGTATTTTGCCTGACCATAATCGATGTCGAGCGCAATAAAATCATGTGTTACCTTAACTGCTGTTTCAGAACAAATATCCCCGCATGAACTTGCTACAAGTATGTAATTATATAAAGGACTCAATAAGCTATCAGAAGACTCTATTTTCATCAATCTGAATTCATCCTTTTCTGAACTGTCGATATATTTCTGAACAGCATCATTCAAGTCCCAGTTATTGAAATTATTCGTATAATCCATAGCATATTGCTGGTATTTATAGAAGATACCAATACTAACAATCTGGTTTTTGTATTTACTTTCATTTAAACGCTTAGCTAGAGCGCTATTGTCCCACCAATCGCATTCCTTCTCAAGCTTTTTCTGACTCACATGACATCTACCGAACTGACCATAGAATTTGGCAGTAGTATCAGCATCTAGGAGAGTCATCATATTATTAAACAGATATCTCTCACGATAGATGTATTGATGAGGCATACGGCTGTACCTGAAGTAGGTTCTAAAATCCCGCATCGACTGTATGGTATTTTTAAAAACCGTTGAATCTGCCGCTAAATATTGATGAAACACCAGTTTGTTCTTCGTATATTCTACCAAGACGGAGTCAATAACTTTGTTATCCATAAATGTATTTTCGTCGACGTAATACCCATCATCAATCTCATCATTAAAATCGTTATCCTGGTAGTAATAGTTATAATATCTATCTTTTGAATAAGCAGCATAAGAGTGTATTACTTCGGTTAAAAAATCTATAGACTCCGGTACTTTTTGCTCTTTCTTTAAAAGATGGCTTAACAAAATTGGTGCATCATCAGGAAATCGTTCAACATCAACACCATAAACATGTATACGCTGATCAAGTGGAAGAGATTGGTTAAATGCCCGCAATTCCTGATAAAAATTCAAATACTGATAAGCGGTATTATTGTCTAAAAGACTGTAATAAGTTGAATCATCATTAATGTAACGGTCCAATAGATAGCCTCGGGCATATCCAAGTTCTATTACAAGTTTTCGAACTCCTTTAGTTTTGTGCAGGTGCTTTATCATTTTTAGTTCAATGGCATTGTTCTCTGACCAATAATTATGATTTTCGCCACCCATAAAAACACGCACAGAATTACTTACTGAATCTAGTTGAGTGAGCTGTGTGATATTGATATCTGCAGAAACAGAAGTGTCATTTAAAAATAATTCCTGAGAAAAACTTGAGTGGTTAATAATTACCGACAACAAAAAAAGAAGGGGGATACGCATGAGTTTTGACATACCTTGCAAAGGTAGAGTTTTTTAGAGAATCATTATTGGCAGACTTAATAGAAAACGATTCGATCATTAATTATCCCTGAGTCTGACAACAAAAATCCAGATATAGTATAAAAAAAATGTTATTTTGAGATTAAATTTTACTATTAATTGAAAATCAATTTGATAATTAAAGGAAATTTATTTTATTTTTGCCTCATGCGCAAAAATATACTTTTTCTATTTGTGTTTTTCTCTTTAAGTTTAAGCGTAATAGCCCAAAAAACTAAAGCTAAAAGCGACGAGCCTGACAACAAAAACATCGAAAAATATTTGAATGATGGCCGTAAAGGCAATTCAAGTAATCTGGTAAGACTTCGCTTAGCGCCCAGTCTTAGCGGCTACTATGGCGCCAGTTATGAGCGCAAACTTTCAAATAGAATTGGTATAGAAGGTGGATTATATGGTAATTTTGGATCAAAAGGATTTTGGGAAAAGCTCAGAAGTTTGGATGACATAGCGATTGGTGACAAAGAAGAAGCGTTCAAAGTAAAATCTGGTTTGGGCATTAGTATTTATCCCAAAGTATATTACCACCGCAACAAATATTTAAACAACGGCTATTTCTTGGGTCTAAGATACACTATGAATAACTTCTCAGTTGAGTCAGAATATTATTCTTCTGCTGTAACAACTACAAAGCAAATTGTAAAAGCTACTTATACCTCTTATGCCTTAACCACAGGCACACATACGCAAATTGCCTCTAACATAACCTTAGGCACAGAATGGGGTTTAATAGTTTACTTTGACAAGTACAAAGACGTGAAGTACTCTATGGAAGATTTTAATACTGGTCTACCAATAGTAAAAACAGAGACTTTGCGAACAGGAAATGCTATATTCTTTGCAGATCTTTCACTAGGATTTTTATTTTAAAAGCTATTACAATGAAGAATTTTATTACCATATGCCTGGCTTTGATCATTTCAGTAAATGCATCAGCTCAGAAGAACAATCAGATAAAAGAAGTAAAGGGTACCGAATACAAACCTGTTGCTAACGACAGAACATACGCATTTCCCCATGCTGTAAAGGTTGGCGATTACTATTATGTAATTGGCAAAAAATATGATTTAATGTTCAGAAATTTCCTGATTTATGGCGTACCTTACATGGTTAATTCAGATTTTAAGATCTATAAATTAGATGCTAAAATGAATGTTAAGTCAGTAGTAACCATCCCTGCTGAATTTTACGGAAAAAGTGTCACATCATTAACTCTGAAACGCTTTGGAGATAACCTATGTGCCTTGTTTTATTTCAATAACAGAAAGCAGCTGAAACAGTATTTATTTGCCCAGATGATTGATTTAAAATCTTTCAAAACACTAGGCAATCCTTATAAAATTGCCGAATCTGGCATCACTAAAAAGGATAAGCGAGTTTCCAGCCTTTACCAGGTGAGTATCACTGCTGATTATCAAAAAATGCTAATTACCTCAGACCGTACTAATGTTTGGCAAAGTCGTAAAGAGAGAAAAGCTGCAGCTTCTCAAAAGAATCACACCTTCTCATATTGGTTAATCGACAAAGATTTTAAATTACTCAATGTTGGAAAAAATGTCAAATTTGGAAAAGGTAATACAGAAGTAATTGGCCAGACCTTTGACAATCAGGGAAACATGTGTTTTCTTGGTTTTGAAGAAGCCACTAAAACCAAAGGTAAAAAGAAAATGTTTGGGGATATTGACAGCGATGAAGAATCAAATTCCTCTAAACTGGTTATGAAAATTATCAAACCAGATGGCGAGAGTTCTGACTTAACTTTCGCAAATGGTGAATATTTTTATTCTGCAACACTTAAGTTAAATCCTAATACTGGCAATGTAGCTGTAATTGGATTATTAGGCAGTGGGCGCTACGGAGCCAAAGGCATTTTCTCTCAACAAGTTAATCTGGCAACAGCAGAAGTTCTGGCAGAAAACAAACAGGAATTTGGAGTTGATTTGGTTAAACAAATAACAGACCTTAAACCACCTGCAAGCAAAGAAAAGAAAGCAAGTAAAGAGAAACCTTCTAAATCTGGCAAATCAAAAACCAAATCCACTAAAGCCGCTAAAGCAATCAAACTGGACTATATACACACATTTGTTAACCTAGGAGCAGTGCATTATAACGACAGCAACGAACTAATTGTTGTTGGGCAGAAGCATTACACTTATACTGTGACTTACACAACCACCAACTCAAAAGGTCAGACCACCACAAGAACAGTGACTTACTATGTATATGGTGATATACTTGCCTTCAAGCTCGATGCCGATGGTCAGATTGAAAACTTTGGATATGTATTCCATCATTACGAAACAACTGTTCCAATCAATAAAGACTATTCTTCGTTGTACGCAAATGAAAAGCTATATGTGATTACTAAAACAGGAGGAGGGCAAGTAAAGCTTGACAATAAAGCCAGTGCAATTTCTGCTTTTAAAGAATCTGATACTTACAGAAAGAGAAAATACATGTTTGCTGACTTTGTTCAGGTGACTGATAACGAGTTAGTGCATGTACTGGCAAGTAAACGCAAGGTGTTGTTTTCTTTGATGTCTGTAAAGCTTGAAGACTAATTTTTAGTCATTTTTAATTAAATTTTTTAATTTAAAGTCATTAGGTTATCTTTGCACCGCAAATAACAAATCTATTATTTGCATGGCAAAGTCCACTAAAAACCCCATTGATTTTAAGAACAAGATTGCAGGTGACAGCCTGACCTTTGATGATGTCCTTGTATTACCGCGTTACAGCGAAATCTTACCAAGGGATGTCGTTACAAAAACAAAACTGACCAGAAATATCAGCATTAACATTCCGATTATTTCTGCAGCGATGGATACAGTAACTGGCAGCAACATGGCTATTGCCATGGCTCGAGAAGGTGGAATCGGCATCATTCACAAGAATATGACTATTGCTCAGCAGGCAAAAGAAGTTGTGAAGGTAAAACGCAGCGAAAGCGGTATGATTCAGCACCCAATTACTTTAACAGGTGAAGCAACATTAAGAGATGCCTTACGTCTGATGAAAGAAAACCATATTGGTGGTATTCCGATTGTAGATTCAAAAGGAAGTTTAACTGGCATCATCACCAACCGAGATCTTCGTTTTGAGAAAGATACTGCTAAAAAAATCAAGGAGGTAATGACTAAAAAATCCTTGGTAACCAGCGAAATCGGTACTGATTTGGTGAAAGCCGAGGCTATTCTTCAAAAACATAAAATCGAAAAATTGCCTATCGTCGATAAAAAAGGTAATTTAATGGGACTGATCACCTATAAAGACATTCAAAAAGTAAAAAGCCACCCTAAAGCCTGCAAAGACAAATTTGGCAGATTATTAGTTGGTGCGGCTGTTGGTATTACTTCAGATACCTTAGACAGAGTAAAAGCTTTGGTTGAAGCGGAAGTAGATGTGATTACTTTAGACACTGCACATGGTCATTCTAAAGGTGTTGTAACCGAATTAAAGAAAATCAAAAAAGCATTCCCAAAACTGGATGTAATAGTTGGTAATGTTGCTACCGGAGCTGCAGCTAAAGCACTCGTTGATGCAGGTGCGGATGCTGTAAAAGTTGGTGTGGGTCCAGGTAGTATCTGTACTACCAGAATCATTGCCGGTATTGGAGTTCCTCAGCTATCTGCAGTTATGGATGCTGCTGCTGCTATTCAGGGCACAGGTGTACCAGTGATTGCCGATGGTGGTATCAGATATAGCGGCGATCTTGTGAAAGCAATCGTTGCAGGAGCAAGTTCAATTATGGCAGGAAGCCTTTTCGCAGGCACTGAAGAAAGTCCGGGAGAAACTAGTATCTACGAAGGCAGAATGGTTAAGTCTTACCGTGGCATGGGTAGCATTGAAGCGATGAAAGAAGGTTCAAAAGACCGCTATTTCCAGGATGCAGAAGAAGAAATTTCTAAATTAGTTCCTGAAGGTATTGTTGGAACCGTTCCTTTTAAAGGAAAAGTTGGTGAAGTTTTATATCAATATGTTGGAGGTTTAAGAGCCGGAATGGGATATTGTGGTGCCGCTACAATTGATGTGCTTCAAACCGCTCAGTTCGTAAGAATCAGTAATGCAGGTATTAAAGAAAGTCATCCTCACGATATCAAAATAACTAAAGAAGCTCCAAACTACAGCAGATAATGCAGCATTTTATCAATGTCTATTGTCTAAAGTACTCCAGTGTTATCAATGAATAAAAAAACAATCTTCCTTTTAGGAACCCTCATAGCAGTTATTGCTGTTTTCTTTCTGCTGAAAAGAAATAATGGAAATACTCTAACAGGTAACGACCATGATTTTGGCTATAAATCAACAGAGAAAATTGATAAAATTTTTATTTCAAATAAGTTAACCGGTAAATATGTCATTTTAACCAAACAAGACAGCACTACCTGGATTCTGAATGACACTTTCAATGTCAATATCCATCAGGTAAATTCCTTACTGGATGTATTTAAAAAACTTCAAATAAAAAGACCTGTTTCTAATAAAGAGATCAACATTGTTAAAAAGGACATTGCTATCAATGGTACCAAAGTAGAGATCTATGAAAATGGTAGTTTATCAAAAGTCTATTATGTAGGCAACAATACCCATGATGAAATGGGCACCTATTTTTTAATGGATAAAGCAGAGGAGCCTTATGTTTGTCATATCCCAGGTTTCAACGGTTATATTGGAGCTAAATACCACTATCAGCCAGCGGCTTGGAGAAGTAAAGACATTTTTAGATGTAAGGATTCTGAAATAAAGTCATTGAATGTAGAGTGGACAGCCCAACCTGAAAAATCATTTATAATTAATGGTGAAGGCAAAGAGCCTATTCTAACAAGTAACAACAAGTTGTTTGTCAACAATAAAGACATTAACCTCAACAATCTTAAATCGTATTTGAAATTATGGGAAAATCTATCTTTTGAAGGTTTCCCCATCGATTTAGATGCCCATAAAATAGACTCAATAGCCAGAACTACACCGCTCTTAACTTTAACACTGACAGACAAAAAGGGAAAAATCACAAAACTGAGAATCCATAAAAAAGGCATCAAACGCGACAGCAATATTCAGATGGACGAACAAGGAAACCCACTTCAGTTTGATATCGAAAATTTTTATGCATTCATTAATGACAATAACAAAGAAGTAGTCCAAATTCAGGATTTCATTTTTGGAAAAGTCATGAAAACCACTTCAGATTTTATTCTAAAATAGAAATGAAAATTGTTGCATTCTATATATGTATCATTGCAGTAGCATTCTCTTGCAACAATTCAAAAAGCAAAGACAATAAATTCAGTATTATCAAAGGTAAAACCGATGGCTTTAAATATGAAATAGCCTATGATGATACAATTAATTTAAAATCAGAAATAAGTGAGTTCTTGAGCTTTTATAGCCATTTATTAAATGTCGATAGCAATCAGTCTATTATTGCTCAATTCAATAGCAACAATCCTCTAAACCAAAAAGATTTACGACTATTCAATATAACCAGGCCAGTCTTCGTAAAACTTGATTCTTTTAGTAGATTAATGAATGAAAAGACTAATGGTATTTTTAGTACTCAGATTCACGATCTAATGGTGCTGTGGGGATTTGCAGGTGCTAAGGTGCATCCGGAAACAATCAATCAATCACAAGTTGAGCCCCTTATTCCACATCAATATGGTGGCTTAGTTGACTTTAATGAAAATGGACCAGTTAAAGTAAACGGGCAAAAAAACCTGAATTACCAGACAATATACAAATCTTTGTTGGCGGATTGGCTGGCGGAAATGTTTGACTCAGTCTACCATTTCAAAAATTACTACATCAATTTTGGTGGCGATATCAGGGCAAAAGGTAATAATGGACATGATTCCTACTGGCCTATCAGTATTGAAAAACCAATGTTCAACACACTAAAATCAATAGAATTCTGTAAAATTCCATTGAAAAATTATGGCCTGGCAACAGAAAATAGTTACAAAACTTTTTTCTTTTACAAAGGGAAACGATTTAGCCATAACATTAATCCAATTACGGGATTTCCTGAAAGAAATGAACTACTAAGCGCAACTATATTAGCAAAGAAAACAATGAATGCTAAAGCCATTGCATCGTATTGTATGTTAATGGGCCTTACTAAATCCATCGAATTCATTGAACAAAATCCAGATCTAAAGGCCTTTCTAATATTTGAAAAAGACAATCAAATTCAGTACTGGTCTAGTTCTAATCTCTCTGCCACTATCTCTAAGCAGGAGTAATTTTTAAAAAAAAAATAAAAAAAGTAACATTTTTAGTCACGTCTGACCTTTTTTTTCGTCTATCTAGTTATACTGCAGTAAATTTTAAATTTTGCAGCATTTTAAAAAAACTATTTGTCTAATATAAAAAAGCGCTATGACTATGTTAAAACCACATTACTTATTGTTCAGACATTCAATACTATTTTTGTTTTTACTATTTAGTACCAGAATTAACGCTGGTAATATTATTACTCAAAAAGATGTCTGTCTTGGGAATCTGGCTTATTTTAACACAAATACTGCTGCCACTTCCTTCCGTTGGGATTTTGGTGATGGCTTTACTTCGGCAAGTAAAGCTCCATTTCATTTGTATAAATCAGGTGGAATCTTTGTTGTTCGTCTTCAAATAAACACAAATGGAAGCGGAACAATTAACGATTCTATAACTATTCAGGTTCATGATTTGCCAATAGCGAACTTACTGCTTCAACCATTTACAGACACCTGTTTATATTCCAATTTATTTAAATTTAAAGATTCTTCTCTGGCATCAGGGAGCAACACCATTGTCAAACGATTAATGGTTTGGGGTGATGGTAATTTCGACCTTGACAACAACCGTAAAATGGGAGATGTTGTATCTCATCATTATAAAATGAAAGATGTTTATAAAATTAAAATGGAAGTTACGGATGATAAAGGTTGTAAAGGTTCAGCCATTACCAATGTGAAAGTGATAAACGGCACTTTGGCAAAGATTAAAAAAGAAATAATCTATCCGAGTTGTGGTGAGGCAGAAGTATGTTTTAGCAATGTTTCAGAATCTTCAAACAGCAATCAAACCTATCTTTGGAATATTGATAAAACAGGTTGGCAATCGCTGAACTATAATGCCGTTACATGCATAAAAACAACAAAAAGCAGAAAGGTCACAGCAGAGCTTGTTCTTAGCAATCCAGATAATACGTGCATGACCAAAGACAGCTTAACCATTATGCTGGATGCAGACACCATTGCTAACGCATTAAGCATTAATGATTCTTTATTCTGCTATGGCTCCGGGCAAAGTATTATTTTTTCAAATACCGGTGGAACAAGTTACAACTATACCTGGTTAATTGATGGCAGAAATCTATTCTATAACAGTCCGGTTCTTAATACTCTGCCCAAAGGAATTTCCGCCGGACCAGGCAATCATCAAATGATTTGTACAGCGAGTAAAGGTCCGTGTAAAGCTACCCAAACCGTTAATTTTAGAGTTAAAGGACCAGTTGCCCGTATTAAAGTATTTAATCAAAAACAATGTGGCATTGATAAGAAAGTTTTCTTTATTGACACATCTCTAAACCTTAATAGAAAACATGCTTTATACCGCTGGACAGTGATTGATCCGGATGGCGATAATTGTATTATAGACCGCGCTGTCAATCAGAATAAATATAAGAATTGTAATTATGGTCGCGATTGGTTTGGCAAGCATAATTATACCACTCCAAGAAGCAGCAATCCTATTCATCTCACAGTGACTGATACTTCAGTAGCTTGCTCAGATAGCACCATAGATCAAATGGAGCACTTCCATTGCAGGCTATGTGTCAGAGGTGGTGGACCAATTAACATCTGTCAGGGAGACACATTCTTAAAATTAAGAGATAAAGAAATCGGTCCAAAATACTTTTCACTTGACACTGGAAAAACATGGATGAATTTTCCTTCACAAATTAATAAACCATACAAAGGCTTGTATGGCGTAAGCTTCATTTTTGAAAATAAGGAACCAGAAAGGGCTGAAGATTTTGGAGACGATTCAATAAAAATTTTCAGAAGTGATAGTACCTGGTTTGATACAGTATTCGTTGATGATTTCCTATGGGTGAATGAAACTATGGATACTGCATTAATCCTAAAAATTAAGAATATTTGCAATCCATTCGAAGCAGAGATAGAATTTGTAAACCCTAATTTTATTATGGGCGACAGAGTGAGTATCGACTGGAAAGATGGTCATTCAGAAGAGATTATATTTGACAAAGACTCAGTATTAAAATCAGTGAAACACTTGTATCGGTTAACTGGGCTGGATACTTTCCTTTCGCTAACATTTACTTCACATCAAGGTTGTGTAAGAACGCGGACACTAAAAATCAGATTTGGTAAAGGATTGCGAATACGCAGACATGGCAAAGAATGTATCAGAGAAACGATATGTTTCAGTAGTGAAATTGACAATTTTAACAATGACTCTAATTACAATCAACTAAAAACCATCACTTGGTTCAGCGATTTCAACAAAACAGGTTTTAAGGGAGAACCTTACTGTGAAAAGTTCATCAACAATGACAGCACTCAGGTAATGTTGATTGCAGAAGATATGTTGGGTTGTGTAGATACCTTGAGACATGACTTATTTATCAGAGAGCTAAAAGCCGGTATCTTAAGTGATTCAAGAATTTCATTCTGCAGCGAATTGAAGCAATTATTCGACTCTTCATACTATGTAAAAAGTAGAAAAGGCGATATAATTAATAGTTATCTGTGGGATTTTGGATCTGGAATGTACACCACGTCTGAAAAGAACCCATTCAGATCTTTTAATTTGGAAGATAGTATTATTAAGACTCTTCACATTATTGAAGACAATAATGGTTGTCGTGACACAATATCATTTGACATCAAAGTAATTGGCTCAATACCTAAATTTACCCTGACAGATACTATTGGTTGTGCGCCGCTGACAGTGAGTTTTAAAAATATTTCCAGAAAATGTTCCAGCTATATTTGGGAATTTGATGATATGGACAATACAACCATGGAGGACAGAACTAAAAAAGACCAGACTTTCAAATATATGAAGGCAGGCAAGTACTATCCGAAACTGATTGGTATTGACACATTCTATAATCCTTATACTGGTGCAGTTTATTACTGCCATGAGAATTTTGATCCTAAAAACGGGATAACAGTATATGATACTAAATATGCCAGGTTTACGGGACCAGATACAATCTGCCTGGGGCAAACTGCCATATTCAACTGCGAAAGTAATGTAGGTTCAGTAAGATGGGATTTTGGAGATTACACCAAATATAGTCAACCGTTTAACCCTAAAGCCTCGCATAATTACAGCAAAACTGGCACATTTACTATCAGTTATAAACCCTTTTATAATTTTGGAGTTGGAGAGCCAGTCTGCATTGATTCTACCTTCAGAACTATTACAGTTCTCGGAGTTGAAGCTGATTTTGAAATAAGCACTGACAGTAAAGCTCCTATTTTCAAATTTAAAAACCATTCTGATCCGTCTTATGCTGATCTTAAATGGGATTTTGGAGATCCAGGCTCTGGAGATAAAAATAGTTCTACTGAACAAAATCCTTTCCACAACTATGGAAGAGTCAATGGCAGATTCAACATATGTCTTACAGCCTCTGTATTTAATAAATGTAAAGACAGCATTTGTAAACCTATATTCAATGATTATAAAGAGTTTGTTACTCTATACAATGTATTTACACCTGAAACTTCATATGGATTAAACGACGATTATGAAGTAAGTATTGAAGGTGAAGATAAATATCATCTAACAATATACGACCGCTGGGGGGTAGTGGTCTATGAAGGATTCGAGGATGCTGAACCTGGGGATGGTAATAATTGGAATGGAAGGGTTAAAAACGATGGTCCTCGATGCTCTGACGGCACATACTATTACATTTTTGAATATAGTTTTGCAATAGCACCAGACACTATCTACAAGACAAACGGAACCATTAATTTAATCAGAAAGTAATTACTCTAAATCAAAAGTCAGAAAACTGTTAGTTCAGCAATCTCATTGGTAAAGCACCATCTTTTAAAAAAAAAGTGTAGGTTTGCCATAGAATACTGAATGGATTTATCGGTAATAATTGTCAATTACAATGTAAAAGCTTTACTGGAGCAAACACTGCTTTCAGTCTATAAGGCTGTTCAAGACCTTAATGTCGAGGTGATTGTGGTTGATAACCGCTCTGCTGATGACTCCTGCCAGATGGTGAGAGAAAAATTTCCTAAAGTTATCCTTATTGAGAATCAGGAAAATCTGGGCTTCAGTAAAGCAAATAATCAGGGAATAAAATTATCGAAAGGTCGTCATGTACTTCTATTGAATCCAGATACTGTTGTAGGAGAAGATACTTTAACTAAAACAGTTAAGTTTATGGATGCCCATCCAAATGCAGGTGCCCTTGGTGTAAGAATGATTGATGGTCGTGGTGATTTTTTACCTGAATCAAAACGTGGACTACCAACCCCAGCTGTTGCATTCTACAAAATGAGTGGCTTAGCAAAATTATTTCCTAAATCAAAAACCTTTGGCGCGTATCATCTGGGATTTCTGAGTGAGTTTGAAACCAACAAGGTGGATATTCTAAGCGGCGCTTTTATGTTAATCAGGAAAAAAGCACTGGATGAAGTAGGCCTGTTGGATGAATCTTTCTTTATGTATGGAGAAGACATAGATCTAAGTTACAGAATCGTTAAAGGGGGATACGACAATTATTATTTTGCAGATACTACCATCATCCATTACAAAGGTGAAAGTACCAAAAAACATAGTGTCAACTATGTGAAAATTTTCTATCAGGCAATGGCAAAATTTGCCAGAAAACACTTCTCTAAACAGCAGGGATGGTGGTTTACTGCCTGTATAAATTCAGCAATTTTCGGCAGAGCAACCATAGCATTATTTATTCGGCTCTTTAATGCTTTAAAGCTCTTCTTATTTGATTTTCTGTTAATTTTCACTGGCTACTATGGTATCATGAGATATTGGGAGATTTACAATAAGTATGTTGTAGGTGGATTTTATCCTGAAGAATATCTGATGCTTCATGTACCAGCCTATATTTTATTATGGCAGGGAGGAATCTGGCTAAGTGGAGGTTATAGTGAGCCCTACAAATTTAACAAAACTGGCAGAGGGGTTATACTCGGAAGTTTATTGCTTTTAGCTATTTATGCACTTTTGCCAGAATCAATGAGATTCTCGAGAGCTTTGATACTCTTAGGAGCTGTATGGACCATGTTAGTCACTATTGCAGTGAGAATGTTGTTTCACTTTTTACAGTACAAACATCTTGATACAGTGGCTTCGCAGAAATCTCAAGTACTGATAGTAGGAAGTCAGTCTGAATGCCAAAGAGTGAAAGAAATTCTAATCAACTATCCTTCCAGATTTAAACTATTAGGATTTATTAAACCTCACAAAAATGAAGAGGCTGGAGAATGGATGGGGAGCATAGACAATCTTTCTTTATTAACGGAATTATACAAGGCAAATGAGATCATATTTTGTGCAGCTGATGTGAGTAGTGCAGACATTATGAGTATCATGGGGAATGCTGGTAAAACAGGTGCTAAATATAAAATTATGCCGGAAAAGGGTGCATATATCATTGGCAGTAATTCTAAAAATACAACTGGAGAATTTTACAGTGTTGATATTACCTTAGCTTTAAGTAATCCAGAAATACTTAATAAAAAAAGATGGTTCGATATCATTATCACCCTTGGTTTGATTCCATTACTTCCAATTTTAGCTTTAAAATGGCAATTCTTCAAAGAGGTTTTAAAACATCTTGTGCTTTGCTTAAAAGGAAAATACACTTGGGTGGGATATAATAATAATGTTGACACAAGCAATTTACCAAAACTAAAACCCGCTGTTTTTATGGTTGGTCAGATAGTAAGCAACAGTATATCAGACCCTCAGCTTTTACAAAATCTCAATTATATGTATGCTGCCAGTTATCAATGGCAGAATGATATAGATATACTTGCAAAAGCATTTTTTTCTAATAACTTCGCATCATCAAAATAAATACAATGGCAGTTAAAGACCCTGAGTTTGGTTCATTACATGAATTTCTTCTAAACAGTGTAAACAATGTTCATTCACCTGAACATACTTTTTTAATGGAAAAAGTAGGTAAAGAATACCAATCCATTAGCTACAAAGAGACCATAGAGAACATTGAGAAATGGGCAGCCTATCTTCATAAAATAGGCGTTAGAAAAGGCGATAAATTAGCTATAGTTTTAGAAAATTGTCCTGAATTCATTTATTTTGATCAGGCATTACAAAAATTAGGAGCAGTAAATGTATCTATTTATCCGACGCTTACTCCAGATGAGACTGCATTTATTCTCAACGACAGTGAGAGTAAGGCGGTATTAGTTGGTAACCCTTTTTTACTGAAGAAATTTCAAAAAGTTGAAGCTGAATGTCCTAATATTAAACATGTTTTTATGGCATTTGATGCCAAATCAGAGGACAATAAATTCATCAAAGTTGAAACATTAAAAAAAGAAGGTGCTCAACTTTGGCCTACTCTAAAAAATGAGATTGAAGCTATATTGCCTAGTATCAAACATGATGATTTAGCTGCTTTAATATACACCAGTGGCACAACTGGTGTTCCTAAAGGTACGATGCTCAGTCATTATAATTTCATGAGTAACTGTTACGATGCGATAGACCTTTGTCCGAGTATCAATAAAGAAGACCGTTTCTTATCTTTTCTTCCTTTGAGCCACGTCTACGAAAGAATGGCTGGCTATTATCTGCCAACTTATATTGGTGCTCAGATTGCCTTTGCCGAAAGTATTGAAAAAATTGCGCAAAATTTCATGGAAGCTCATCCAAGTATAATGACTTGTGTACCTCGTTTACTGGAAAGACTCGAAGGGCGAATTCGCGCCAATGCAGAAGCCAAAGGAGGCATAAGTGCTAAAATATTTTTCTGGAGTCTTAAGGTTGGAGAAGAATACAGAATCAGAAAAGATGATAAAAAAACGATAGGTCCATGGTTAACTATCAAACATGCCATAGCAGAAAAACTGGTATTTAGCAAAATTAAAGCTAAGTTAGGCGGTAAACTTAAACTACTAGTTTCTGGAGGTGGTGCATTACCTCAACATATTGGTGAATTCTTTGGTAATGTAGGTATACGTTGCCAGCAGGGATACGGACTAACAGAAACATCTCCGTTTGTAACAGTTAATGAATTTGAAAGACAAGTCCATGGTACCAGTGGTCGTGTTGCTCCTCGTCAGCAAGTTGCTATTCAAGACATCGAGACAAAAGCCTTTATAACGGTTCAAACCTATGATAGTTTCAAACCTGATTTTGAATCAGCTGAAGGTGAAATTCTATGTAAGGGACCAAACATTATGAAAGGATACTATAATAATCCTTCAGAAACAGCATTAGTCATGGATGCTGAAGGCTGGTTCCATACAGGAGATATAGGTAAATTTGAAAAAGGATATTTAAAGATAACAGACAGGTATAAGAACATGCTTAAAACCAGTCTTGGAAAAAACATCTACCCTACCCCAATTGAAAACACCTATCTGCAAAGTGACAAGATTGAACAAATCTTTATTATCGGAGATAAAAAAGAATATGTAACCGCCATCATTATTCCTAAAGAAGAGCATTTAAGAGACTTTTTTGCTCTTAACAAAGACTTTTTTGAATCGGATGAGGATGTTATTATAGATGAAAAAATCAAAACCTGGATAGAAGAAGATATTAAAAAGCTATCTCAATCTTTGTCAAACTATGCTCGTATCAGAGATTTTATTATTAAAAGAAAGCCATTTTCTATAGAATCAGGAGAATTGACCGTAACTTTGAAGCAAAAAAGAAAACTAATTGAAGAACGTTATAATTACTGGATAGAAAAATTGTATCAGAAAGAAAATGCTTAAATTCTATTATTATTTAATAGCTCCTGTTTGTTTCATCATTTTTACATTGATGTACATTCGAATTGCGCATTTTTATAAAATTTATGACCATCCCGTTGGTCGTAGTTCTCACCTTAACAGAACCATAACTGGCTTTGGCGTTTTCGTACTTTTTGGTTTATTGCTTTACAGCGTCGCATTTCCTTATACTTTAAAGTCCTTTTTCATCATTGGACTGCTGATGATTTCAACCATAAGTTATATAGATGACTTGGTTTTCGTTAAGCATTTTATCCGGCTAGTTTTTCAAATTTTTGCTTTAATACTTATGGCTATTGAATTGCCATTTAATTATATGTTGGATTTTGAAAAAATCCCTTTAATTATTGCTATTGTGATTCTCGGAATAGGTGTTTTGAATGCTTTTAACTTCATGGATGGAATAAATGGGATGCTTGGACTGACCAATTTAGTCATTCTCCTGAGTTTTCTTTGGTTAAATTCTAATTCAGTTGATGTTCAGGGCAACCAGATTAGCTTTATACGTAACGAGTTCTTATACACTTATATCATTGGTGTCTCGATATTTCTCGGACTAAATTTAAGACGAAAAGCTATTGTTTTTGCCGGTGATACCGGCAGTATTGCGTTGGCGTTTATTATTTTGTACCTAATGCTGAATCTGATTTTTAAAACAGGCAATTATGCTTACTTCCTATTATTTGCTGTTTTTGGAATTGACGCTGGTCTAACTGTTATCTTTAAATTGCTCTTGAGAGAAAATATCTTTGTTCCTCATCGAGATTTTTTATTCAAAAAGCTGGTACATGTAGGCAAATACAAGCATGTCAATATTTCGATCATTTACGCCTCATTACAGGCCTTAATCAATGTGATTGTTATAGCATTGCCACTTCAGGGGCGATTGTCTGCTCAGCTAAGCATATTATTTATTTTCACGATCACTTTATGTGCAGTCTACATTTTCATTAGAAATAAATACACCAAAAAAAGGGTAATCAGAATACGTGAATCTGAAGAAACAGAATAATCAATCAGCCGCCATTAATCTGGCTGTTTAATCAATTTAATTTAAAAGTAAAGTCTATTAGAACTCAGGAAACTGAGTAGGGTTATATTCGTGCATCATGTTATAGATTGCAATGAATATGTCTTCAGCGTTTGGCTTAGAGAAGTAATCTCCATCAGTACCGTATGCTGGTCTGTGAGCCTTGGCTGTAATTGTCTGAGGTTTTGCATCAAGATGTAAATAGCCGTTTTGCTCTTCAAGTACTTTCTGCATCATGTATGAAGTAGCACCACCTGGCACATCTTCGTCAATGAAAACCACTTTATTGGTCTTTTTCAGCGACTCAACAATAGTGTGTTTTGTATCAAAAGGCAATAGAGTCTGAACATCTATTAATTCGCATGAAATACCAGCAGTGCTAAGTTTCTTCATGGCATCCTGAATAACGCGAAGTGTGCTACCATAACTCACAATTGTAACATCACTGCCTTCCTGTAAAACTTCAGGCTGTCCCAAAGGAACTGTAAACTCTCCAATATTACTTGGCATTTTCTCTTTTAAACGATAGCCATTTAAGCATTCTACCACTAAAGCAGGCTCATCAGCTTTAAGTAATAAATTATACATCCCTGCAGCCTGTGTCATATTTCTTGGAACGCAAACATGCATACCTCTTACAGCATGGACTATCATTCCCATTGGCGATCCACTATGCCAGATGCCTTCAAGTCTGTGACCTCTGGTTCTTATAATAATTGGTGTTTTTTGTCCCCCTTTAGTTCGGTATTGCATAGTAGCAATATCATCACTCATAATCTGCAGGGCATATAACAAATAATCCAAATATTGAATTTCAGCAATTGGACGTAATCCTCTCATGGCAGCTCCAATTCCCTGACCAATAATGCTGAGTTCTCTGATGCCAGTATCAGACACACGAATCTCACCATATTTTTCCTGCATTCCAGCAAAACCCTGGTTCACATCTCCAATGGTACCAACATCTTCACCAAAGGCAAATACTCTTGGGTCGCGTCCTAAAGCAGCGTCAAAACAAGCAAGAACAACTTCTCTACCATCAACAATAACATCCTCATTAAATTCTGCTTTTATCTCTGGTACTGAATCAATACTGTTTGGTGAAGCACTATGTAAATTAGAAGAGTATCTTTCGAAATTCTTTTCAAGGAAATTTTTATAATAGCTCTTTAAATTCTGTCTTTCAATTGTGTTTTCGCCTATAGTAGCAATTAACACTTTATTGATAGCCATTCCAATGTCTTTTCTGATGGCATCTTTGGTAGATTTCAAATCTGAAATAGCTTCAGCTGCCACTGGATGTGAAAATTGTTCAAGAACTGATATTACTTCAGCTACATCTTGCTTCAATGGTGCTAAATAGGCTTCCCATGCTTTCTTTTTGCTATCATTAACATACTGTATTGCATCCGATTCAATTGCATCCAGTTCTTTAGCATTGGCAAGTTTATTTTCTTCAATCCATTCCCGCATCTTTTTGATACAATCAAAATCAGTTTCCCATTGCAAGCGCTCTTTACTTTTGTATCTTTCGTGAGACCCAGAAGTACTGTGACCTTGAGGCTGAGTTACTTCGTTGACATGGATTAACACTGGTCTGTGATTTACGCGAGAATGCTCAACTGCCTCTTGATAAACACGGCAAAGTTCTGCATAATCCCAACCTTTTGCATTATAAATATCTACACCAACACCATTCTCATCTGAATTAAATCCTTTTAGAATAGTGCTGATATTTTCTTTAGTTGTCTGATATTTGGCTGGAACAGAGATACCATAACCATCATCCCAAACACTCATCACCATTGGTACCTGTAAAACACCAGCTGCATTTATAACTTCCCAAAAACCACCTTCACTTGTAGAGGCATTTCCAATAGTACCGAAAGCTACTTCATTGCCTTTGTTTGAAAAATCTTTGAACTGGTGTAATTCTGGATTCTGTCTGTATAACTTTGAAGCAAGCGCTAATCCTAATAATCTAGGCATCTGACCAGCAGTCGGAGAAATATCCGATGAAGAGTTAAATCGGTCTGTTTGAGGTAACCAATTGCCATTATCATCCAATAATCTCGAACCAAAGTGACCATTCATGCTTCTACCACCACTGTTTGGCTCAGCTTCTACATCAGTGTGAGCGTAAAGTTGAGCAAAAAACTGCTGGACAGTATTCATACCAGTAGCAAACATAAAAGTTTGATCTCGGTAGTATCCACTTCTGGTATCACCATGTTTGAAGGCTTTAGCCATAGCAATTTGAGCTACTTCCTTTCCGTCTCCAAATATTCCGAATTTTGCTTTTCCGGTTAATACTTCTTTTCTACCTAACAGACTGGCTTGACGACTTTCAAATGCGAGCTTGTAATCATTTAATACTTCCGCTTTGAATGCCTCGAAATCCATATTTTTCAGATCTTTTGCCGATGATAAAGACATACTGCAAAAGTAAACATTACATCGCATTTGTCAAAGTCGATTTTAATCAATGGATTCATGCCAAGTTTTTTCAAATTTATCCTACTTTTGCAACGTGTCCGAGCACTTCAACGAGATCGATAGTCCCGCAAAGCTTAAACAGCTCAAGGCCTCTGAATTAAAAGCCTATTCAGACTGGTTAAGGCAATTTCTGATTGGGAAAATATCGGAAACAGGTGGTCATTTTGCTGCTAATCTGGGCGTCATTGAGTTGAGTGTCGCCCTACATTACACACTTAATGCACCAGAAGACATACTAATTTGGGACGTAGGACACCAGGCTTATGCACATAAAATTCTAACAGAGAGAAAGACTAATTTTGATTCGTTACGCCAGCAAAATGGTATTAGTGGCTTTCCCAAAATGGAAGAAAGTCCATTTGACGCTTTCGGCACTGCCCATTCATCAACATCAATCTCTGCTGCATTGGGCTATGCTCAGGCTGCATTACTTCAAAATATATCTCGTCAGCATATTGCCGTTATTGGAGATGGTGCCATGAGTGCCGGTCAGGCTTTCGAAGCTCTTAATAACGCTGGATTGAGCAATACCAACATTACAATAATCATCAATGATAACCATATTGGTATTGATCCCAGTCAGGGCGCACTTGGCGAGTATCTGGAAAGACTGGAAAAGAGAAAAGATAACTTATTTACAGATTTTGGGTTTCAGTATTACGGACCAGTAGACGGTCATGATTTAGACCAGTTGGTTCCACTACTTGAGTCCATAAAACTGGTTAATAAACCAAAGATTGTCCATATTAGAACTCTTAAAGGAAAAGGTTACGCACCAGCAGAAGCAGAACAAACCAAATGGCATAGTACTTCAAAATTTGATAAATTATCAGGAAAAAACACAGTAGAAACCGACACTTTCGTAAAATATCAGGATATATTTGGCAGAACTTTATTGGAAATTGCTGAATCTAATGAGAAAGTAGTTGCAGTTACACCAGCCATGATTTCAGGCAGTTCTCTTCACTTTATGCAGGAGAAATTTCCAGATAGGGTTTTTGATGTAGGCATTGCCGAACAACATGCTATCACTTTCTGTGCGGGACTGGCTGCATCAGGTTTAACACCAGTTTGCTGTATTTACTCTACTTTTCTTCAAAGAGGTTATGATCAGCTTATACATGATGTGGCATTACAAAATCTTCCAGTAATTTTTGCAGTCGACAGAGCAGGATTGGTCGGAGAAGACGGACCAACACACCACGGCGTTTTTGATATCGCATTTCTTCAAACGATTCCTAATATTTCAATCATCTCTCCATCCAACCAGGAAGACCTGAGAAATGCACTTTACACAGCAATCACAGAGCCTGATGGTCCTATAGTAATAAGATACCCCAGAGGAAAAGCAAAAGAAGAATTTAAGGCAACTAAGTTGACTAAAATTGCACTCAATAAAGGTAAATTAATTGTTGACAATGGCAATAAAATTGCACTAATAAGTGTTGGTACAATCCAGGAAGAGTGTCTAATGGCTATAGATAATAGTGCTGTTTCTGTTTTTGATGCTTTTAGTGTTAAGCCGCTAGATAAAACTATGCTTGAAAAAATATTCAGCAACTTTGCTGCAATACTTGTAGTTGAAGAATCTCAGATTTTAGGTGGATTCGGCAGCAGTGTTATAGAATTTGCCAATCGATTAAATTACAAAGGCACTATCAGAACAATAGGAATTTCAGATGAATTTGTAGGTCATGCCAGTATCAAAGAACAACGACATTCAATGGGTATAGATGCTGCGGGAATCAGGCACACAATTGAGGATCTACTTTTAACTATCAATTAATTCAATATTCGTATTTCACTTTTTTTATTGAATATTACTCAATAGTTATAATTTTGCGTTAAATCAATTTAATATGTATCAATTTATTCAAAGCACCCACTCGCATACCAGATGGCTGGTTTTATTAACAGCAGCAATTGCTATTATAATGCCTTTCATTAATAACTCAGTAAGCAAAAAGTCAAAATTACCAGGTTTAGCCTTTATGATAATTTGTGATATTCAGCTATTAATGGGTTTAACTTTATATTTTTCTTTAAGTCCTTTAGGTCTGCAGGCCTTCGACCAAGGAATGGCCTTTGTCATGAAAACAGCAGAAGTAAGAAAAATTGCTGTTGAGCATTTAATTTTAATGCTTGGAGCAATAGCATTAACGCATATTGGTTACGCTAAAATCAAGAAAGCTACAGAAGCTTCTGCAGTTAAGAAAATCAGTTTAATATTCTTTGGTTTGTCTCTGGTATTGATACTTGCAGGTATACCTTGGGCAAAATTGTAAAATATTTTTTTATAAAAAAAGCCCCGTTAATTAACGGGGCTTTTTTTATTTCAGAAGGATTAATATCCAAATATTTCCTCTAGCGTTAATATTCTTAACTCGCCGTACTTCTTCAGATCGGCTTCCTTAATTTTCTCTCTGGAACCCAGAACAGATATGGCCCATTTCTTACCTTTAATGTTTTGCTCCTGGAAGGCTTTCACATCTGCAAACGTGGTTTTCTGAATCGCTTCAAACAACACCATACGGTAGTCGTAATCAACGCCCAATTTCAAAGACACTATATACGAGAAGAAGTAAACATTAACAGTAA
>JACCDH010874609.1_pt1 | contig 49890 bp, 49 predicted proteins | sample 7442481 | NCBI WGS metagenome assembly JACCDH01 (sample SAMN15323433, study PRJNA562643) | freshwater metagenome | isolation source: river surface water | place: USA:Blue River Watershed | collected 2017-08-15
TAGAAATCATTACCAAATCCATCAAAGACGAACCTGCTGCCCACTGGACTTGCGACGGTAGTCCTGAATTTACTTTGGAACCTGCTGACAAAACCGACAGAGGAACGGAAATTATTTTGCATATCGCCGAAGATTCTTTGGAGTTTTTAGAAGAATTCAAAATCAGAGAATTACTGAATCGTTACAATAAATTCATGCCGATTCCAATTAAATTTGGAACCAAAAAAGAAACACTTCCTTTACCAGAAGGAGCTGCCGAAGACGCAAAACCGGAAACGATTGAAGTAGACAACATCATCAATAACCCAAATCCTGCTTGGACAAAACAACCAACGGAATTAACTGAAGAAGACTACAAAACGTTCTACCACGAGTTGTACCCAATGCAGTTTGAAGAACCGTTATTCAACATTCACCTGAATGTAGATTATCCGTTCAACTTAACAGGGATTTTGTATTTCCCAAAATTAGGAGCGGATTTACAAATCCAAAAAGACAAAATTCAGTTGTACCAAAACCAAGTGTTTGTTACCGACAATGTAGAAGGAATTGTGCCTGAATTCTTAACAATGCTAAAAGGGGTTATTGACTCACCAGACATTCCGTTGAACGTGTCGCGTTCTGGTTTACAAGCGGATGCTGCGGTGAAAAAAATCTCGAATTACATTACCCGTAAAGTAGCCGATAAACTAAAAGCGTTATTCAATGACAACCGTGCCGATTTTGAACAAAAATGGAACGACATCAAAATTGTTTTGGAATACGGAATGCTTTCGGAAGATAAATTCTATGAAAAAGCAGGCGCTTTTGTTTTGTACCCAACGGTAGATGACAAGTACTTCACTTTGGACGAATTGAAAGAAAATCTAAAAGAAAAACAAACCGACAAGAACAATAAATTAGTCTTGTTGTATGCCAATAACAAAGAAGCACAACATTCATATATCGAAATTGCCAAAGAAAAAGGATACGAAGTATTATTGTTGGATTCGCCAATTATCTCGCACCTGATTCAAAAATTAGAAGGCGACAATAGCGAGATTAGTTTTGTTCGTGTGGATTCAGATCATATTGATAATTTAATCAAGAAAGAAGACACGGCCATTTCTAAATTGTCTGAAGACGAGCAAACCAATTTAAAAACGGTAGTGGAAACGATTGTTCCAAAACAAAACTATACCGTACAATTAGAAGCTTTAGACAGTCAGGTAGCGCCATTTATCATTACACAACCAGAGTTCATGCGCAGAATGAAAGAAATGAGTCAAACCGGTGGTGGTATGTTTGGAATGGGCAACATGCCAGAAATGTACAACTTAGTGGTCAATACTAATTCCGATTTGGCTACCACTATTTTGAACACCGAAGACAAAGCCACTCAAGAAAGCTTGGTCAAACAAGCCTTAGACTTGGCAAAATTATCTCAAAACTTGTTAAAAGGAGAAGCCTTAACCGCTTTTGTAAAACGTAGTTTTGAGTTGATTAAATAAGCTCAAAAATAATTAGTAAAGAAGCCGTCCGAAAGGGCGGCTTTTTTTTGCAAAAAAAGCATGCTCCAAATTAAGAGTGTATTTGATGTTTTATTAGGAACAAAAAATAGTATATTTGAACAACAAGCAAAACTTTCGCCAATCTTGCCAATTTGGAATAAAAGCAGTTTGAAAGTTTCGCATATAAACGAGTTATGTTCAATTACAAACAATAACATTGACGAACAACTTAGACATATTTAAAAAAGAGTTTTTGGGCGCAAATAGCTGGCCACAAAGAAAGGATGGAGTGCCACTAAACCTGTTGGACAATTTATCTAGTGACGAGTTAAAAATTGCAGAGACAGAGTTGATAAATGCTTTGAGTCTTCGTGACGACTGGCCTATAACTGGGGTTGGATACATAAAATCGAAAGACGCTCTTTCCAAACTTTATGAATTACTTGAAGGAAGCAAGAAAAGCATGAAAGTGACAATTGCTCATTCAATATTTAAAATTTGTGGTGACAATAAAATGATCGACATTGTTCTTGATGAAACTCCTAAGATCACAAATCAATATGAATTAATTGCTATCCTTTACTTTCTTCCAGACTTTAAAGATGAAAGGTTAATAAAAACACTTGACAATTTGCGGAGCAACAAAGAGTATTTAATTGCCTACAATGCGACAAGAGTTCTTGGACTCTCAACAGATGAAGTTGTGCAAAAATTTAGAAATCTCGAAAAGGGAAAGAAAGTAGCGGTTCCTAACAGCCCCTTGCTAAAAGCGGAGCGTTCATGGTGGCGGAAACTTTTCGACTCCTAGCTCACGTGAGCATCTTGCTCGTACCTTGAGTACCAATAAAAAACCCTGCTAGTAACTAGCAGGGTTTTTATTTTAACCACATAGAAACATAGTAAAATCTATAGCAAAAGATTGAGATAGACGTTTCACTCTTCACTATATCACTATGTGAAAAATAGTGCTTTTTCTAAAACCTCTTTATTTATTTACATAAATCTATGTTTCTATGTGGTTGAATAAATCAATCTTGTAATTAATTCCCAATAATTCCCGTTTCTTCTTTTTTATCCTTGTTCAATAAAATAGGAGTTTCTTTAGCCAATCGGTTCTTCGTTGGGATCTTATAATTAATACTAAATCCAAAACGACGCGAATCCATTTTATTACTCAATAACAACGGCGTGTTGTAGGAATTGAACACAAATCGGTTGGAGTTAAAAATATCATCCGCATTAATGGAAATAGACAGCTGATCTTTCAAGAACTTTTTAGACAAGGACAAATCGACCGTATTATTAAACGGCTTATTGGCAATGAAATAATAGTAATTCCCTTTGGCAGTGATGTAGCTAAAATTAGCCACAAACTTAATTTTACTTGGCAACACCAACTGTGACATTAGATTGTACACCCAAAACCCTTTGGTTTCTATAGTAGGTATTTGATGCAACTGATAGGCCGCATACACAAATAGAAAATTCATTTCGTCCGGATTCACATTCATTTTCATTGTTTCAGCAATTCCTTTAGTAAAAAGCATGTACGGAATTGGCATTCCGATATTGAAATTGTGTACTTTCAATTCCGAAATATTCTCATTAGTATTGGTTACCACATTGGAATTCAAATTCACTCTCTGAATCACTTGATTCTTAGCCGAACTTACAGAATAGCCAATAAAGGCATAATCATACGCACTCAACTTCACTTCATAGTTATCATAAATGGTAGGTTGCAAGTTAGGATTTCCTTGGTTGCTGATATTAGGGTTTTGATAACTCGTATTGTTGGGATTCAAAGCAGAGGTGCTTGGCAAGGTAATTTTCTTGTTGTAATTCACATTAAAGAACACCGACTTATTAAAATTATACTGCGCACTGGCATTGGGGAAAAAGCGAAACTGCTTGAAAGGAGTCAAATCAGTCGTGTTCGTTTTTCCAGAAATGTTGTAATCTTCTGCTCTACCGCCCAAAATAAAACTCAAACTTTTGAACTTGGTTTGCAATTCAAAATAACCCGCAGTAGTTTTTCTTTGGTAATCCAAATTAGTTACTCCTCTGTTTTGCGTTTGAAAAGACAAGCCCTCGTGCAAACTTCCAAAACTTAATTTCCCTTCGTCAGAAAAAGCAATGGGTTGCGAATAATCAAACTTAAAGTTGTAGTACTTTTGGTCTGAGGAATTGTCCAAAACTGGCAAAGCAACACCTAAAGAATTGAGTATAAAATCGTTTTGATTGCGATTGAAATTGAATTTAAAATCCAATTTTTTAGTTTTATCCTCAAAACGTTTTTGATAAGTCGCTACCGCATCTTGACGCCATCCTTTCGAATTAGAAGCATCTTGGGTAGAAAATCCAGGACCATTGGATAGTGTTTGACTGCCGTTATTGTTATAATTGACATCATAGTTCAACAACAATCGATCTTTTTTCAAATCAAAGGTTACCGCCGATTTTATAAAATTAGTCCTATTGGTTCTATCTGAATCAGTAGCAGATAAAAGTCGCGTCCCTCCTATAATATCATTAACAAAAGAACTCCACATGGCACTTTCTCTATAGTTTTGCCCCATATTCAACTGCCAACCAAAGTATTTGTTTTTGGCATTCAGCAAAACACTGTTGTTGACCCTCCATCTCAAACGATCATAAGTGGTCACGTTGGTGCTATTGGTATAGGTAGCACTCAAAAAGTTCTTCGCATTTTTATTGGTAATGATATTCAAAATAGCCCCACCCGAAGTAGCCGGAAACTCCGCTCCTGGTTGGGTAATTACTTCAATTCGTTCAATGGCATTGGCTGGCATTCCTTCCAAAAATCCGTTCAATTCATTCGAAGAAATATTCAAAGGTCTTCCATCCATATAGACGTCCAATTGTTTTCCTTGGTACATCATTCCGGCAATATCCGAAGCAATTAAACCCGGTAATTTTTTCAATCCTTCCAAAACAGAACCCGAACTCAAACTCGGCTGATTGGCAAAATCAAAAATAGTTCGGTCAGCACGTTGTTCCACTGCTTTCTTGGTTTTGGTAATGGTAACCTCTTTAAGTTCTTGAGGTTTTTTAGAATTTTCTTGAGCCGAAAGCTGTAAAAAAGCAGAAAATAATAAAGTGGGAAATAGAAATGTTTTCTTCATTTTTTATTATAAATAATTTCATACTTTTATTTAGTAGTGGTACAACTCTTTTTGTTACAGAAAAAAAATTAAATGTAGCTTACTTTTTAAATACACACTCAAAAACAAATAAACACAACATGCCCAATATTAATTCATTCCAATAAAAAAGTCATCTTTTTAAGTTGTCTTAAAAAGATGACTTACAATTTAGTTGTACTAATTCACTAAATTATTAAAAACAAAACATTAATTATGTAATTATACATCAAAGTATTTAGAACCAGTTAGATTATTTTGAAAAACGAGCTCTAATTTTTTTTCAAATTTGGGAAATAAAAATCATAAATTTTCATTTATATTTACTATCATATTCATAAAACAAATTTATAATTTACTATTCCAACGATTTATCTCATTATTCTCCTAATTTATTACGAAAAGAATACCGAACTTTACACCCTGATTTAAAACCAATTGAACATGACTTTAGAAATAGGAACGCCAGCATTACTTTTTTCAGCCACATCATTAATTCTTTTGGCTTACACCAATCGATTCTTGACTATTGCCAGCATCATTCGCGGACTAAAAAAAGTGTACAAAGAGAAAGAAAACAGCATGATTTTATTAGAAATTAAAAATCTTAACCTGCGCCTCACCTTGATTCGCTATATGCAAATGGCAGGAGTATTGTGCTTGTTCTTGTCTGTTTTTGCGATGCTATTACTCTTTTTTGAAGCACAAGAAATCAGTATTTACTTTTTTGGATTGAGTCTTTTGAGTTTGCTCATATCACTAGGATTGTCATTTTGGGAAATCAGCATATCTGTAAATGCATTACGACTACATTTGAGTGATTTATCCGAAATGGATCGAAAACAAATCAATTCATAATGACAAACAGTTCAAAACTAAAAGGTGTTTTCCTTATTGCGCTTGGAGCCACCAGCTACGGTATGTTAGCTACTTTTGTAAAAATGGCCTATGCCGAAGGCTTTACCACTCCCGAAGTAACAATTGCCCAATTTATATACGGAATTGCAGGAATCCTACTCATCAACGCATTTCAAAGAGCTCAAAATAAAAATAAAGCTACCAAAGCGACTCCAAAAACGATAGCACAGCTTCTACTTGCAGGGACTTCGTTAGGTATGACCAGTGTTTTTTACTATTTGGCCGTAAAATACATCCCTGTTTCTATTGCTATTGTGCTCTTGATGCAAACCGTTTGGATGGGCGTAGTCTTTGAAATGATTTTAGAAAAGAAAATCCCTTCAGGAAAAAAAATAATCTCGGTGGTAGTGGTGCTGTTAGGAACGGCTTTGGCTACTAATCTCATCGAAAATCAAATGGTATTCGATTGGCGTGGTATTCTGCTTGGACTATTGTCTGCCACTTCATTCACCACCACCATGTTTACTGCTAACCGAGTAGGTATTGGCATTTCCTCAGCACAACGCAGCTTGTATATGCTATTAGGCGGTGCCGTAATCGTTTTAGGATTTGCCATCGCCAACCAAACTGGCGCTTTTCATTTTGAAATTTTTACCAAATGGGGCATTGTCTTAGCGCTTTTTGGAACTATTATTCCGCCCTTATTATTCAATGCAGGATTTCCCTTAACCGGAATTGGATTAGGTAGTATTGTTTCGGCTTTAGAGCTGCCCGTTTCGGTGTTAATGGCTTATTTTCTGCTCAATGAAAATGTACACGGACTACAATGGTTAGGAATTGGTTTAATCATACTCGCTATTGTTATTATGAATAGTAATGCTAAAAAGCTAGATTAAAATTGGAATCGCTTTTTAATTCCGAACCGCTACTACTCGACTTGCCAGACGCTGAGATTATCTATTATCCGCAGTTTTTTGACAAAGAACAAGCGGATCAAATTTATACCGAATTACTTCAAGAAATAGCGTGGCAACAAGACAACATCACAGTATATGGAAAGACACATCCGCAACCGCGTTTGACGGCTTTGTATGGCAATGAAGGAAAACCGTATTCGTATTCCAATATCACGATGCAGCCACACCCTTGGAATAGTCTATTACAAAAAATAAAATACTACATCGAAGCTACCACAGAATGCTCATTCACAACCGTATTACTCAATCAATACCGAGACGGGAAAGACAGTAACGGCTGGCATGCAGATGATGAAAAAGAATTAGGTTTAAATCCAACTATTGCATCGCTGAGTTTTGGTGCTGAACGGGTTTTTCAGCTCAAACACAATACTATTGCTGATGCCAAAAAGAACATTATCTTGGAACACGGCAGTTTATTACTGATGAAAGGAAGTACCCAACATTTTTGGAAACACCAAATCCCAAAAACAGCCAAACCCATTGGTACACGCATCAATTTAACTTTCCGAACGATTAAATAATTGTTTATATTTGGATTCAAATCAGTCCATTATGAATACAATTATTGATTATTTCTCGACTATTCCGTCGGCACATCGAAGTCTAATTTTAGTAGGCGGAATCACTATTTTCTGGCTAATTGAAAATGCCTATCCACTCTTTAATTTCAAATACAAAAGATGGTACCATGCCGGAATCAATATCTTTTTTACCCTAACCACTATTATTGTTAATTTTTGTTTGGCTTTCATTTTGTTGCAAGTGGCAGATTGGACTGTTGCGAATCACTTCGGAATTTTGCACTGGTTGCCCGAAATGCACATTGGCCTCTATACACTATTAGGCTTACTTTTACTCGATCTAATTGGCGCTTATTTGGTTCATTTTATCGAACATAAAGTAGCTTTATTTTGGCGCTTCCACCTCATCCATCATACCGATACTTGGATTGATACCACCACGGCTAACCGCCACCATCCTGGCGAAAGTGTGATTCGTTTTGTATTCACAACCCTAGGCGTTCTATTGGTTGGAAGTCCGATGTGGATGGTGTTTTTGTACCAAACCTTATCGGTGGTTGCCACCCAATTCAATCATGCCAATATTGCTTTACCTAAAAAAGTCGATTTGTTTTTAAGTTATATCATTGTATCGCCAGACATGCATAAAGTACACCATCACTATCTTATGCCGTATACCGACAGTAATTATGGAAATATTTTTTCTATTTGGGACCGATTGTTTGGCACTTTTATGGATTTACCAAGAGAAGAAATAGTGTACGGAGTCGACACGCATTTACAACCCGAAGAACACAATAGCCTTAAAAATTTACTCCAAATTCCTTTTCAGAAAAAAAAATAAACTCGGTTTAAAAAGTAATTCTTTTTTTTATTAATATTGAAATGCAATTAAACCGATTAACGAATAACTAACAACACTATTTGAATTATTTTCATCCGATGAAAAAGAGTAGCCGTAAAGAATTAAGCTGGGAAGAGACGGAAAAACTGATGACTTTAGCCCTAGAAGAAAGGAACCCTTTTGAAATTATTAAAAAAGAATTTGGCCTAGCCGAAAAAGAGGTTTTAGAAATTATGAAAAAGAAAATGCCTGCCGAAAAATTCGAAATGTGGAAAAAGAAAGCAGCCGCCAACAAACCAAAACCAAAACCTGTGAAAATCGATGATTTTGACGACGAATTGGATGGCAAATATTACATCAAAAACAAATTCGATTAACGAATCAACTCCTGAAATCAGGAGTTTTTTTATTCAGTAACAAAGCTAAAAACACATGAAAAAACACACATTACTTTTATTCTTATTATTTTCTGCCACTGTAATTGCCCAGAAAACAGCTTTGTTTACTAAAGATACTATCAGTATCAATTCCTTATTAAAAGGGACATTATATACTCCTTTGAAGCAAAACAAAAAAACCAATCTAGTAATTTTAATAGCAGGTTCGGGACCTACAGATAGAAACGGAAATCAAAAAGGAATGACTAACAATTCCTTGCAATTGCTAGCCGAAGCATTAGCCAATAACAACATCGCTGTGTATAGCTATGACAAACGAATTTTTGCTCAAATGGCGACTGGTAAACTGGACGAAGGCAGTTTATCTTTTGATACTTTTATTGACGATGCCAAAGCGGTACTGTTGCATTTCAAAAACCAAAAAAAATACCACACCATTACTATTGCAGGACATAGCGAAGGAGCTTTGATTGGATTGATAGCTGCCAATGGCAATGCCGATGCCTATATCTCAATTGCCGGAGCAGGACGTTCAATCGACGAGGTGCTTTTAGAACAAATCGAAAAACAGGCTCCTTTTCTAAAAGAAGAAGTAGAAAAAAACTTGGCCACTTTAAAAAGCGGAAATACCTTCGAATTGAAAAACCCAATGCTAGCATCCCTATTCAGGTCAAGTGTGCAACCCTACATGATTTCATGGATTAAATACAATCCGCAAACGGAAATGAAACAACTTCACATCCCAACTTTAATCATCAATGGAGACAAAGACATTCAAGTAAGTGTGAATGATGCCCAATTACTGCACCAAGCAAAATCAGATGCCCAACTTAAAATCATCTCCAATATGAATCATATTTTTAAAGAAATTAAAGGAGACGATACTGTAAATAAAGCGTCTTACACTAACCCTGATTTACCAGTCATACCCGAATTACCATCTGTAATTGCTACCTTTATCCAATCGTTATAAAGTGTAACATTTTTACTAAAAAGAATACTAATAACCCAATCTAAATAATTCAAAATGAAAAAATCAATTATTGCACTCGCGCTTGTAGCTTTTCTTTGGAACAGCAACGCAGTTAACGCACAAAAAAAAGCAACACCTTCTCAAAATATTAAAGTAGGCATCGACCTTATCGATGTAAAAGACGACAAGGTAAAAGTAACGGTTCAAGCCCCTAAAATTACTTCCGACAAAACTACGTATAGCATTCCTAAAATTGTACCTGGAACCTACTCTGAAGACAATTACGGAAAATACGTAGAAGATTTTAAAGCCTTTGACACAAAAGGGACTGCGCTAGCAGTTACTAAAACAGACGACAATACGTGGTCGATTTCGAATGCAAAAAATCTAGCTAAAATCACCTATTTAGTGAATGACACTTTTGATACTGAAAAAGGAGGAAGTTTTGGAACCGATATTTTTTCTCCAGCGGGTACCAATATTGACGCGGGTACTAACTTTATGTTAAACACTCACGGATTTGTGGGCTACTTCCAAGACAAAAAAGACCTTCCGTATCAAGTTACCATCACACACCCTGAAACACTTTGGGGAGCTACCTCAATGATAGATACTGATGCTAGCAAAACAAAAGATGTATTCAACACACCACGTTATGCTGAATTGGTAGAAAATCCAATTATGTATGCTAAACCCGATTACACCACTTTCAATGTAAACGGAATGGACATTCAAATCGCGGTTTATTCGCCTTCAGGGAAAGTAACTGCCGAAAGCATTACTCCTGAGATGAAAAAAATGATGATTGCTCAAAAAACGTTTTTGGGCAATATCAATTCGACTAAAAAGTACAGTGTCTTGCTCTACCTTTCTTCTATGAAAGATACTGATGCAAAAGGATTTGGCGCTTTGGAACACCCAACAGCAACAACCGTTGTTTTGCCAGAAATGATGCCGTTAGACGAATTACAAAAATCAATGAAAGATGTAGTTTCTCACGAATTTTTCCACATTGTAACCCCTTTAACCATCCATTCTAACGAAATTCAATTCTTCGATTACAATGCGCCTAAAATGTCACAACATTTATGGATGTATGAAGGAGTAACCGAATACTTTGCCAATTTGTTCCAAATCAATCAAGGTTTAATTGACGAAGCGGAATTCTATACGCGTATGGCTGAAAAAATTGAACAAGCCAAAACGCTTGACGACACCATGCCTTTTACTACCATGAGTGCTAATGTATTGAAAAGTCCATACAAGGAGCAATATTTGAATGTATATCAAAAAGGTGCTTTGATTGGTATGTGTATTGATATTATTATCCGTGAAAAAAGCAATGGAGAAAGAGGTATTCTCAACCTAATGCAACAATTATCAAAAGAATATGGCGTTCACAAAGCATTTAACGACAACGAATTATTTGCTAAAATCACTTCACTAACCTATCCGGAAGTGGGGGATTTTTTAAGTACCTATGTATCGGGCGCAACACCTATTCCGTATGATGTTTTCTTGGCTAAAGTGGGTGTAAGTAAATCAAAAGATAAAAAAGCGGGTAACGTATTCTTAAAAGGACAAACCCCTTATATTACTGTAGATAAAGGTACCAAAGAAATTTTAGTAAGACCTAACACCGATTTAATCGATTTCTACAAAAACTTAGATTTGAGAGCTAATGATATCATTGTAGCTATTAATGATAAAGGGTACAATCTAGACAATATCTACGACATGATTGGCGAAAGCGAAAATTGGAAAGAAAATGACGCTATTACCATTAAAATCAAGAGAGATGGTAAAGAGCAAACAATTACTGGAAAAGTAAACTTACCTTACGAAGAAATAGAAGGTTTGCAAGCAACAGATGCTACTAAAACTAACTTGAAAAACGCTTGGTTAAAAGGATAATAAACAGAATTATTTTTTCAAAATCCCAATTTAGAAATAGATTGGGATTTTTTTTGCAATTCAAATTCTGCTTTACAACAATTTTCATTACTTTGCGCCAAAATAAAATTACAATGAAAAAAATAAGCATCGCTTTCGTAACATCAATACTATTATTCGCGTGTTCCGAGAAAAAATTAAAAAACAACCTACACCTCACTGGAAATATTAAAGGATTAAAAAAAGGAACTTTATACGTTCAAAGAATACAAAATGATTCTTTAGTGGCTTTAGATACTATAGGTATCGACGGAAATTCTACCTTTGAAACCAATATAGAATTAAAATCTCCTGAAATGCTATACTTATTCCTTGATAGAGGGGTAAGTAATTCATTAGACAATAATGTATTATTTTTTGCTGAACCTGGAGATATAAACATCGAAACTACTCTTGAAAACTATATTGCAGATGCTAAGGTTTCAGGATCTAAAAATCAAGATCTATATTATGAATACAAAAAAGTAGATCGCCGTTTTCAAGAGGAAGGCTTGGATTTGATTGAGAAAAAATTCAAAGCAATGAAAAGCAAAAATAACGCAGAAATAGCCAACATCAGTGCAAAACAAGAATCAAATATAAAAAGAAAATACTTGTATGCTACTAACTTTGCCATCAATAACAAAGAGTACGAAATAGCACCTTATATTGCACTTTCTGAAATTTACGACATCAACATAAAATTCTTGGATACCATCCAAAAATCAATGTCTCCTAAAGTAGCTCAATCCCTTTATGGTAAAAAACTAACAGAATATCTTGCTTCGTTAAAAAAGAAGCAACAATAAAGTAAGAAACAAAACCTAATAAAAAACAAAACCGTCAAACAGATATGTTGTGACGGTTTTGTTTTATACAAAAAAACCATAACTTTCGTTATGGTTTTTTGAGCCGATAGAGGGACTCGAACCCACGACCTGCTGATTACAAATCAGCTGCTCTAGCCAACTGAGCTACACCGGCGACTTTACGGGTGCAAATATAATTCTGAATTTCATTTTTCCAAAATAAATCAGCACTTTTTTACCGTTTTTTTGAACTATAATTCGTTGATTTTAGCAATCAATTGATTAGCAGTTTGTTCCAGCTCTACATTGATTTGTTTGAAGTGTGCTTTTTTATTTTCAACATTTTTTGCATTTACTTTTGCAATCAAAGTATCAAAAGCAGTAATCGCTTCATCAATTAAAGCATTAGTTTCTGGTGTTGGAGCGCCAGAAGTGGAAACTTCAAACAAATAAACTGCTTCAATAATATCTCCTAAAACGTAGTTGATGTCTTTCTTTAAATTTTTAACGTTTGCCATTTTTATGTAATTTTAATTTGCGTGTGCAAAAATACGCATAATCTTTCTATTCACTACTACGAAATGTAAATTTCTAAAATTGAAGCATTTCCACTCAATTGAAAAGCTGTTAATACCGCTGGAATTAATACCGTATCACCTTTAGAATACGAATAGTTTTGTCCCGCTAATTCCAATTCAAAACTACCCTCTACACACATATACACCGTAAAGGTAAACCCTGTTTTTTGAACTTCCATAGCTCCTTTAAGAGGAATAAATTGAGTAGTAAAATAAGGACAATCAACCACTGGATTGGATTGATTACTATCTTTTTGATACTGCTTTTGAGATGAGACCGTATTGTAATTAATAGCGTCTAAAGCCAAATCAACGTGTAATTCACGTACATTTCCATCAACATCTACCCTGTCAAAATCATACAATCGATATGTAACATCAGAGGTTTGCTGAATTTCGGCAACCACCATCCCCGCTCCAATAGCATGTACCGTACCTGTTTCAATGAGAAACACATCGCCTTGCTGCACTTTAATTTCGTTAAGTGTAGTCACCAAGGTCTTATTTTCTAAATGTTTTAAATAAGTAGGCGCATCAATCGGTTCTTTAAATCCTGCAATTAATCTGGCATTGGCATCAGCTTGCAACACATACCACATTTCTGTTTTACCAAAAGAATTGTGACGTTGTTTTGCCAAAATATCATTAGGATGTACTTGAACTGATAAATCTTCTTTGGCGTCTAAATACTTAAACAACAACGGAAATTGATTCCCAAAACGTTCATAAACAATTGTACCTAAAATTTCACGAGGAAATTCAGCAAGCACAGAAGTTATGAATTGTCCTGCAAAAGCTCCATTAGCAATCGTACTCACATTTCCTTCAACCGTAGACAATTCCCAACTCTCACCAGTTTGATTGGAAGTAATGGGTTTGTGAAGCAATGATTGTAGTTTTTCTCCTCCCCAAAGTCGCTCTTTGAAAATAGGATGAAACTGTAATGGATAGAGTGGTATTTTCATTTTATTTTTAACCTAATTGAACATTACATCTGTTGTGCAACTATTTTTTTAACCGCTTCGAGGGCTTTCGGAATATGTTGCCCCGCTAACATACTATTGAATACCATTTGTACTACTCCTTTTGCATCTATAACATACGTAACTCGTCCTGGAAGTAGCCCAAGAAAAGCGGTTGGAACACCAAACAATTTTCTTATTTTTTTATCCGTATCCGACAAAAGTAAAAAAGGAAGCTGGTATTGAGCCGTAAACTTTTGGTGCGAAGCCAAACTATCACTACTAATTCCAATAACTTCTGCTCCTAAATCAAGAAAATCTTCATATTGATCTCTAAAACTACACGCTTGTGCGGTACAACCTGGTGTATTGTCTTTGGGATAGAAATAAAGCACTACTGTTTTTTTACCTATCACCGATGCACTATCAAAACGATTTCCATTAGTATCTAGAGCGCTAAACTGTGGCACAACATCTCCTACTTGAATCGCCATTACTCGCCTCTATACGTTACGAAATTACGGGGTGTTTCATACAAAACTATTTCCAAATCAAGATTAGTTTGAATTCGTTTTCTGATTTTGTTCCAAATCACCACCACAATATTCTCAGCCGTTGGATTCAAATCTTGGAAGTCAGGAACATCCACATTCAAATTCTTATGATCCATCGGAACTTCTACTTCTTCTTTAATTATATCTGAAAGAATTTTAACATCCATAACATAACCTGTCTCTGGATCAATAGGTCCTGTAACACTCACAATCAATTCATAATTATGTCCGTGAAAATTCGGATTATTACATTTTCCAAAAACAGCATCATTCTTTTCAAAAGTCCAATCTTTTCTGTACAATCGGTGTGCTGCATTAAAATGTGCTTTTCGCGAAATAGTAACTCTCATTTGAATTAATTTAAAGTGTATGCTCTTCTAAAAAATGATAAAATTCATCAAAAATGATTTTAAACCAAATCGTATATAAATCTGGATTGTTCTGAATATCAGTCTTAATAGCCTCAATAGGCATCCATTTCCACGCTGCTACCTCTTCGGGGTTAATACTAGGGGCTTCATTATAGTACCCTATCATTACATGATCCAATTCATGTTCTGTTAAACCATTGTCAAATGGAGCCTTATAAATGAAATGAAACAACTCTTTCAACTCCGTCTGAAATCCCATTTCCTCATACAAGCGTCTACTTCCTGCCTGAATATTAGTTTCTCCTTCACGCTGATGACTACAACAGGTATTGGTCCATAACAGCGGTGAATGATACTTGTGCTGTGCACGTTGTTGCAACATAATTTCGTTCTTGCTATTCAAAACAAAAACCGAAAAAGCACGATGTAACACTGCTTTTTCATGCGCCTCCATCTTGGGCATTAACCCAATAGGCTCATCCCTTTCATTCACTAATATAACATGCTCTTCTACCATAGGATTGTATTAATCGTCAAAAATACAAAAAAGATAGAGCAAGAACACCAATTTTTATTTTTAGGCAAAGTTTAACTACTGTCTAACTGGTAAAATGGTATTTTTACATAGAAACTAAGAGTAGCTAAAGATTCTAAAAATAAACACAAATGAAATATTATTTTTTATTGTTCGTCCCTTTACTTATTTTTAATGCTTGTGGCCAAACAACAACTCAAAAAAAATCCAACACCCTAACTATGTCAAACACCATTTCTAAACCTGAAAACCCATACTACTCGAATACCGACACCTCAAAATTAAACGTCTCAGATGCCGAGTGGAAAGAAATACTACCCCCTGATTTGTATGCCGTAGCGCGTGAGGCCGATACGGAAAGAGCTTTTACTGGGACAATGTGGAACGATGAAACAAAAGGAACCTACTATTGTGCCGTTTGCGGATCCAAATTATTTCGATCCAATCAAAAATTCACTAGCAGTTGTGGTTGGCCTAGTTTTTTTGAGCAAGAAAACAAAGAAAGTATCGTCTTCAAATTAGACAAATCCTACGGCATGATTCGCACTGAAGCACTCTGTGGCCGATGCAACAGTCATCTAGGCCATTTGTTTAATGACGGTCCAGAACCAACCGGAAAAAGATACTGTATGAATGCGATTTCTTTAGATTTTGTGCCAGACGCAATACCTACACAATCCAATTCAAAAATAGCCACTATCACTCTAGGTGGCGGATGCTATTGGTGTGTAGAAGCGGTATACGATAATCTAAAAGGGGTCCAATCCGTTGTGTCAGGTTATGCTGGTGGTCGTACTGAAAACCCAACCTATGAAGAAGTATGTTCGGGAACTACTGGACATGCCGAAGTGGTGCAAATTACCTACGACAAAACCCAAACCAATTTAGACGAGATTTTCAAAGTATTCTTTACCGTTCACGATCCTACTACACTTAACCGACAAGGCGCTGATGTGGGTACACAATACCGTTCGGTTATTTTCTACAAAAACGAAGAAGAAAAAAAAGAAGCACAGAATCTTATTGATGCTTTAAAGAATGCTCATGTTTATGACAGTCCAATAGTAACTACTATTGAGCCACTTACTCAATTCTACAAAGCCGAAGACTACCATCAAAACTATTACGAAAACAATCAAAACCAACCCTATTGTAAAATGGTAATCCAACCCAAAATAGAAAAATTCGAAAAACTATTTAAAAGTCGTTTAAAAAAATAATAATGGTATATTTATCTTAATTATTATACAAAAAAAGATCCCAAATGAAACAACTCATTCGTCTTACACTACTTCTTGTTGTACTGAATGTCAACACAATTGAAGCGCAAAAATCAAAGCCCAGCTGGGCATTACTTGATTTTGTAAAAACGGATAGTATTAATCCTATTCTATCTCCCAACAAAAATCAGTCATTCTTGTGTCCTGTGAGTAATTCAAAAGTGCAATGGGAAGAACGAAATGTATTGAATCCTTCAGCTATTGTAAAGGACAATAAAGTGTATTTGATTTACAGAGCGCAAGACAATCAAATGACGTCTCGTTTAGGATTAGCAATAAGCGAAGATGGTTTGCATTTTAAAAAAGAGACTGAACCTATCTTCTTTCCAGACAACGATTCGATGAATTTATACGAATGGAAAGGAGGAGTAGAAGATCCAAGAATTATTGAAACCCCTGACGGTTCCTATATCATGACCTACACCTCGTATGATGGAAAAATTGCCCGACTCTGTTTTGCCACTTCCAAAGACTTAAAACATTGGAAGAAAGAAGGTCTGGTTTTAAAAGACGAAAAATACAAAGACCTCTGGGCCAAATCTGGCGCAATTGTAGGTGAAAGAAAGGGAAATACAATTGTTGCTACTAAAATAAACAATAAGTTTTGGATGTATTTTGGCGATACCGATTTGTTTATGGCATATTCTGATGATTTAATCCATTGGAAAGCCGCTGTTAATGAAGAAAGTCAAAAAATGATTAGTGTACTGCACCCAAGAACGGGTTATTTTGACAGTCGATTGGTAGAACCTGGTCCTTTTGCCCTTTTGCAAAAAGAAGGAATTGTATTAATCTATAACGGAAGTAATGCCGCTAATTTCAATACTCCTGAATTGCCAAAATTCACCTATGCTGCAGGCCAAGCATTATTTGATAAAAACCAACCGTATAAATTAATCGATCGTACTCTAAATTACTTTATCCATCCTGACAAATCCTATGAAAAAATGGGAGAGGTAAACGAAGTTTGCTTTGTAGAGGGATTGGTTTTCTTTAAAAACAAATGGTTCTTGTATTATGGTACAGCCGACTCAAAAATTGCGGTAGCGGTGCGCAAGCAATAGTGATTACTGCAAACTTTCAGCGATTTTTAAAGCGCATTTTTCACCATCAATAGCCGCCGAAATAATGCCGCCTGCATAACCTGCCCCTTCGCCACAAGGATACAACCCTTTAATTTGCAAATGTTCTAAAGTAATACCATCTCTCGGAATTCTCACAGGAGAAGAAGTGCGCGATTCGGGTGCATGCAAGATAGCTTCATTCGTCAAATACCCTTTCATCGATTTACCAAATTCAGTAAATCCTTCTCTCAAAATCTGACTTAAAAATCCTGGAAACACCTGCCCCATTTCTACCGAAGTAGTTCCTGGGACATACGAAGTAGCTGGAATAGTAGAAGATACTTTATTTTGAGTAAAATCAACCATTCGTTGTGCAGGGACACGTTGCGTTTGACCAGCCAAATGCCACGCTTTTTGCTCAATACTCTTTTGAAATTCCATTCCGGCCAAAGCACCAAATTTTTCAAAAGGCTTAAAATCTTCTAATTTCAATTCGATGACAATTCCCGAATTGGCGGTAGCCTGATCGCGTTTAGAAGGCGACCATCCATTGGTAACTACCTCACCAGGACTTGTCGCACAAGGTGCGATAACGCCTCCAGGACACATACAAAATGAATACATCCCACGACCTCCCACTTGTTTTACAATCGAATACGGAGCGGGTGGCAAATGTTCTCCTCGATAATCACAACTGTACTGAATACGGTCAATTAACGATTGTGGATGTTCTGCTCGAACGCCCAAAGCAAAAGGCTTGGCTTCAATAAAAACATTTTTACGATCCAACAATTCAAAAATATCTCGAGCGGAATGTCCTGTGGCCAATATTATTTTATTAGCCTCAATAGTATCCCCTTTTTGGGTTACCACACCTTGAACTTCGTTATTTTTGATTACAATGTCAGTTACACGAGTTTCAAACAAAACTTGGCCACCACATTCAATGATTTTTTCTCGTATATCTTGAATAATTTGCGGAAGTTTATTCGTCCCAATGTGCGGGTGCGCATCGACCAAAATATCGGGTGTTGCACCAAAAGCGACTAATAATTCCAAGATTCGGGTAACATCTCCTCGTTTTTTAGAACGCGTGTACAATTTCCCATCTGAATAGGTTCCTGCCCCGCCTTCGCCAAAACAATAATTGGAATCTTCATTCACAATATGGTCTCGATTAATCGCTTTCAAATCGCGGCGTCTGCCACGAACATCTTTTCCACGTTCAATCACAATAGGCTTTAATCCTAACTCTATCAATTGCAAAGCCGCAAAAAGTCCCGCAGGTCCTGCTCCAATGACAAGTACTTCTTGGGCATGAGCTACATTTTGATAATCGGGAAGCGATATAGATTGTTCTTGAAAGGCTTCTTCTTGCAAATAAATCAGTACTTTCAGATTGATTTTAATGGCTTTTTGACGCGCATCAATAGAACGTTTTACTATAGAAACATGTTGAATATCATTAATCCCTACCTTAATTTGTTTAGACAAATACTGTTGTAGCAACACGGCATCGGCAGCTATTTCGGGACTAACTTGAAGTACTAATTCTTTAGGCATAATGCAAAGGTAGAAAAAGCATTGCTTTTTTATGGCATGTTTTTAGAAGGATTACTCTCTTCAAAAGCTTTCAATGCAAATGAAGCCAGCCAATGCTCTCCTTCATAATTGCCATCTACTACTGAAGGTAGAGAATAATTCAAATGATAATTGGCTAAAGGAATAAGATGCGAAAATAGTTTTGGAAATTGATGTATCAAATGAAATAAATTCCAAGATCGACTAAAATTCAATCCGTCCAGATGTACCAAATGCCCATCCGTTCTATCCGAAACTTTAGCTACCTCCCAAGTAAATTTGGGATCAAAAAGTAGTGGCGCAAAAGTTTTTAACCATTTCAAAAAATCAGCTGGAGGCAAAACACGTTGCATAATGCCAATCTCTTCCATACAAGGTGACAAAAAATCAGTTCCACTTGGTTCCCAATTAAAAAGACAATTTTCATCTTTTAGGAACAACCGAAGAGCATTCTCACGCAAACAATTTTGAAACGGCTGATTGTTAGTATAAACAGCATAATCCCATGCAAGACTCAAACCAAATGCGGTGTTAGTATGAGTTCCAGCACGAACAGAATAAAGCAATTTGGGCAAAAATTCCATATACCTGTTCACTATTAAATCGGACAAAGGTTTAAGGTTTTGCGCTAAATCTTCGGCATATGAATCTTGACTACTAGCTAATTCCATCTGCAATTGTAACAACCAAGCCCAACCATAGGTGCGTTCAAAAGATTTTTCGTGTGGTTTAGAAAGATACTCTATCTCTAATTGGATATTTTTTTGAGATAAATTCGTTTGTAACTTATTTATTATTTCTTCTCTATGTAATAAACTAGGAAATCGATTTAATAAATATACCAAACTCCAATGTCCATGAACCGAAGAATGCCAATCAAAACAACCATAAAAAGAAGGATGCAATTGTTTAGGAGGTGCTATTTCGGTACTATTAGCCAATAATTGCTGTAATTTATTAGGATATTCCTGTTGCAAACACTTCAAGGGCAAAGAAGCCAAATGGTTGGCTTGTTCCACACTTAGTTGCTGTGAAAAAAGTGACGCCCAAATTAAAAGTAAGATTATCGTATAATAGCGCATAAAATAAGTTTTGTTCAAATATAATAAACTAAAGCACAACAAAAATCAAAGTTTGTATCTTTGCAATTCAATTGTAGAAAATGGAAAGAAAAATTAAATTGATTTGGGATTTTAGGGGACCCGCATCAGCAAAAACTGCCGAACATCACGAAATTCACCTCAAAGAATTCATTGATATCGAAAAGTTACCGCTCAAAATTACTGGATTTGAAATACTAAACGAAATGCACGCGATTGCGTATATGGTAGTTACTGATGACTATATGATTATAGTTCGCGATGCATTAAAACCACATCGCGGAGAAATCTACCAAGAGTAACTATTTCGGTATTAGTTAGCGACTTCGCTAATGAATTGAATACGCATCAAACGCAATTCATCAATATCATAATCTCCATCAAATTCTTTCAAAGCATCTTCAATTCGATCCGATTCAGACTCCATAAAGTAGTCGTGAATTTCTTCTTGTTGCTCATCATCTAACAAATCATCAATCCAATACTTAATATTCAGTTTGGTACCCGAATAGACAATTTGCTCCATTTCTTTGATCAAATCATCCATAGACATCCCTTTGGCAGAAGCAATATCCTCTAAAGATAACTTTCTATCAATATTCTGAATGATATACAATTTATTAGCCGAATTAACCCCTGTAGATTTTACTACCAAATCATCTGGGCGAATAATATCATTATCTTCTACATAGCGACTAATTAATTCTACAAAAGAGGCACCATATTTTTTAGCCTTCCCTTCACCTACACCGTGAATAGTAATTAATTCATCTTGGGTGATCGGATATTTTAACGCCATGTCTTCCAAAGAAGGATCTTGGAAAACTACAAAAGGCGGAACGCCTAATTTTTTGGCTACTTTTTTACGCAATTCGCGCAACATACCCATCAAAATTTCATCGGCAGTTCCTGATGATTTAGATGCAGTTACAATCGCATCGTCTTCACTTTCACTGTATTCATGATCTTCAGACATCATAAATGAAATTGGATTTTTTATAAAATTCAATCCCTTATCTGTAATCTTAACAATACCATAGGTTTCAATATCTTTAGCCAAATACCCTTCGACTAAAACTTGGCGTAACAAAGCCATCCAATATTTTTCATCGTGATCAGCTCCCGACCCAAAGAAGGATTGTGAGTCGGTTTTATGTGCTTTAATGACCGCATTCACACGACCTATCAAAGTAAAGACAACTTCTTTAGATTTGTATAAATGTTTGGTATCGCGAACAACTTCTAACAATTGTACCACCTGATTTTTAGCTTCTACTTTGTTTTTCGGATTGCGAACGTTGTCGTCCATATCGGCTCCTTCGCCCGTTTCGCTATCGAATTCCTCACCAAAATAATGCAATAAAAATTTACGTCTTGATATCGAAGTTTCAGCATAGGCGACCACTTCTTGTAATAATGCAAACCCAATTTCTTGCTCAGCAACCGGTTTACCCGACATGAATTTTTCTAATTTCTCTACATCTTTGTACGAGTAGTAAGCCAAGCAGTGCCCCTCACCACCATCACGACCTGCACGACCTGTTTCTTGATAGTAACTTTCTAGAGACTTTGGAATATCATGATGAATTACAAAACGTACATCTGGCTTGTCAATTCCCATACCAAAAGCAATAGTGGCTACTACCACCTCCACATCTTCCATCAAAAACATATCTTGATGTTTCGCTCGTGTTTTTGCATCCAAACCAGCATGATAAGCCACCGCACTAATACCATTCACCTGCAAAACCTCAGCAATAGCTTCTACCTTTTTACGACTTAAACAGTAAATAATTCCTGATTTCCCTTTATTTTGCTTAATAAACCGAATGATATCCGATTCGATATTTTTGGTCTTAGTACGCACTTCATAATACAAATTAGGCCGATTAAAAGACGCTTTGAATGTTTGAGCATTGGACATATCCAAATTTTTCAAAATGTCTTCCTGTACTTTTGGAGTAGCTGTAGCAGTCAATCCAATTACTGGAACATCATTACCTAACTGCTTAATAATATGTCTTAAATTACGATACTCTGGTCTAAAATCATGCCCCCATTCTGAAATACAATGGGCTTCGTCTATAGCAACAAAAGAAACAGTTACTGACTGAAGAAATTGCACGTATTCTTCCTTAGTCAAAGATTCTGGAGCAACATACAACAGCTTAGTAACCCCTACTGAAATATCATTTTTAACTTGTGCAATCTCTGTTTTGGTCAAAGACGAATTTAAAACATGAGCGATTCCATTTTCTGAAGAAAGACTTCGAATCGCATCCACTTGATTCTTCATCAAAGCAATCAATGGTGATACTACAATCGCAGTTCCTTCCTGAATTAAAGCCGGCAACTGATAACAGAGTGATTTCCCTCCGCCTGTAGGCATAATAACGAAGGTATTTTGTTTAGCAAGAATACTTCGTACAACCTGCTCTTGCAATCCTTTAAATTGACTGAAGCCAAAATACTTCTTTAATTCTTTGTGGATATCAATTTCGTTTGAATTCATTCTTTATTATGTGGTATTTTGTATAAATTTGCATCACATAAAGATACAACTTTCTTTTATAATCGCAAATTTAATGACAACAACCCAAAATATTTTGGCTACAGCCAAAAAAACAATACTCTCAGAAAGCCAATCTATAGCAAAAATTGCTGATTTTCTGGATGAATCATTTGCAACAGCAGTAGAGAAAATCTACCATTCAAAAGGGCGATTAGTAGTTACGGGTATTGGAAAAAGCGCCATCATCGCTCAAAAAATGGTAGCCAGCTTCAATTCAACAGGAACTCCTGCCCTATTTTTACATGCTGCAGAGGCAATTCATGGCGATTTAGGGATGTTACAAAAAGAGGACGTAGTAATTTGTATCTCTAAAAGTGGCAATAGCCCCGAAATAAAAGTTATTGTTCCTTTATTAAAGCGTTTTGATAATTTTTTAATTGCAATAACAGGTAATATGAGTTCCTTTTTAGCACAAGGAGCCGATATTGTTCTGAATACAACTGTTGACAGAGAGGCTTGCCCTAACAATTTAGCACCAACAAACAGCACTACTGCTCAATTAGTAATGGGAGATGCTCTTGTAGTGTGTTTAATGGAGCTACGTGATTTCAAAGCCGAAGACTTTGCGATTTACCACCCCGGAGGCGCACTCGGAAAAAAATTACTCCTTCGCGTTAAAGACATGATCGAAAATTCTTTAAAACCAATAGTTACGCCTGATGCTCCAATCAAAAGAGTAATTATGGAAATCTCTGAAAAACGTCTTGGAGTAACTGCTGTAGTTGAAAACAACCAAGTAGTCGGAATCATTACTGACGGAGACATTCGTCGTATGTTGAATGATAGAGATAGCTTTGCTGAGTTAACAGCCAAAGACATCATGACAAAAAACCCAAAAACAATCCATCCTGACACAATGGTAATTGACGCTTTCCATCGCATGGAAGATTTTAAGATTACCCAACTAATAGTGGAAGAAAACACCGAATTTAAAGGGGTATTACACCTACATGATATTTTAAAAGAAGGAATTATATAATGGCAAAAAAAGATTTAAACGAAATGTCGTTTTTAGACCATCTCGAAGAACTCAGATGGTTATTGGTACGAAGTACAATCGCTATTTTGATTTTAGCAACTGCTACTTTTTTTGTAAGTGATTATATTTTTGATGTAATCATCTTTGGTCCTACTAGTCCTGATTTTATTACGTATCGCTTCTTTTGCGATTTGTCTCATCAATTAGGATTTACCGACAGTATTTGCGTAACCGAAATGCCTTTCATTATTCAAAATACAGATATGGAAGGACAAGTCAATATCTTAGTTTGGACCTGTATTTTATCTGGATTTATTCTAGGATTTCCTTATATCTTATGGGAATTATGGAAATTCATTAGTCCTGCCCTATATGAAAAAGAAAGAAAGCACGCCAAACTATTCCTTTTTGTTTCTTCTACGCTTTTCTTTTTAGGAGTATTATTTGGTTACTTTGTAGTGATACCAATGTCTGTGAACTTCTTCGCCACATTTAAAGTGAGTGATGTAGTCAAAAATCAATTTAGTATTGATTCTTACATCGGAATGGTAAAAACAAGTATTGTAGCCAGCGGATTGTTTTTTGAATTGCCTATTATTATTTATTTCTTAACCAAGTTAGGATTAGTAACACCTACTTTTCTTAGAAAATACTGGAAATACGCCGTTATTATCATTTTAATTGTAGCCGCTATAGTAACGCCTCCAGATGTGGTAAGCCAAACTATTGTGGCCATCCCAATGTTAATTATATACGAAGCAAGTATCTGGATTTCAAAAATTGTAGTTCGTAACCAAAAGAAAGAAAATGGCTGATATAGTTCAAGAATTTAATGACTACCGTTCTAAGATGAACGAGAAATTACTGGCAGACAACAATAAAATTGTGAAACGCATTTTTAATCTAGACACCAATGCGTATGCCGAAGGTGCGCTAGATATTAAAACTAAAGAACTTTTAGGACTAGTAGCTTCAACTGTTTTGCGTTGTGATGACTGTATAAAATACCACCTAGAAACAAGTTACAAAGAAGGCGTGACCAAAGAAGAAATGATGGAAGCTATGGGTATCGCTACTTTAGTAGGAGGAACTATTGTAATCCCTCATTTGCGTCGAGCGTATGAATTTTGGGAAGCTTTAGAGAATAATTAATGTAACAATGCATCAATGTAACAATCAACCAATTGCTACATTTACTAATTGATTAATTTACACATTTAGAAATGATATTAAAAGCAGACAATCTAATCAAAACCTACAAAGGACGTAGTGTTGTAAAAGGCATATCGGTAGAAGTAAACCAAGGAGAAATTGTAGGACTTCTAGGTCCAAACGGAGCTGGGAAAACGACTTCTTTTTACATGATTGTAGGCTTAGTAAAACCCAATTCCGGCAGTATCCATCTAGATAGCTTAGACATTACGGATTATCCCATGTACAAAAGAGCCCAAGCTGGAATAGGGTATTTAGCTCAAGAAGCTTCTGTATTTAGAAAATTAAGTATTGAAGATAACATCTTAAGCGTATTACAATTAACCAATCTTTCCAAAGCGGAACAAGAAGCCAAAATGGAAAGTTTAATTGCCGAATTTAGCCTAGAACACATTCGTACCAACCGAGGCGATTTACTCTCGGGAGGAGAAAGACGTCGTACTGAAATAGCGCGTTGTTTAGCTACCGATCCAAAATTTATTTTATTAGACGAACCTTTTGCAGGAGTTGATCCCGTAGCGGTTGAAGATATTCAGCGTATTGTGGCGCAATTGAAAAACAAAAACATTGGCATTCTAATTACCGACCATAACGTTCAAGAAACCTTAGCGATAACTGATAAAACCTATTTAATGTTTGAAGGAGGTATTCTTAAAGCAGGAGTTCCTGAAGAACTAGTAGAAGACGAAATGGTGCGTCGTGTGTATCTAGGACAAAATTTCGAATTACGAAAAAAGAAATTAGAATTCTAATCTTGTAAAAGATGGAAAAACCAAGCAAAGAAACGCTAGAAAAATGGCATAAAGACCCCAATAATTGGAAATTAGGCTTTTTGTATTACAACAAAGAAGACCAAAGACTGCTTCCTCCCAAACGAATTGAATGGACGGGTTGGACTGTGAATTTTGCAAATCCAAAATCAATTGTACTCTTACTGGCTATGATTTTATTTTGTAGTGTAATCGTCCATTTCGCTAAATCGAAATAAACAAACTTTGTATTACCCCAGCTTATTCATTTTAGAAAAGGCATTGGCTGCAATTGAAAGCAATACGTACAACACTATTACCAAAGGTATTCCCGCATACTGAAAAAACAGCACCAACACCACCGAACTCAGTAAAAATACCAATTGGAGCGCATTTCCTTTAATATTAAATTTCTTAATTTTCAATGAAAATAACGGAATTTCAGCATTTAGCATATACACACTAAGCAAACTAATCCCTAATAAAACCCAAGGATTGGTCAATAATTCTAGAGCCAACATCGAATCCGAATACAGTAGCACCAAAGGCAAACTGATAATAAATAAAGTATTGGCTGGAGTAGGCAAACCTATAAACGAATCGGTTTGACGGGTATCAATATTAAAATTAGCCAAACGATAACACGATCCTAACGTAATCAAAAAGCCTAAAAAAGGGAAAGGTTCAACCGCCCATCCCCATTGCGGATACGAACTAGAACTTGCTAGTAATTGATACATTACAATACCTGGCACTACCCCACTCGTCACCATATCGGCTAAGGAGTCCAATTGCAAGCCAAGCGGACTTGAAACCTGAAACAATCGGGCAAAAAAACCATCAAAAAAATCAAGAAAAATTCCTAAACTAACAAAATAAAAAGCCATTTCATAGTCTTTGTTCAAAGCAAATACGGCCGCTATACAACCACAAAAAAGATTCAGTAGCGTAATGGTATTAGGAATATGTTTTTTAATAGTCATCATAATATAAATATACCAATCATTGAGAACAAATGTAATACAATAAGTGGAAGAGAAAGAGATTTGAGTCTCATTTTTTTTATTCTCCTCAATCACTTTACTACAATTTAAACTCTAATTCTCAATTCACTTCATAAAAAAGTTTATTTTTGGAACCAATAAAAAACACCCCAAAATACGACCACAATGAAGTCTTCCTTATTACAAAAAATGTTGTTTTTCATCCTGTTTTGGTGGAGTATCCAATTCGGGTTTGCGCAACCTATACCCCTCTCTAAAGAAGCAAAAGCGAGCGTACTTACTTGTGGTACTAGCAATGAAATCTACGCTTTATTCGGACACACTGCTATCCGAATCAATGACAAACCAAATGGAATTGATGTGGTATACAATTATGGAGCATTTGATTTTAGCACGACTAATTTTGCTTTAAAATTTGTTAAAGGAAATCTTCATTATTTTGCTGTAGCCAATTCATACACTGACTTTATTGCTAATTACACCTATGAAAAACGATCGGTTTACGAGCAAGAACTCAATCTGTCAGTAGGGCAAACGCAACAATTATTTGATAATCTGAACCAATCGCTACAATTAGAAAACAGAGAATACATTTACAAATTCATTGATCAAAATTGTACCTCAATGGCGGTGGCAGTAATCAACAAATCGCTAAGCCAACCACTCATTGTCAAAAAAGGCGATACTGATACAACCTACCGAACGATTTTATTTCCCTATTTCAACAACCACTTTTATGAGCAACTGGGAACAAGTATCATCTTTGGAACAAAAACAGACCAACCAGGTACAGCCATCTTTTTGCCTTTTGAGCTCCAAAAAAGTCTAAACCAAATCAAACTAAATCAACACCCAATTGTAAAAGAAACTAAAACGTTACTAGAATTTGCGCCAGAACCCAACTACTCTTGGTGGAACAATTGGTATACCTATCTTCTATTTTTAGCGCTTATAATTGGAGGCAACAAAAAGAGTAGCGACAAGATCTACCTAGCTATTATGGCAATTTTAGGAATAGTATTCTTTTTTTTAGGAATCTATTCCACCCACTCAGAATTAGCCAATAACTACAACATCTTACTGTTCAATCCAACGCTTTTAGTCTTACTCTATTTCGCCAAAGCAAACCATACAAAGTGGATGAAATACACCCTACTATTCAACTTAATTGCATTAGGAAGCTACACCCTACTACTTCTTAACAAAGCCCACCTTTGGATAGTAGCCCCTTTAATTATCACTAACGGAATTATACTGATTAGACGTTTTTGGAAATAAATAAGGTACGATTTACGATATACGATTTACGATATACGAGAGATACTATAGCAATGAATCAATGTAACTATTAGTGACCCAAACACCTTAATACACCTTAATTTCTTAATGGTTCAATAACTTACCTGTCTTCCATTGAACGAAGGGACTTTCTTATTTTGCCTTATGTGACTTATATATTTAGAAAAGTGATTAGTAAAAAACATTGATATGAGGCATAGCCGAATAGACCAACTAACCTTAAACCTTAAACTTTAAACTTGGAAATGACTTGAGATTGCCTCACTGCGTTCGCAATGACATACAACCAACAACAGACAACTACCTCCCTACTTCCCAAAGAAATCCTTCAAAATAATTGTAGTGAATTTTCGAGCGCCTTCGTCATTTAAATGCCCACAGGAAGAAAAGTACTGATCGCCTTCAACGGCATTTTCATAATTATAAATCTCTGGATATTTTGCTTTTACTTTATCAAAATACTCCATGCCCTTTACATTAGAACACATCGGAGTCATCAAAGCAATCAATTGAATATGATGTGCTTTACAAATGGCTTTTATCTCTTTATAATACTTATTATCTAAGGGGTTCAAAGCGCGAATATCATTTTTCATATTTCCTTTTTTCTTACCACTCAGAGGGTGATACCCTAAATTATCCAAATAATTAGTAGGAACACCTCGCCAACTTCGATACAATTCCCTAAACCCAATCTTAGCATCAAAAGCAAGATAACGATAGAACGGAATAGAATACAACTTCCAAAAATCTTCCTCTTGAGCAAAATGATTTTTGATAATTTCTGAATCGTGCAAATAGGGTAAAAATTGAGCCGAAATTCCCGCGTCTCTTTTCTCATTAGCCAAATTCATATCGGTTTCCAAAATCAAATTCTTGATTTCAAAATGACGTTCCATCATTAATTTCAATAGCAAAGAAGCCTCAAACAAATGCGAAGCACTCATGCCGTAATTGAACGTCTTAATTCCTTTGGCTTCAAATAGCGGGGCTACAAAATGATTATTCGCCCGAGAAGAACCCAAAAAAACCACATCATACTGTTGTGGAGGGGCATGATAAATAAACTCTATTTTACCGCGAGTAGACGATTGTTGAAAAACCTTGGTATACACCCAATCCAAAACTACTGCTAACAATAAAACAGTTAATACTATAAAGGCAAGTAACCGTATAAACTTTCTCATTAAAATTGGAAATAAATAAATTCTTTATAATCAGAATAGGTCCCTAATGCTATAAGGGCAGCCAAACAAAGTACGAGTTTCAAACCACTATACCTACCTGAAATAGGTTCTACCTTAGTGCGCGAATTCCATTCGACAATCACAAATGCCAAAATTAAAAACAACAGCTCGTAATTATACCGTTCATTTTTTAAAAACTGCGAATTAAACCGTTGGTCTGTGAAAATCTGCTGAATATAACGCAAAGCCTGATGTATGGAATTGGCTCTAAAAAAAATCCAGGCTAAACAACTCAACAAAAAAGTACTCAGAATACTTCCCACAACACGCACCGAATGCCAATTACGAGTTAAAACTACCGTTTCCATATTAGTTCGGTTTCGATTCAATAATAATAAAGGCAAAAAGTACACCGCATTAATAAATCCCCAAGCGATAAAAGTCCAATTGGCTCCATGCCAAAAACCACTCACCAAGAAAATAATAAAGGTATTGCGTATTTTCATACCCATACCGCCGCTACTTCCTCCTAAGGGGATATACAAATAATCCCGAAACCAAGACGAAAGCGAAATGTGCCAACGACGCCAAAACTCAGCAATATCTCTCGAAAAATAAGGATAATTAAAATTGCGCAACAAATCAATTCCAAACAATTTTGACATCCCTAAAGCCATATCCGAATAGCCCGAAAAATCGCCATAAATTTGAAACGCAAAATACACCGCCCCTAAAATCAAGGAAAGCGAATTCATATTGGGGTAATAATCAAAAATAGCATTGGCATAAGTGGCACAGGTATCGGCTATTACTACTTTTTTTACCAATCCCCACAAAAATTGATACACCCCTTCCTTCGCCTTATCATAATCAAAATGACGTTTAATCTTAACTTGAGGTAATAAATGCGTGGCACGTTCGATGGGGCCTGCCACCAATAACGGAAAATAACTCACAAAAAGCGAATAATCGACAAAGTTCGTTTCGGCTTTAATACGCTTCAAATAAATATCAATCACATAGGACAAACCATGAAAGGTGTAAAACGAAATCCCAACAGGCAATACCACCTTCAGCAATAGCGGACTAGTAGACAATCCTACAGAATTCAAGGCTTCGGAAAGCGAACTCGCAAAAAAATTATAGTATTTAAAAATGCCTAAAAACCCAAGATTGACACTAATACTCAACCAAAACCAAAACTTTCTTCCTCTTTCGGTGGTACCATTTTCAATGCGGAGTCCTGTATAATAATCCAAGAAAGTAGAAAAAACCAACAAAAACAAAAACCGCCAGTCCCAACACGAATAAAAATAATAACTCGCCACAATTAATACCGCATTTTGACTGCTTTTGGTTTTATTAAAAAAAAACCAATACAGTACAAATACTATAGGTAAAAAAATCGCAAAAGATAACGAATTGAAAAACATAATTATGGGTGTCGAATTGTAAACCGCGAAAGTAAGACATATTCTTTTGACAAACTAATTATATACGATTTACGAAGTACGATATACGAAAGATAATGTAGCAATGAATCAATAAAACAATTAGTAAACCAAACACCTACTATACCTTAATTTCTTAATGGTTCAAGAATGTACGATAGTAGATATACAATGTAAGAAGTAAAAGTTCAATCCCGACGCTTCGGGACAACATTCGGTATTGAATATTCAATAATAGAACAAAGAACCAACAACAGACAACTGATAACAGACAACCGATAACCAAAAAAAAATCCCCAAAGAAATTCTCTGAGGATTCGTACTATAGTATAATGCTTTGCTTTTTACTTATCCAATACGGCAAAAGTAGAATTCATACTTTTGAATTCAGGTACAATTTTTTTCATTTGAGATACGATAGCCTCATTATCAAAAACATCCGAACCAGTAATCAATTCAATGATATCTTGATGCAACTCTTCAAACTCTTCTTCTGTTTCTTGAGCAATCATTATTTTTTCATGATAGGTTGGAATTGTTTTGGCTGAATCATTTAAAAGCTCTTCGTATAACTTTTCACCTGGTCGAAGTCCTACTTCCTCAATAGCAATATCTACATTAGGAATAAATCCTGCCAACTTAATCATTTTTAGTGCTAAATCATAAATTCTAACGGGCTTGCCCATATCAAAAATATAAATTTCACCTCCGTTACCCATGGCACCGGCTTCCAAAACCAATTGACAGGCTTCGGGTATGGTCATAAAATAACGTATAATATCTTTATGGGTAATTGTTACTGGACCACCTTCAGCAATTTGTTTCGTAAACAATGGCACTACCGAACCGTTTGATCCCAGTACATTCCCAAAACGAGTAGTGATAAATTTAGTTACAACACCCGTATTTTCTTTTTTATGTTTCCATTGTAACGACTGCACATACTTTTCGGCAATACGTTTACTGGCTCCCATTACATTAGACGGATTCACCGCTTTATCAGTAGAAACCATCACAAACTTAGCCACACCATACTTGCAAGACAAATCAGCCACATTTTTTGTTCCTTTAACATTCGTCACGATGGCCTGAGAAGGATTCTCTTCCATCAATGGCACATGTTTATAAGCTGCCGCATGATACACTACTTGAGGTCGGTACGTAGCAAAAATAGAATCCATAGCCTTTTTACTTCGCACATCGGCAATCAAACTATGAACAACAGTATCTGTAGTTATACCTTGCATTTCAAGGGTGAGTTGATGCAAAGGCGTTTCAGCCTGATCCAACATCAAGATTACTTTTGGCTTAAATGCCAGTACTTGGCGAACAATTTCACTTCCTATGGAACCTGCAGCACCTGTAATCAATATGGTTTTAGATTTCAATTGCTTAGAAATAGCCGAATTATCTAATACAATAGGCTTACGTTCTAACAAATCCTCAATCTGAATGTTCTTGATTTTTTGAGAAATCTCTTTTTGATTTTCCCAATTGGTAATTAAAGGAACTGTAAATACTTTAAAATTGTACTCCAAACATTGATCTACAATATAAATTTGTTCTTCTTTAGTTAAACTTTTATCGGCAATAATCACTCCTTCAGCACTCATAGAACGCATCAAGGCAGGTAATTTTTTCTTTTGTGCCAAAATAGGAAGATCCAACATTCGTTTAGACACATTTTGATTGTGATGATCTACAAAACCAAGTACCTTAAAACGTGCTGGTATTTCAGAATTCAAAGCATTAGCCACTGACAAGGCATTCGCATCGGTACCGTATATAATTGTTTTGACTAACTTTTGTTTCGAATTGTCCGAGAAGTACAACTCAAATGTACGTTTTACAAGTACACGGTATAAAAACAAGCCACAAAATGCAAATACTGTATTAATTAATAATGCGGTATTTAGGAAAATTTTTTCTTCAAATCTAAACTCATATACCAAGTTGAAAATCAAGAAAAAGACCAACACAAAAACTTGCGAGAATAGTAATTTTACAGCATCAATATAAGAGGAGTGACGAATAATTCCAGAATAGGTTCTAAAGATCCAAAAAGAAAAAACATTGACTAATAGAAAGAACCCAACAAATACTTCCCAATGAGGAGTAATCACAAAATCAACCCCTGTACCTCTAAACAACAAAAAGTTAAACAAACAAGCAGCTACAAGTACTCCAAAATCAATAGAAAGTATAATCCAACGAGGTAAATAGTTGAGACTACTGATATTAAATCTTAAATTTTCTCTTGAAAAAAACGACATAAAATGGGTTTCTTTTTTAGACATACTGATATTCAAATAACTAGAAAATTAATACTCTCTAATTGGTGTTTTTTACGCTGTACAAACTATTCAAAAATAAAAAAAATATACGACATAAAATTATTTTGTACTGATCAATCTAAAATAAATCTTACAATTTATTCTTTAACAAACCTAATAAATAATCGCCATACCCTGATTTTTGGAGAGGTGCTGCTAAATTTTTTAATTGTGCCGAACTAATAAATCCTTGACGCCAGGCAATCTCCTCAATACAACCCACTTTTAATCCTTGGCGTTCTTCTAACACTTGCACAAATTGTCCTGCTTGCATCAAACTAGCAAAGGTACCTGTATCCAACCAAGCCGTACCTCTACTCAAAATACCCACTTTCAATTTGCCTTGTTTCAAATATTCTTTATTAACATCCGTAATTTCATATTCTCCTCGAGCCGAAGGTTGAATATTCTTAGCAATCTCCACTACCGAATTATCATAAAAATACAAACCTGGTACTGCATAATTGGATTTAGGTTCTAGGGGTTTCTCTTCTATCGAAAGGGCTTTAAATTCTTCATCAAACTCCACCACTCCATAGCGCTCAGGGTCTGAAACATGATACGCAAAAACTACACCTCCATCGGGTGTCGTATTTGACCGTAATAACTCCTGCATATTAGCTCCAAAGAAAATATTATCCCCCAATACTAAAGCCACCGAATCATCCCCTATAAAATCGGCTCCAATGACAAAGGCCTGAGCCAAACCATTAGGCACTGCTTGTTCAGCATAGCTAAACTGACAACCAATAGCAGATCCATCTCCTAATAATTTTTGAAAATTAGGCAAATCATGCGGTGTTGAAATAATCAAAATCTCATGAATCCCAGCCATCATCAAGGTAGATAATGGATAATAAATCATGGGCTTATCATACACAGGCATCATCTGCTTGCTCATCGCCAACGTTAAGGGATGTAATCGAGTACCAGAACCTCCGGCAAGTATAATTCCTTTCATAGTTTCTAATTTTTCGAATTTTCGCGAATTAAACTAATTTTTCGAATTACGCGAATTAGTCTAATTTTTTTGAGTTTACTATTCTTTTATATGTTAAGGATGGTGTGCCAAAATTAATCAACATTCCCAATTCCATATTCGTGCATTTTAAATAATTCTGTAGTTGCGCATAAAATACCGAAGGTATTTGAGTCACTGCTTTCAACTCTACAATAATGGCATCATAGCAAACAAAGTCTGCTCTATAGTGCTTTTTTAATTGTACTCCTTCATAATACAAATCCAATTGCACTTGTCTTTTATAAGGAATATTTTGAATGATAAATTCTTTTTCTAAAACCTCTTCATAAACTGCTTCAAGAAATCCAACACCTAATGCACGATGTACTTTCATACAAGCACCTATGATAGCATAGCTTTCTTCTTTATAAAGTATTTTGGAGGGGGCATCCATATTTAATTCGTTAAATTCGTTTCAATTCGTGTTAATTTGATTAATTCGCGTTCATTCGTCTTTTAATTCGCGTATTGCTTTTCATAATAACTCGCATACGCCCCCGAAGTCACATTATCCAACCACTTTTGATTGTTTAAATACCAATTTACGGTTCGCTCTAATCCTTCTTCAAACGTAACTGAGGGTTTCCAACCCAATTGGGTATTAATTTTAGTAGCATCGATAGCATAACGCAAATCGTGTCCTGGACGGTCTTTTACATACGTAATCAACTGAGCGGAAGTTCCGGCTGGACGTCCTAACTTTTCGTCCATAATTTGACACAACAATTTCACCAAATCAATATTTTGCCATTCGTTAAAACCGCCTATGTTGTACGTTTCATGATTCGCTCCCTTATGAAAAACTAAATCTATTGCAGCGGCATGATCTTCTACAAACAACCAATCGCGTGTGTATTTCCCATCCCCATAGACTGGTAACGGCTTGTTGTGAATAATATTATTAATAAACAGCGGAATCAATTTTTCAGGAAAATGAAATGGCCCGTAATTATTAGAACAATTGGTAATCACATACGGCAGTCCATAGGTCTCGCCATACGCACGTACAAAATGATCGGAACTCGCTTTCGATGCCGAATACGGAGAATTCGGGTCGTAAGCCGTAGTTTCGGTAAACAAACCTTCGGCACCTAAACTTCCGTACACCTCATCGGTGCTAATGTGATAAAAACGTTTGCCTTCCATAGTGTCTTTCCAAATCGTTTTAGCCGCATTCAATAAGTTCATAGTACCAATCACATTCGTCTTTACAAACGCCAATGGATCCGTAATCGATCTATCCACATGCGACTCGGCCGCTAGATGCACTACCCCATCAAACTGATGTTCCGCAAACAACGCATCAATAAAAGAAGCATCCACAATATCTCCTTTTACAAAAGTGTAATTAGGTGCTTTTTCAATATCGACAATATTCTCTAAATTACCCGCATAGGTCAGGGCATCCAAATTAAATATGTGATAATTCGGATACTGATTCACAAATCGTCTCACTACATGAGATCCAATAAATCCGGCACCGCCGGTGATGAGTATTTTTTTCATTTTTAATTACAAATTTTTCTAATTACACGAATTAATACGAATTAACTCTATACATGTTATTAAACTTTCTCGATAACCCGGAACCACTACCCCAAAGGTAGTTGCAATTTTAGATTTATCCAATAACGAATAATGTGGTCGTTGGGCTGGGGTAGGATAATCTGAGCTTGGAATTCCTGAAATGGCACAATCAAATCCACCAATTTCTTGAATGGCCAGCGCAAATTCATACCAACTAATGACCCCTTCATTCGAATAATGATAGATACCTGCTTGCCAATGTGCATGAGTAACAATGGTAAGAATCGCTTGCGCCAAATCAGCGGCATAGGTAGGACTGCCTATTTGGTCATTCACCACGCTCAAACTATCGCGTTCCTGAATCAACCGACGCATAGTTTTTACAAAATTATTCCCAAATTGAGAGTACACCCAAGAAGTACGAATAATAATCGCGTTGGGATTTTCCTGTAAGCAGGCTTGTTCTCCTGCTAATTTCGTTTTGCCATACACATTGATCGGAGCCGTTGGAGCTTCTTCGGTCAAGGCAACACTAGAATTACCATCAAACACATAATCCGTCGAAACATGAAGTAGTTGTACCTCGTGTGCTGCTGTCCATTCTGCTAACACAGCTACTGCCTGGTGGTTTACCACATCGGCAGTTAAAGTATCGGTTTCTGCTTTATCTACCGCAGTATAAGCCGCGCAATTAATAATGACTTGAGGCTGGATCCTATCCAATATATTGGGTAATGAATCCAAATCACTCAAATCCAAAACGGCACGATCGGCAAACACCCATTCGAATTGGTCATACTGCGGCGCCAATTCCTTCAATTCAGCACCTAATTGTCCATTAGCACCTGTTACTAGTATTTTTTTCATTGTTTTACAAATTGCTCTAATTACACGAATTAAAACGAATTAACTCCATACATTGTTTTTTTTTGCTTCGACTCGGGTCGTAATTCGTAATTCGATTCCGTACTACATTCCCCATTTACAATCTAGTTAAAATACTGTTAGGATCGATATGTAACCTTGAAAAAGCAAACCATTTCTTTCCTAAATCTTTAATGGAAGCACCTATATGATAGACTTGTGTTTCATCAATAATTAAAAATCGATCATGAGATTTCTTTTCTATTACAACACTGACTGGTTCATACTGTGCATTATATTTATTAATATCCTGTTGGAATTGAGGTGTTATTTTTTCTGTGTATACAGTAGCTTTAACATTAGGTTTCCGTTTAGAGAGTAGTACCAAAACCGTTTCGTCTACATAATTATCCATAAGCACAATTGTTTTTTTGCGCTGATTTAACAAGATCTGAAACAAATACATAGGCATCAAACAACTGCCCATCAAAGAATATTCCCTGCTGTAAAGGAAGGTTGGTGTTAAGTAACTGTTCTATTTTATTTTGGTGTTCATACAATTTTTTCTCAATAGTTTCTACTCTATTTTGAAGCGCATATCCTTTTAACAAATAGGATCTCAAAACTGTATTAGACCACTTTCGAAATTCAACACCTCTTGATGATTTTACTCGATAACCAATAGACAATATCATATCCAGATTATAATGAGCTACTTGATAAATTTTGCCATCTTTTGCAGTTGTCGCAAAATTTGCGACAACTAAAACGTCACTTAATTCTTCTTTCAGTGCGTTATTTATATGTTTTCCTATTGTTTTGATATCTCTATCAAACAAAATGGCAATTTGGTTCCTATTTAACCATACCATTTCATCTTCTATTATTACATCAATTTGATTGGAAATAGTATCCGATTGATACGTTATTATTTTATTTTCATCCATAACGGGGCTTTTTATGGTTTATATAATTATTTATTAAGTATTATAAATCAATAAGTGACTCTAACTTCGTACATCGTAAATTGCTACATTTTGAAATTTACAAATTAGCACATTTTCAAATCGTAAATCGTAAATCGTATATTTCTAAACCATATAAGTCATATAAGGAAATATAAGAAAGTCGCTTCGCTCAATTGAAGTTCTAATAAATGTAATCTATTAAACTATGTGAATAATAGTACTATTACTATCTCTTCTTTATTTTTTAAAAAAATCTATGTTTCTATGTGGTGAAAATTGAATATTCCTTGTTCCATGTTCAAAATTCGTTATTATTGAAATAAATGTTGAATAACGAATGTTGAATATTGAACTTCGTAAATCGTATATCTAATATCGTAAATCCTAAAACCATATAAGTCATTTAAGAAAATAGAAGAAGTCGCTCCGCTTTTTTCAAGAACATATATATTAGAATATACTAATCCCTAAAAACCGACAACCAACAACTGATAACGGACAACCGAATACACATTTTCAAATCCCAAATCGAACTTCGTATATCGTAAATCGTAAATCTAAAATTCACTATTACAACCCTCTATACCCGGCAAAACCAAATCCTTATCGGATACAATAGCGTCTTTCAAGTCCATCCCCCAGTCAATGTTCAAACTAGGATCATCAAAACGAATCCCGCCTTCACTGGCTTTATTGTAAAACTGATCACATTTGTACAGCACGACTGCCGTTTCGCTGATCACCGAAAAACCATGGGCAAACCCATGTGGAATCAACAGTTGTTTCTTATTCTCGGCCGATAACCGAATCGCATAATGCTGCCCATAAGTAGGAGAATCTTTTCGAATATCTACGGCTACATCAATAATCTCTCCCTGGAGTACGCGTACCAGCTTGGTTTGTGCATAGGGCGGGTTTTGATAATGCAAGCCTCGTAAAGTGCCTCGTTTGGAAAACGACTGATTGTCTTGTACAAAATCAATGGCAATCCCTATTTGGGCTAATTGGTTTTGATTATACGCCTCAAAAAAATACCCGCGCGAATCTTCAAACACAGTAGGATGTAGTACTACTAAATCGTTTATAGGTGTTGTTTCTATAGTCATTGTAATGTCATTGTAATGTCATTGCGAACGTAGTGACGCCTGCCTACCGCAGGCAGGCAATTTATTTTTATATTAAGTTGTTTGTTGTAAGTCATTGCGAACGTAGTGAAGCAATCTCAAAGTGAAGCTTTCCAACCGCAGGCAGGCAATCTCAATTTCTCTAATTTTCTCAATCTGTGTTCTCTTTTCGCAGCTAGGTCACTAAGTTTTTAAAACCATTAAGAAATTAAGCAAATTAAGATTTCTCTAATTGTTACATTTTCAAATTTACAAATTAGCACATTTTCAAATTGTACATCATATTTCGTATATCATATATCTTATTTCGTACATCATATATCGTACATCGTAAATCGTATTTCACACCTCGTACATCGTATATTCAATATCGTATTTCTAATATCGACCCGAGGCGAAGCCGAACGGAGCGAAGCTAAAATTCTAAACCATATAAGTTACTATGAGAAAAAATCTTCGGTAAAAGAATTTACTCTTGACTTTCCTTGTTTATCTTCATAATAGTCGAGGCGTTCAATGGCGAAACCACTTTTTTACCTGTTTTAGCTTCTAATTCTTTTAAAGCCACTTTAGCTACATTACCGCCTTGTTGTGCCACTTTTTTACTTTCCTCAAATGTGTCGGGATTAACTGCTTGTGAAATATCTTTAGTAGAAGCTTCAGCTAACATATTCAGAATTAATTCTGTATTAGTCATATTGTCTCTTAGATTTTCTTTCTTTAATCCTTTTAAAATTTTATACTCTTTGGTGGTTCTATCAGACCATGCCTTTGATATTATATCAGTAAGTATCGCAAATTGAATACCTTCTTTTAATCCTCTATTCTTCCATTCATCGGTCAATTCTTTACGAATTTCAATGCTTTTAAGGCGTTGATTAATCCAATTTTCTGAATAACCTAATTGTACATACTGCGCTAATGCTCGGTCTATTGTCAATTCTGGATCCTGTAATTCATCCAAGCGCTCCGAAGCTATTTGTGCCAACCACATTTTAAAAGGTTCTGCCTTGGGAGAAGGAATCGACTGAATTAACCTAAATAGTTGTTCCGAATCAGCCACATCTGTTTTATAATATTTCCCGTCTGCGGCGGGCATTTTCAGTTGACTACAATTTGAAGTCAACTGACTTCCTTCTTTTTTTAAACGAAGTTTTAGTACACTCCAATATTTTCTTGGATTAGGAGAATCTGTTAGGATTTGAATCACATCAACAATAGAAAAATACCATTTTTCATGAGTGTCATCCCAAAGGGTTCGTACTTTTTTATTTTCAAATAACTGTAAAGAAGGATGTTGTGTCATAGTTAAGATGTTGGGATTATAGCATTATGTAATATAAAATTAGGGTAATTTATTAGTTATATGTCATTGCGAACGCAGTGAAGCAATCTCAAAGTGAAGCCTCCTACCTCAGGCAGTCAATCTTTAATTATCGTATATCGTAAATCTAATATCGTACCTCACACATTAACTCATCTTCCAAAATCATCCTGAACTCTTACAATATCCTCTTCATCAGATGGATGGTTCGCATCCGTATGTTGCCAAATCTCCGCTATGACAGCCCAATCTTCTAGCCCTATGAGACGGTGGCGTTCGCCTTGTTGCAAGGTGATGGTATCGCCTAGCTGTAAGATTTTCATTTCACCTTCCTGATCATTGGGACTGGTTTTCACTCCTGCTGCTCCTTGTATCACACGCCATATCTCGGCTCTACGATGGTGGTACTGCCAAGACAAACGGGCATTGGGTTGTATTACTAATAATTTAGGACTTAATTTTCCTCCTATTTTTAAAGTAGTCACATCTAAGCCTTCAAAATACTGATTAGCAAATTCCTGCGCTTGGCTTTCTTCTATTACAAAAAAACCACCCCAAGGGCGATCAAAATCATAGTTTTCAATTTTGAAACCAGTATTTAGAAGTTGTTGTTGTATATTTTGAAATAGCATTTTAGTAATTAATTATTTAGTACATTTTTAAATCACAAATCCAATATCGTAAATCGTATTTCGTAAATTCTTAAACCATATAAGTCATATAAGGGTATATAAGAAATTACTTCAGACTAAAGTTCAACATTATTTGTTCGTTGTTCAAAATTCGACATTCAATTATATACTTCGTATATCGTAAATCCAATATCGTATATCGCACCTCTAACCTTGAACCATTCTATCCCCACTTCCTTTTCCTGAAACAGTCAATAAAATATATTTAAAATACTTCATCAAAGTTAAATCGTGTACCATAACCGCATCTGTCTCGGCTAATAGTTGCGGTGTAGACATGTCAATCTTATTGATTTGAGACCAACCGGTTATTCCAGGAACTACATTATATACTCCACGACTATCGCGCTCTTTAATTAGTTCTTCTTGATTAAATAAATTAGGTCGTGGCCCCACTAAACTCATTTCGCCTTTCAACACATTCACTAATTGAGGTAATTCATCTAATTTAGATCTTCGTAAGAAACTTCCCCAAGGGGTTACTTCGCTAGCGTTAGCCAAGTGGGTAGCTACCGATTGAGTATTGATATTCATCGAACGAAACTTAAGCAACTGAAACGGCTGTTTGTTTTTGCCTACTCGCTCTTGTCTAAATAAGGGAGAACCCGTATCAAAATAACCTACTAGTACAATGAACAAAAAAATAGGACTTAAAAGCAGTAACCCTACTAATGAAAAAATAAAATCAAAAAAGCGAATCATAGATAATTTTGTGTTTTTATTGAAGCCAAATCGGTTGTGATTTCCAATTCTGTGGAAAACCCATTTTATAGGTTGGTACCATTGGAAATTCACGTATTAGTTCGTAGAATTTAACTTTTATAGAATTATTTGTATGGATATACTGTAACGAATATAATACTAATGTAAGTAATGGAAATAATTTAGCACGTTGATTATCTGAGGGAATATAAGTTATAGGTCGATTTTTTATATTTTTTGGCTATAAATATTTAATCGTGATCGTATTATTCCAAAGTCTTGAATGATGTGCAATTCTATTTCTCAATACAGCTGTAGCTTCTAAAAAGCTAGAAAAATCTTTATGAGTAGTAAACCCAAACTCTAAAGCTATTTTGGATTTTTCAGGCAGTTGATGATTTAGATTTTTATACAATTTAGAAAGTGTCCCGAATGAAGCTACCTCCAAGGCTTTCCATGCTTCTGGCAGATTACCCCCATGATTTATTCTGTGATCTAAAATAAATTGTTCTTTACTTCTTGCAATTTCTGAATTCAGACGATGAGTAATCGATTCCTGTCTTAATTGATCAGAAAAAATAGCGTAATCAATGTAGCATAATGGACCATAACTCAATGACAAATAATAAATTAATTTAGTTCGTAGTGCTATTTCTATTCTTTCTATTGCATCAAATAGTAACAACCTAAGGTGTCTATCAAAATTATATAGATCTATTACTTCTTCAAAATAGCTTTTTTCCTTGAATGTATGTAATACCTTGTCGGATTGCATTTCCCACCAATACCCTTTTAATCTGTAATAACTTATGTTTTAAGGAAAATGAGGAGCCTTTTCTTCTTGATGAAATAACATACCTCTATATTTTAGAAGTTGAATTTGTTCACTAATTGTTTTGGGATCTTTGTTGGGCATAAAAGTAAAAAAAAAGACCAGAAGGCTGATCTTACGGGAAGCGCTACTGGTACGATTGATGCAAATGTAGTTACAATCGTAAAATTAAACAACTATTTTAACAATTAAATCTAATTAATCACAACTTTTAATTTTAAATGTATTATGTTGTAAAAGACTCAAAAGTTTTCAACAACCCTTCTTTAGCAGTTACAGGTAGCGGTTTTCCTATGGCTTTTACTAATTTAGCATTGGACACTGGGTAACTCTCTGTTAACTTTTGTAAAAGTTTAGATAAAATTTAAATAAAAATCTTAAGACTTTACTTTAAACCCATCTAATACACGAGTAGGACTCCAACCAAAAGCTCCTCTAGCTTTAGTATCATCAAACGTTAATGTGGCACAAATTTTATTCAATTTATTTGAATTTAAAGGAAACTTTCCTCCTAGAATATCACCAAAATAAGCAACTGCCTTTGCTATCCACATAGGTAAATTATACACTTTTTGTTTACCAAGCTGTTTAGCAATTAAAGTACTCAACTCAGAGAAACTAGGATGGTAGCCATCGGTTAAATTATATATACCTCCAACGGCGGCTGCCTTTAAAATAAATTTCCCCACATCTTCAGCCAGCACCATACTTTTTTTGGCGCGACCTCCAGCAATATTAAAATAATATCCCTTATCTATCCCTGTTATCATAGCTCCTAAATTTCCAGGAGGGTTTGCTCCCACTACCAAAGGCAAACGCAAAATGGTGCAAACCACATTGTACTGTTTACACCATTCTTGAACTAACTTTTCAGCTTGTATTTTACTTACGCCATAAGGATCCTTAGCACCTAAAAATGTGTTTTCATTAATCAACTCTCCCTGACACAAACCATATACGGCAACTGTACTAATAAAAACAAACTGTTTGGGCAAATTACCTTCAAGACCTTTTAATAAATTGGTTGTTCCTTGTAGATTGACCTTATAAAAAGAATCTTCTTCCTCTACAGTTTTAGGTACGCTATGGGCTTTACCTGCATTTTGAATAACAATATCAAATGTAGTATCAAAAACAGGTATTGAAGTACTCAAATCAAATTGATATTCACCGGCGTTTCTATTTAATTTAAAAATTTCATGAATAGAATTTCGATTTACTATTTCTTTTCCTAAAAAACCCGTAGTACCTGTAATTAAAATATTCATTATTAATATAAACTTTTAAACCAACCCCATTTATTAAAATAAATAAAAGCACTTTGAATTGTTATCCATTTGTACTTCCATTTTTTATGAGTTAAACCTGCATAGTGATGATATACTGTAGCTCCAGGATAATAAGCTGTACGTGAAACTTCTAAAAATCTACGTGTAATATCAGCATCTTCAAGGTACATGAAAATTTTATCATCGAATAGACCAACCTGCTTCAAGGTTGACGTTCTAAATAACATAAAACATCCCGACAAATAGGGCACATCGTAAATTATAGTATCAAAATTTGCATCTTTATAGGTAAACTTATCTAATCTTTTCTTGAATTTATCTTTTAAAAAAATTGGCATAAAACCTCTTGCAAATAAGTCAAAGAAAGTTGGATTTGTTTTACACAAATATTGAAAATCTCCATTAGGATATAAAATTTTTGGCATTACATGACCAATATCCTTATTGGATTCCATAAATTGAATAAGTTGCTCCAAAGTACCCGGAGCATAATAGACATCAGGATTTAATACTAAATGATAGTCCGATTGTAACTCTAATGATTGTAATATAGCAATATTATGTGCTGCTCCAAATCCTGGATTAGAAGGATTGTGAATATATTCAATTCTTGAGTCAGTTTTAAGTTTACTTAATTCATCTGTTGGAGAATTATCTATTAAAAATAAATAAACAATAATATCAGTATTTAAAAATGAATTTATAGTTTCATTTATAGTTGTCCATTCATTATTATATAATACTATTGAAGAAGTAATTATTGGGTTCTTCATAACTCTCCAAAACGGTTAGTAATACCATGAAAATTAGCTTTAAAAAAAACCTTAATAGCTTCTTTTATAGGCATTTCGCTAAATATACAAATACCTAAAATAAGTCTAAAGTAATGAGGGATAATATAAAAAACACTATGGATTTTGCTGTAACCCAAATAGTTTGCTATTAAATACTTATTTCTAATTTCATAATACAACCTGAATGTTGTTTGTTTTGACCTGATAGATTTAAATTTGAAGAATATAAAATTGAGTGATTTTTCTACCAATTCAATTTTAATTTGTCTTTCTATCAATATATCAGGTATTTTATATATCGAAGTTATATTATTTATCCTTAATCCGTATTCAAAATCATCTCCATCAATAAAAAATTCTTTATTAGGAAGTCCAATTTTTCTAATTAAATTTAATTTAATTACACACCCTTCAAATGTAATATTTTCAACTTTAATTGGATAATCTAAATGACCCGAATCAAAAGATTCTATATTATTCTTTACAAATAATCTGTTTTTTTTAAGCTTCGGAGACCAAATGAATAACGAACCATCTACATATTCTTTAGAGGGAATAATACAATTCCCGCTAATAAGTAATTCATTTTGACTAATAATTGAAAGGAAATTTTTTCTCAAAACAACATCATCATCTAAAAATACGACATTTGCATCGTCATGTTTTTCCAACAGATAGTTTAAACCAAAATTAAATCCTCCTGCACAACCTAAATTCTGCAAAGGATTTAAATAAATATATTTTTTACCATATGAGCTTACTAAATTCTTAGTTATCTCCGAGTTTTCATTATCAACTACATAGACATAATCAAATTGGAGGTCTTGATTACTAATTGATTCTATTAAATCTCCAAATAATTTTAATCTTTTATAGGTCACTATAACCGCTATGTTATCTATCATTTTTCAATTATGATTTATCATTAAAATTTGTTTTTCCATCAAGCAATATTTTCTGTTTTTAATCCTTGAAAATATCATTTCTATATCATATTCTAAGTTCTTAGTTAAATAATAAATATCATCTCCATAAATATTTCTAACACCATTCCAATCCGTTGAAAACACTACACATCCCAAAGCCAAAGATTCTGCAATTACATTACAATAAGTTTCAAATTTAGAAGTAATAATGATAACGTCACATCTATTAATAATTGAATGTATATTTTCTTTCCAACTTATTATTGTAACGAAACTCTCTAGATTCAAATTAATAATTTTCTGTTCAAGTTCTTCTTTTAATCTCCCCTCACCTATCAAAAAACCTCTAACATTTGGATTCATTTTATTTGCCTTACTTACTATGTCTAAAAATAAAAAAGGATCCTTTTCTATCGAGAAAGCACCTACATACATAAAATTAATATTTTCTATAACAATCTTAGAAATTATTTCGTAATCTGGTTGGGTATTTATTATTAGTGGATTATTAAAAATTGTAATTGGTTTATTCTCTGAAGATAACTCATTTTTTATTATAGTAGATGGGACTATAATTTTAGAAGAAAATTTAATCAACAACTTATAGGAAAATTTAATTAGATTTTTTTTTAAATAATTCGAAACATTCCAATGTTTATAAGGTAAGCAATGTTCCCAAATAATTAATTTAATTTTAGTTTTTGAAAAAAAATTGACCAAAATAATCGCAATAGACAATATTACTATATTACCATTTACATAGTAAAAATTATATTTTTTTTTATTATATCTGAAAATGAAATTAAATAATTTAAAATAATTTTTAAGATTAAATGGCTTCAGAATATTTATGTTTGTTTCATTAATACTTTCTAAATTATATTTATTATCACTTAGGTTAAGTATTATCGATTCAGATAATGACTGATCAATTAACAAAAGATTTCGAAGCGCAACTTCACCACCTCTTTTTTGCCAACCTTGCGTAATATAAATGTTATTCATGATTAATAAAATTAATTATTTCTGTTATATCATTGAATTCAATACAATTTCTATTTAAATCTATACCTTCAAAAGCGACTTTAGTTCCTATGCAGGGCACACCATATATCAAAGATTGTAACACTTTAATTTTAACACCGGCTCCTTTTTCTAAAGGAATAATCAATAAATCTATTGAATTAAAAAAAGTATTTAAATCTTCAACAAAACCAGCTAAATTGACATTTATATTATTAAAATTAATTAAACTTAATCTTTCAATATTACTCCCACAAATTAGTAAATTAATCTTATTTTCATTTATACCTTTAATAAGATTTTTTAAGCCATAATAGTTTTCATCTCTTCTCCAGGCACCAATAATCCCAAAAGTCAAATTATCTGTTTTACGATTTAATATTAATTTTTGAATTTCAGAAATTTCAAAATACTCTTTTTTTATAAGTGGTTTTTGGTTTAAATTAATATCTTTAGAAATAAGATCTAAAAGATCTAAAACTTTTATTTTATCACTTTTAACAAAGTAATACTTCATTATTAAATGCTTATCCTTATTAGATAAAGTATATAATGTAACATTTTTAATTATTCTAAAAAATACAAATTCCCAAAAATAAATAAATGGTAATAAGAAAAATCTATTTTTTCTTAATTCTACTTGTAATAAAACATCATGAATAATAAAATCAATTTTTCTATTTTTAAGAAATAACGAATAAATAAATGTTTGAGTAAAATTTAATATTATATGTTGATGATCTCTCAATTTATTTAGTACTTCTATTTTAAATCTTCTTGTCATTTGTGGATATAACAATGGAAAAAAAAGAAAAATAATTATTGAGATTAATTTACCGTGTGCATAATAATTTATTTTAGAATCATTCCTTTTTGAATCTACAACTATAAAATCATTTGATTTATAAATTTTGCAAAAATGCTCTTTTAAAATTTTGGTAACATATTCACCTCCTGAATTCAAATTTGCTCCAAATGCAGATAATAAAATCATTTTAATAATTTAATAGTGATTAATGAAATTATAGAAACAATTATGAATTGCGTTCCAAAAATTGTATTGATTCCAAAAAACAATGGCAAACTTCCAATTTGTAATAATTGTTTAGAATATAAAATTTGTAAAGTAGATCCATTTTTTGCAAAAAAAATCTTAATACTCAAAAAATTAAACGAAAAACCAAATATAAAAAACCATACAATTACTAAATAAAGCCCACCTAACTTATACAATTCTGGAAGTGGTCCAACAATTCTGGTTATATTTTCTTGAGCAAAACCTTCACCCGCAATTTTGGTAACTTGAGTATCTGTTGGGTATATTTTTTCACTAACAAAATTTCTAGGGATAAAATTAGAAAAAACAGGCACTAATGGCAATTTTAATTCATTGTTACCATTTGCTTCTTTAATAAAATAAGCATTTAAAACATCTAAAAAGTCTAGTCTTTCAAAAAAAATTCTAGTTGACAAATCAATTATTTCTAATTTATCAAGATTTTTGTATTCTATTTTCTCATCTAATTGATTATTCAATCTTATAAAACCAATTATAGTCATTATTAAACCTGCAATAAATCCAAAATAGAAAATCTTTTTTAGTGGAAGACTAAAATTTTTATTTTTAAAACTATTAATTGCCATGTAAGAAAAAAACCAATCAACAATAACACCACGAATACCAAGTAAATAAAAATAAAAAAAACATAAAAAAAAGATTAAAACAACTTTATACTTGTTGACATTTTTAAATTTCCAAATTAAAATAACAGGTATTACAGAAAGAGGTACAAGAAAAAATTGGGTTATCAAATTATTTCCTCCATTTCCTAACACCCATCTAACAGCTAAAGAATCGTTGAAAATTTCAAAAATATTTATTCCTAAAAAAACGAGATAAATGGTAAAAAAACACACTAACAAAATACTACTTATTAGCAATTTGTTCCCTTTATCTCCAGAATTCACATTATTATTAACAGCTGAATGTTCAAGTATATTATAATTATTTGATAAATTTACTTTTTTATAAAAAAGAAATGAAAATATAAAATATCCAAAAATAAATGAAACTGTAGAAATTATAATTAAGTCTAAAAAATCATCATTATATTGATCAAAATTATATAAATTATAAAAATATTTAATACCAATATATAACAACCATGAAAGAACATAAAGACTAAATGGCAATAAAATATTTTTGGAATTAAATATTATATAAAAAATAAATAATATGAACAATATCAACATAATAATTATAAAATTTGCTTTGATTTATTTAACGCAGACCCTATTATTTGGTGCATATCGTAATATTTATATTCAGCTAGTCTCCCTCCAAAAATAAATTTTGAATTAGAATCTGCAATCTTTTTATATTGATTGTATTTTTCATTGTTTGACATATCATTAACAGGATAATATGGTTCCATACCAGGTTTCCAATTCACTGAATATTCCTTTGAAATAACAGTCTTGTTTTGGGTACCAAATTCAAAATGTTTATGCTCTACTATTCGCGTATAAGGCACATCTTTGGAGGTATAATTTACTCCTGCATTTCCTTGAAAATTTTCAACATCTAAAATCTCCATTTCAAACGACAAGCTTCTATATTCAAGGTTTCCAAATTTATAATCGAAAAATTCGTCAATTGCACCTGTATATACGACTTTATCTGCAATTGAATCCCACTTTGATTTATCCTCAAAATAATTCACACTCAACTTACATTCAATCCCATTCAATAGCCCTTCTATAATCTTATTATATCCACCAATTGGAATTCCCTGATATTTATCATTAAAATAATTATTGTCATAAGTAAATCTAACAGGTAATCTTTTAATGATAAAAGCCGGTAATTCAGTTGCTTTTCTACCCCATTGTTTTTCGGTATATCCTTTGATAAGTTTTTCATAAATATCGATCCCTACAAGCGATATAGCTTGTTCTTCTAAATTTTTAGGATCCTTTATACCTGATTGCTTTACTTGTTTATTAATAACCGTAATTGCTTCCGATGGAGTGGTTACTCCCCATAATTGATAAAAAGTATTCATATTGAAGGGCAAATTAAATACCTCTTTATCATAAATTGCAATCGGAGAATATGTAAAACGGTTAAATTCAACGAATTGATTCACATAATCCCAAATACCCTTATCATTAGTATGAAAAATATGTGGACCATATTTGTGAACATTAATTCCCTCTATATTTTCACAATAAATATTTCCTCCTATATGGTTTCTTTTATCAATTACTAGACACTTTTTCCCTTTTTTAGTAGCTTCATATGCAAAGACAGATCCATATAATCCAGAACCAACAATTAAATAATCATATTTATTCATAATGTTTTTAATATTTTATTTTTCAAATCGACAAACAACTCATTCTTTACGACAAACAACTGAATAGGTAAAAAGTATATGCCACATAATACTATTGTGATAATTATTAATGGCATATCATTAACAACATATTGCGAAACAATAATTGGAATAAAAAATAATGGAATTGCAGATATAATCGTTTTTAAAACAAATTTCCAATCAATGCTTAATTTAATAAATTTATTAGCGAAAAATATCGTGGCAATAGTAACTGCAGTTTCTGCAATTACATTACTAAAAGCAGCTCCTTTTTCTTTGTAAACTGGTATTAATATTAAATTTAAACCCAAACTAATTACCATACCAATCAGAACTGAAAAAGTAAGATACTTATCCTTTCCCATTGGTGTCAAGATTTGTAAACCAAAAATATTTGACAAACCAATTAACAAACTAAGTAGACTTAGTATTTTTAAAACACTACCTGCTTGAATAAAGTTGGGCCCTGCAAAACCGACTATAATTGTATCGGAGAGACTCATCAATAAAAATAGAATTGGAATTGAAAATGTAATTACAAATTTAATAGACTTGTTAATTAAAGATATGAAATCATCTAATCTATCATTATGGAAATGTTCGGATAGTTTTGGTATCAATACAACTCCTAAAGCTCCAATAAA
>JACCDH010030546.1_pt1 | contig 49879 bp, 48 predicted proteins | sample 7442481 | NCBI WGS metagenome assembly JACCDH01 (sample SAMN15323433, study PRJNA562643) | freshwater metagenome | isolation source: river surface water | place: USA:Blue River Watershed | collected 2017-08-15
GTCGTCACCGACGAGATCAAGTTCGGCGACAACGACACCCTCGGCGCCCTGGTCGCCAACCTGATCGAAGCCGATGCGCTGGTGATCCTGACCGACCAGCGCGGCCTGTATACCGCCGACCCGCGCAAGGATCCGAATGCCGAGTTCGTGCACGAGGCGACAGCCGGCGACCCCAGGCTCGAAGCGATGGCTGGCGGCGCCGGTAGCGGCATTGGCAGCGGCGGCATGCTGACCAAGATCCTCGCCGCGCGTCGCGCAGCCAGTTCCGGCGCGCACACCGTGATCGCGTGGGGCCGCGAAGACAATGTATTGGTTCGCCTCGCCCAGGGTGAGGTGATCGGCACCCAACTGGTCGCACAGACGGCGCGACTGACGGCGCGCAAGCAATGGATGGCCGACCACCTGAAGACGGCGGGCCGGCTGGTGCTGGATGCCGGCGCAGTGCAGAAAGTGAAAGCCGATGGCAAGTCGCTATTGCCGATTGGTGTGGTCGAGGTCGGTGGCGAGTTCGGCCGTGGCGATGTCGTCACGTGTGTCGATCCGGAAGGCCGTGCGATTGCGCGCGGCATCACCAACTATGCGAGTGCGGAGGTGCGGCGCATCCTGCGCAAGCCGTCGGCCGAGATTGCGGCGATCCTCGGCTACATGGACGAGGAAGAGCTGATCCACCGGGACAACCTGGTGCTGTTGTGAGAAATTTCCAATAAAAAATGTTCGGTGTCAAGTATTTTCAAGGCATCCCATTTGGCCTGAAACCTTATACGAGACAGCAAGTTAGCTCTGTATCGTGCCACCCGATGGCACCTCGGCGGTGTGGGCTAGGTGCCACATGAGAGCGTTGGGAGAGAAAGCCGGATCGCGCTACATCGGACACGGAGTGCAGCGTCGGCAACCGACCTGAACTCCCATATTACCGGCTTCCCAAACGAAGAACGCACGGCCTGGAGCCGCGCGTTCTTCATTAAATCTATGTCGGAGCATCGTCATCCTGACTTCGGGGTGGCGACGGCCTTGGCCTTGCCACCCCGCTTGAATCCCCGATCCCCCGCCATGAAGGCTTCGAGCATGTGCGGGATCAGCGTGGCCGCATCGACCGCTTCGCCATAGGTCTGCGCATGAAGAGCGGCGTACCGGTCTAGATCCATTTTCAGGCTGGCTGGACAAGCGAATGTCAGCTTGGTGCTGCTGGTCGATGGCAGCGGCCCAAGCCGGAGTTTTCTGGCCATGTTCATCGGGCACCTCCACGCTGAAGAAAGAGCGGCTGGTAAGGTCGAACCTGTAAATCCCTTGCCACGATGATCCGCACCGGCAACCCCGGCCGCGCTGTCAGCGTCGGCTGGATGTTCATGTTGCGCCGGGTCATCTCCTGCCCCACTTGGTTCACACTGTCCTGCAGACCATCGCGCCCGGCAATGACGATGCGGTTGCCGTTCTGCCGATTCTCCGGCGCGGCCAACTCGGCGCCGATACCCAGCAGCGTGGTCAGCGCCGCCCCGGCAAAGATGCGGCCCCAATGCTGATCCACTTCATCCTCCAACCCTGCGTAGCCCGCAGGATCGGTGCCGACAAGGTTGTCGAGCGTCAGCGAGGATGTGTCTGGCAAGATGATCCGGTTCCACACCATCTGCACCCGGCTCTGCCCGAAGCTCACCTGGCTGTTGTATTTGCCCAAAATGCGCGAGCCCTGCGGAATCAGCAGGAACCTGCCCGTAGCCGTGTCATAGACCGGCTCCGTCACCGTGGCGATCACATCGCCCGGCAGGTCGGACTTGATGCCTGTGACCAGCGCCGCTGCGATCACCGTCCCGGCCATCACCTGGTACGGCGAGGCTGGCATTTGGAGATTGCCGGAATTGCGAGTCTCCTTGGAGCCGCCTTTCAGGAACGCCTCTTTCTGGTCTTGCCGGTTCTGCACGGTGGTGGGATCACTGGGCTGGGCCGCCGTCGAGGCCGGACCGGCCGCCAGCGGATCGAACCCTGCCAAGGCGTTGGCCATGCCGGGTGCTCCGGGCGCCGCCTGCGCGACAGCGCCAGCGGCTTGGCCCGGCTTTCCCGAGCGGAAGAACACCGCCGAAGCCGCCGCCGCTTCGGCCTCCTTGCGCAAGGCGTCGTTGGGATCATGTCCCGGCGGCATGTAGGTGGGCTGCTGCGCCGCCACGATGGCCGGCCCCAGGTCGCCCGGCAGCGGCGGCCCCAGCTCGGGCGCCTTCGGCAGTTTCGAGTAATCGGACGGCAACCCATCCAGCCCTTCGGACTTTGAGACCCGATCCACGTTGTACAGCTCGTTCTGCCAGCCTGCGCCGCGCCGGTGCGGCTGCAGGGCCCAGATCGTGGCCCCGAGCACGGCGACCGACAGGCCGCCGGTGAGCATGGCCAGCGTGCGCCGGTTCAGGCGCGTGACCGGGCGCGGCTGGGCGCGCAACGCCATCGCTTCGGGCGCCGCCTTGCCCCCCTGAGAAGTGGCATGGTCGGGGGTGTTGTCTTGGCTCATGCTCAATTCCTCCGTGCCACGCCATCGGTGCGCTCAATTCGCACCACGGCGCCCTTATCGCCACCCAGGCGCAGCTCGGCCGCACCAAACAGCCGATCCACGATGTAGTACGGCGAGCGGAAGCGGTAGTTCACCAGTTGTCCGTCGCCTTGCGCGCCGATCACGAACATTGGCGGTAGCTCGCCTTGAGCGATGCCCGCCGGAAACTGGATATAGACCTTCTCGCCATCGTCAAAGGCCCGCAACGGCTTCCACGGCGGATTGCTGCCGCTGACCGCGTAGCGGAAACGGATCTTCTCCAGCGACAGCCCGGCATCGACCGGCGCGGCGGCGCTGGCCGCTTGTGCCTGGCGCTGCAGGGCCAGCATCCTGTCCTTGGGGTATTCCCAGGACACCGAAGCCATCCATGTCTTCTCGGTCGAAGTCAGTTCTAGCAGGTAGGTGCGCCGACTGGTCGTGATGACCAAATTGGTCTTGAGGCCCGAGCGGATGGGCTTGACCATCACATTGACGCGCAGCGCATCGCCGCTGCCGCTCGATGTGTCGCCCACGATCCAGCGCACCGTGTCACCGGCAGCCACCGTCACCAGTTCCTCGCCCGGCTGGAGCGCGATCACGGTCACGCGACCCACGGCCGCATAGACCTGGTACAGCGCGCCATCAGTGAACGGCCAGACCTGGATGGCGTTCACATAGCCCTCGCGTGTGGGCGCAACACGGGCCTCCGTGTTCGCACGGGTCACGCGCACCTTCTCGTCGGGCGATTCCAGTGTGGCCTTGGCATCACCGGCCAGCGGCTTCATCTGTCCAGGCAGTGCCAGCACCTCGGGCACGGTCACGACCTCCACGGGCTTCGGCGCCTCGGGCAGCGGCTGGGCCTGCACCGGCCCATCCAACGAGATGGATGGCGGCGGAGTCCCCTGCGTGGCGCAGCCCGAGAACAAAACGGTGGATGCCAGTAGGATCACAGGCAAGGCGGGTTTACGGAAATGTCCATTCATGGTTTTGCTCCTTCGTTTCCTTCCAGCTCGCGGCTCCACGCCAGCCCGTTGACGTAGATACCCAGCGGGTTCTTGCGCACGCGCTGCTCCGTGCGCGGGGTCTGCAGCACCGTGGAGATCACCGCGTTCCAGCGCTCGGTGCGATCCAGCGCGCCGTTGACGAAGCGCGTCTCGGTCCAGCGCACGTTGAAGGACTGGTCGCTGGCGCGGGTCACGCTGGACACCTGCACCGTCACCGACTCCTTGCCGATGCGCGAGAACGGATCAGCCACCCGCGCGTACTCATTGAGCACCACGGCGCCCTTGTCCGTGGTGTAGTCATAGGCATCGAGCCAGTTCTGCCGCACCACGATGGGGTCGATGGACAGCGAGCGCACCAGGCCGATGAAGCGGCCCAGGTGGTAAGCAATCTGCGCATCGCTGGGCTGGTACGGCGTGGCGGCTTCGCCGACAGCGCGCACCTGGCCCGCGTTGTCCACCTCGATCACGTAGGGCGTGACGATGGACTGCGCCGAGCGCCAGACCAGGCCGCCGGCCATCAGCACCGCCAGCGTGAGGCAGCCGAAGGCCATAAGCCGCCAGTTCTTCGCCTGCACGCGGGCCGAGCCGATGCGGTCGTCCCAGACCTGGGCGGCGGATTGGTACGGGGTGGCAGGCTGCGGCGTATCGGCGTAGCGCACCTGCGGTCGTTTGAATCGCATGGGAGTTCTCCTTATGAATCGGAATCACGAAGGCTTGGCCCCTGGCTGGAGCTGCCGCCGTCGCCGCCGCGCAGCGTGTGGGCGGCCGTGGTCGCGGCATGGGTGAGCTGCTGCCTGCGGTGCAGGCGCTTGGCCCAGGCAGGCTGTTCGTTGGATGGAGGCGCATCTGCGGCATCAGCGCCAGATGCCGGCGCCTCATCCGGCCGGAAGGCCGCTGCCACGCGCTCCTTCATCGAGCGTGCGCCGTCGGCTACCTTTTGCCCGGCGGTCTTGGCCACGTTGCCCGCGCCAGCGGCAGCGCCTTGGATGCCACTGCCTGCGGCCGTAGAGCCAGCATCGAAAGCCGCCTTGGCGCCGCGCGCGCCGCCGGCCGCAAGGCGGGCTGCACCAGGTGCCATCCGCGCCCCTGCAGCCACGGCGCTGCCGACGCCAGCAGCCGCAGCCCCGACGCCAATGGCAGCGCCTGCGGCCCCCAGCGTTGCTCCGGCCATCGCACCGGCTCCAAGCTGTGGCCCGCCGGACACCAGCCCGGTGGCAATGCCCGGCCCGAAGATGCCCAGGGCCAGCATGGACAGCGAAGCCAGCATGATGACCAGCGCCTGGTCGATGGAGGGCTCGGCACCTGCGGGAATCCTGAACTCGGCAAACAGCCCGGTGCCGATCCCCACGATGACCGCGAGCACCAGCACCTTGATGCCCGAAGACACCACATTGCCCAGCACCTTCTCGGCCAGGAACGCCGTCTTGTTCCAGAGGGCGAACGGCACCAACACGAAGCCCGCGAGCGTGGTCAGCTTGAACTCGATCAGCGTCACGAAGAGCTGCACCGCCAGCACGAAGAAGCACAGGAGGACGATGCCCCACGCGAGGAACAGCACCACGATGGAGGTGATGTTGACGAACACCTCCGGGAAGCCCGCCATCTGCTTGATCTGCTCCAGGATGGGGGCCGCCGCGTCGATGCCGGTCTTGGCCAGCCGCCCCGGCTGCAGGAAGTTGCCCATGCTCACGCTGGAACCGCTGGCCGTCAGGCCCAGCCCCGCGAAAGAGCGAAACACCACGCCCGCGAGCATGTTGAAGTTGCCGATGATGTAGGCGAAGGCGCCCACATAGAGCACCTTGCGGATCAGCTTGGCGATCACGTCCTCGCCCTGGCCGCTGGCATGGCCCATCGCCCAGAACAGTCCGGCGAGCGTCATGTCGATGACGATCAGCGTGGCTGTCAGAAACGCCACCTCGCCCTGCAGCAGCCCAAAGCCCGAGTCGATGTAGCGCGAGAAAACATCGAGAAAGCGGTCGATGACCGATACGTCGTTCATGGCCCGGCCCCGTCAGCGGTTGTAGAAATCGACGGGGTGCGGCGTGTATGGCGTTCCAGAGCCCAGAAAGCGCCGCGTGATTTCGCGCCCGCGCTCCGTGGCCGCGGCCTGCCGCGCCTGCTCCAGCGATACGGCGCGATCCTGCGTGAGCTGCAAGCGTTGCGTCTGGATCGACTGCTTGGCCTGCAGGGCCAGCAACTGGTTCATGGCCTGCATCGCTTGCAGCGCGCCCACGGCCGATTGGCTCTTACCCACGAGGTCAGCCAGCACGGCCTCGTCATCCTTGAGGTTCTGCGAGGCCTGGGCCTGCATCTGCATCGCGGTCTGCAGGCTGGTGAGCGTGTTCTTCCAGCGTTCCTGCGTGTCCCGGTACATCTGGTCGCCGCTCACGGTGGCAGCGTACTGCTCGGGATACAGGCGCTTGAACTCCTTGTCCATGTTCGTCACGTCGTAGGCCAGGCCCTTGGCCTGGTCGATCAGCCGCTGGGTCAACGCCAGGTTGGCGCGCAACTGACCGACCACGCTGGATGGCAAGCTCGCCAGGTTGCGCGCCTGGTTCTCCAACATCTTGGCCTCGTTCTGCAACTGCTTGATCTGGTTGTAGAGCTGCTGCAGCGTCTGGATGGCCGTCAGCATGTTCTGCACGAAGTTGGACGGATCGAACACGATGAGGGCCGCCGCGGGCTGGGCGAACATCAGGGAGCCGGTCAGGACGGCGGCGATTGCGGCGGGAAGGATGCGGGTTTTCATGGTGAGTTCTCCTGCGGGTGGGAAGGAAACGAGGACAGCAGTTCGGCGGCCCAATGCAGGCCGCGATGGCGCAGCCAGGTGGCCGCGAACGGGGTGGAAGCGGAAGATGTGGAGGTGGTGGCGGCAGCGAGCACCGCGTCGATGTCGCGCTGGTCTTGCGGCGTGGACGCACCCGCGAAGGCCAAGGTCGCGGCGCCCAGGTCGAGGTCGAACAGGCGATTGCCGAGACGCGACTGGTAGTAGTAGTCCCGCTTGGGCTGTGCAGTCGCCACGATCTCGATCTGGCGGCTGTTGAGCCCGAAGCCTTCGTAGATCGTGCGAATCTGCGGCTCGGTCGCCTGCGGGTTGGGCAGGAAGATGCGGCTCGCGCAGCTCTCGATGATGGCCGGCGCGATGCTCGAATCCTTGATGTCCGCCAGGCTCTGCGTGGCAAAGATGACGCTGACGTTCTTCTTCCTGAGCGTCTTGAGCCACTGGCGGATGTGCGCCGCAAACACCGGGTCATCGAGAAACAGCCACGCTTCGTCGAGGATCAGCAGCGTCGGCGCACCGTCAAAGCGTTCATCGAAGCGCGCAAAGAGGTAATGCAGCACGGCCATGACAGCGGCCTTGCTGTGCATCAGTTCCTCCATCTCGAAGCACTGCACGGAACCAGCGCCCAGGCGATCCGAATCCGCATCCAGCAACTTGCCGTGTGCGCCACCTAGCACATAGGGCGCCAGCGCTTGCCGCAGTGCGTTCGATTGCAGCAAGACGGAAAGCCCGGTCATCGTGCGCTGCTCCAGCGGAGCACCGGCGAGACTGCCGAGTGCCGACCAGATGGCCACCTTCTCGTCGGGGCCGACCGCGACACCCTCATGCCGCAAGCGGCCTTCGAGCCATTCGGCCGCCCAGGTGCGATAGCCCTCGCGGTCGATGCGGGCGAGCGGCTGGAAGGCAATTTCTCCATCCGTGCCCAGGTCGTAGTGCTCGCCGCCCAGGCCCAGGATGGTGGCGCGCATCGAGCGCCCCATGTCGAAGGCGAAGATGCGCGAGCCGCGATAACGACGGAACTGCATCGCCAAGGTGGCGAGCAAGACCGACTTGCCCATGCCCGTGGGGCCGGCCACCAAGGTATGGCCCACGTCGCCAATGTGCGTCACCAGCCGGAACGGCGTTGCCCCCTCGGTGCGCGTGACGATCAGCGGCGGGCCGTCGAGGTGGTCGTTCTTCTCCGGCCCGGCCCATACGGCGGACACCGGCATCAGATGTGCCAGATTCAGCGTCGAGATGATGGGCTGGCGCACGTTCGCGTAGGCGTGCCCCGGAATCGACGATAGCCAGGCATCCACGGCATTGAGCGTTTCGGGGATCGTCACAAAGCCGCGCCCCTGGATGACGCGTTCCACCATGCGCAGCTTCTCATCGGCCTTCGCCGGGTCGGCATCGAGCACCGTCACCGTGGTGGTGACATAGCCGAAGGCCACTTGGTCGCTGCCCAGCTCCTGCAACGCCGCATCGGCATCCGCCGATTTTTTGCTCGCGTCGGTATCGACCAGCGGGGTTTCCTGCTGGAAGATGGTTTCGCGCAGCAATGCGATGACGTTCTTGCGCTTGGCGAACCATTGGCGGCGCAGGCGGGAAAGCTCCTTTTCCGCATCGGCTTTGTCGAGGCACAGGAACCGGGTTGACCAGCGATACGCAAAGCCGAGGCGGTTGAGGTCATCCAGAATCCCCGGCCAGGTCGAGGTCGGGAAGCCGCGCACCGTCGCCACGCGCAGGTGCTGATCGCCCAGCATGGGCGCCAGCCCGCCAATGAGCGCGGAATCGGCCAGCAGCGCATCGAGATGGAATGGCACTTCCGGCACACCGACGCGATAGCACCGCGTGGAGATGGTCGAGTGCAGGTAGGTCAGCGTCTGGCTGTCATCGAGCCACGCGATCTCCGGCATCACGCCATCGAGCAGGTCAAAGATGCGATCCGTTTCCGCGACGAAGGCCGTCAGGCGCTCGCGCCAGTCCACGCCTTCGGTCGGACGGTTCTCGTAGAGCAGGCCCGCCGCGCGGGCGCGTGCCTCCTCGGGCGGCAGATACATCAGCGTCAGGTGGTAGCCGCTCTCGAAGTGGTTGCCCGAGTCCTGGAAGGCGGCGCGGCGTTCCTCGTCTACCAGCCACGACAGCGGCTCGGGAAACTCCGAGTGCGGGTAGTTGGCGGCGGGCCGGCGCTCGGCTTCGATGAACAAGGCCCAGCCCGAACCCAGCCTGCGCAACGCGTTGTTCAATCGTGCTGACGTAGAGATCAGCTCGCCCTGCGTGGCACTGTCGAGGTCGGGGCCACGAAAGCGCGCCGTGCGCTGGAACGAGCCATCCTTGTTCAGCACGACGCCCGGCGCAACCAGCCCGGCCCAGGGCAGCCAGTCGGCCAGCAATGCGGGCCGCTGGCGGTATTCGGCAAGGTTCAGCATGGCATTCCCCTCACACGTCCAGCAGCGGCCGGTGCTTGATGTGGCGGGCGAAGACCTGCATGAACTGCGGATCGACGCGCGCGCCCCAAACCGCCAGCGCATGACCGACGATCCAGAGCACCACGCCGGGAATCCACATCTGCAAGCCCAGGCCCACGGCAGCGGCCAAGGTGCCGTTGGTGATGGCCACGGTGCGCGGAGCGCCGCCCATCAAAATCGGCTCGGTCAGCGAGCGATGCAGCGGCACCTCAAAGCCGGGAGCGAAGCCCTGCACGCCATCGTGGGCCGCGTTCATACGACGGCCCCGCCCGAGAAGCTGAAGAACGACAGGAAGAACGAGGACGCGGCAAACGCGATCGACAGACCGAAGACGATCTGGATCAGCTTGCGGAACCCGCCCGAGGTATCGCCGAAGGCCAGCGCCAGGCCCGTGGCGATGATGATGATGACCGCGATGATCCGGGCCACCGGCCCCTGGATGGATTCGAGGATGGATTGCAGCGGCCCTTCCCAGGGCATCGAGGAACCCGCGGCCTGGGCGGTGCCCGCAAGCAGCAGCATCAGCGCCGCGAGCATCAAGCCTTGCATGGCCGGGCGAGCCAGGTTATCCAGCCGCGCGGGCCGGCGAAGAGGATTTGCGGAAGTACGGAAAGCAGGAACGATCATCTGCGTCATGGCAGTTCTCCAGAGTGGTCAGGGGACGGGGAGGAAAGGTCGGACTGCGGCAGCAGCTCCGGGAATGGAGCCTCCAGTGCATCCGCCAGTTGGTAGCCCACGCCATCGAAGCCGACGACGCGGGCGATGCTCTCGATGCGGCGCTTGCGCCCGCGCCCGGCGATGTGGATGACCACATTGACCGCTTCCGCGATCAGCGCACGGGGCGGGTTCACCGCCACTTCGAGAATCAGTTGCTCCAGGCGCAGCAATGCGCCCAGCGCGGAGCCGGCGTGGATGGTGGCGACGCCGCCTGGATGGCCGGTGCCCCAGACCTTGATGAGATCCAGCGCCTCGGCGCCGCGCACCTCGCCGACGACGACACGATCCGGGCGCAGGCGCATCGAAGACCGCACCAGCTCGGTCATGGACACCACGCCCTGGCGTGTGCGCAGCGGTACGTGGTCGCGGGCTGCGCATTGCAGCTCCACCGTGTCTTCGAGCACCAGCACGCGGTCGCCGGTGGCGGCGATCTCGGCCAGCAACGCATTGGCCAGGGTGGTCTTGCCGGTACTCGTCCCACCGGCGATCAGGATGTTCTGGCGCTCGCGCACAGCGCGCACCAGCAGGCCCGCCTGTGCGGCGGTCATCATCCCGTCCTCGATGTAGCGCGACAACGGGATCACGCCGAAGGCGCGCTTGCGCAGCGCGAAGGCTGGCCCCGGTGCAGCGGGCGGCAGGATGCCCTCGAAGCGTTCGCCGGTTTCCGGCAGCTCGGCTGTCAGCAGTGGCTGACCCCGATGCACTTCGGCGCCGACGTGGGCAGCCACGAGGCGGATGATGCGTTCGCCATCGGCCTCGGACAGCTCCACGCCCATCGGCGCGCGGCCCGTGGACAGGCGATCCACCCAGAGCGTCCGGTCGGGATTGAGCATGATTTCCACCACGTCCGGGTCTTCGAGCGCGGCAGCGATCAGCGGCCCCATTGCCGTGCGCAGCATCTGGATGCGGCGATCCAGCGATGTGGCCGTGAAGGAGGAAGGAACGGCGCTCATGAGGCTCGCTCCTGTGCTTCGGCCGTGTCCGCCATCCGCATCGGATCGGGATTCAGTTCGTCCACCACGTCGCGCACCAGACTGCGCCCACGCAGCAGGTGGCGGCCAAGCTGTTCGACAAACTGCTCGAAGCGGGCCTTACCCTGGGCGCGGGCGGCGTCCTGATGGGCCTCGGGAACAGGTGTGCTGACGGTCAGGAAGTAGCGGATGAACAGCGCCAGCGTTTCGATGGCAATGTTCTGGTCGCGCTCCAGGCGCTCGGCGTGGCGCGACAGGCGATCCAGTCGCTTGGCGATGGCGGCTTCGCGCTGGTCGCCAGCGTCGGGCGACAGCCACGATGCAAGCGCTGCCGCGACGATGCTGGACTTGGACACGCCCTTGGCGGCGGCCAGTTCGTCGAGCCGCCTGGCGTGCTCGGGCTGGATGAAGAGATTCAAGCGGTGCTGACTCATAGCGCGATTCCGTCGTCAGGGTCGAGGGATGCCAGCCGGGCCGTGCGCTGCAGGGCCGGGTCGAGCTGGCGCGGGAGGGAGACCGAAAGAGGCAAAGGCATGTCGTCGTCATCGAGCAGCCCGAGGTCGGCTGCGGGCGCAACCAGGTCGGGGTCGTAGGCGACGGTCTCGGAGAGTTCGGGCTGACGGCGCGGGCCGCCGTCATCGGTCGAACCCAGGTGCTCCAGGCCATCGGCCGATGCCGCGGCCGGTGCGACGGGCACGGCGGGAATCGCCAGCCCACTCCAGTCATCCGCACGGGCCGGCGGCACGTCGGCATAGCGCCCCGCGGCGAGCACCGGCGGCGGCAGCACCCGTCGCTTGAAGTTGGCGTCCGCGTAGTAGCGCAGCTTCCTGGCCTTGATCGGCGCCACGCTGGAGACCATCACCACCGCCTCGTCGGGCGGTAGCTGCATGACTTCGCCGGCCGTCAGCAGCGGGCGGGCTGTCTCCTGCCGTGACACCATGAGGTGCCCCAGCCAGGGCGCGAGCCGATGGCCGGCATAGTTGCGCTGCGCGCGCAGTTCGGTGGCGGTTCCCAGTGTCTCGGATATCCGCTTGGCGGTGCGCTCATCGTTGGTGGCGAAGGTCACGCGCACATGGCAGTTGTCCAGGATCGAATGGTTCTGGCCGTAGGCCTTATCGATCTGGTTCAGGCTCTGCGCGATCAGGAAGCTGCGGATGCCGTAGCCCGCCATGAAGGCCAGCGCCGTCTCGAAGAAATCCAGCCGCCCGAGCGCGGGGAATTCATCGAGCATCAGCAGCAGCTTGTGGCGGCGCTCGATGCCATCGGAGCCGTCAAGCGATTCGGTGAGGCGTCGCCCGATCTGGTTGAGGATCAGGCGGATCAGCGGCTTCGTCCGCGAAATGTCCGAAGGCGGCACCACCAAGTACAGCGACACCGGATGCTCGGCCGCGATCAGGTCAGCGATGCGCCAGTCGCAGCGCGACGTGACTTCGGCCACCGTAGGGTCGCGGTAGAGGCCCAAGAACGACATGGCCGTGGACAGCACGCCCGAGCGCTCGTTGTCGCTCTTGTTGAGCACTTCGCGCGCCGCTGAAGCCACCACCGGATGCGGGCCACCACCCTCCTCATTCACGAGGTGGGGCGTGGTCATCATGCGGTGCAAGGTCAGATCGAATGGGCAGGCAGGATCGGAAAGGAAGTTCGCCACGCCGCGCAGCGTCTTGTCTTCGCCCGCGTAGAGCACATGCAGGATGGCTCCAACCAGCAGCGCATGCGAAGTCTTCTCCCAGTGGTTGCGCCGCTCCAGTGCGCCTTCTGGATCGACCAGGATGTCCGCGATGTTCTGCACGTCGCGCACCTCATGCCCGCCGCGCCGCACTTCGAGCAGCGGGTTGTAGGCCGCCGACTGGCTATCCGTCGGGTTGAACAGCAGGCAGTGCGAGAAGCGCGAACGCCAACCTGCGGTAATGCTCCAGTTCTCGCCCTTGATGTCGTGGATGACGGCGGATGCGGGCCACGACAGCAGGGTCGGCACCACTAGGCCCACACCCTTGCCCGAGCGGGTGGGCGCGAAGGTCAGGACGTGTTCCGGGCCTTCATGGCGCAGGTACTGCTGGCGATGCAGGCCGAGGAACACGCCCGCGGACTGGTCAAGGCCCGCTTTGTGAATGTCCTCCGCGTTGGCCCAGCGCGCAGAGCCATAGGTCGTGACCAGCTTGGACTGGCGCGAGCGCCAGATCGACATGCCGATGGCGACCAGCACCGCGAACAGGCCACTGCCCGCTGCAATGACCCCGCCCACGTCGAAGACATGCGGCGCGTAGGCATCGAAGAAGAACCACCACTCGAACAGGCGCCACGGGTGATAGACCGGCGTGCCGAGGAAATCGAACCACGGCGATCCCAGGCGTAGCTGGTACCCCAGAGCCGCTGCCGTCCATTGCGTGGCGCTCCACACTCCGGCGATCACGATGCCGAATACGACGGCAATCTGACCGAACAGCACGTTCGTCCCTTGCATGATCCTGCCTCCGAGAACGGCACAACAACGTGCCGCCCCTATCAGGATCAATGCCATAGGGAGTACCGGTCAAAGACTGAAATCGCCGGGATTAAGGCTTAAAAAGCCATAGTTCTTGCTGTGGCGAAGACAATAAAAATGCCGCAGGCACAAAGGCGCTGCGGCGTATCGAGGTAACAGTGCGCAAGCTGTCGCAGAAGCGCGACGCCGGTGCGCCTTGCGTGGGCTACGGGGCTTTCTTCTGCTCCGGCCTGTCGCCGAAGAAGCGCCGTTCGGCGGCTGCGGCTGCGCGCATGCAAAGTTCATCGCCGATCTTCGCGCGATCTTCCTTGCATTGGCGCTGGATTTCCTTGATGCGTGCGGGGTTCGCCACCAGCTCATCCACTGTCTCTGTAGGATTGGCAGGACCACAGGCCGTCATCACAACGGCAATCACGGACATCACGATTTTGTTCATGGCGAGCGTCCTTTGGATTTCGGATTCACGAATCGGTCACGTTATCGGCACCAGCCGAATCCATGGTGACGACACGTTGAATGAACCGGGTCAGCATCGGTGACGGTTCAGTATCTCGACGCAGCAGATAAGTTGTCAGCATGGGTGGCGTTCCCGCCAACTGACGGGCCTTGACTCCAGGCTCTTTACTGGATGCGATATGCGCTGCACCTGCCAGACCAACCGCCAGTCCTGCGGATACCAGGGCCATCATCACGTCGAAGGTGGCAACGCGCTGGAGGATCTGCAACTCCTCGTCCCGCTTCTGCAGGATGCGGTCTATCTGGCGAGTATGCCCCTGGCATGCGGCCGGGTCGCCGAGCACCAACCGTTGCTGCAACACCATCTCCAGCGGAATGCGCCGGTGCTCCAGCAAGGGGTGGCGCAAAGACAGCGCCACCATCAATTCGTCATCCCACGCGGGAGTCGTCACGATGCCGTCGCCTACCTCGTCCGCCATAGACAAGCCCGCGTCGTACAGGTCTTCTTGCAAGCCTCTGATCTGCTGATCCAGTGGTACCTCGAACAGGCGGATTTCTACTTCGGGCTCTTCCTCGCGGCTACGGGCCAGCAAGGCAGGCAGCCGCGATGGCGTGATACCGTCGGACAGGGCAATGCGCAACTGGCCATGAAACCCACTGGCGGCCGATTTCGCACCATCGCGCGCTTGTTCCAGTGCCTCAAAGATACGTGGAACCCGCTCCAGAAATACTTTGCCGGCATGAGTCAGTCGAATGTTGCGTGTGGTACGGGTGAATAGCTTTGCTCCTAGTTCGTCTTCCAGATCTTTGATGGCACGGGATAGAGGTGACTGATCCATATGCAGTTTTTCTGCAGCCCGAGCAAAGTGAAGCTCCTCGGCGACCGTGAGAAAGTAGCGTAAATGTCTAAGCTCCATTGGAAAATTTTCCATTCCTGCGACACGCAAGCCCCCCCCGGATTCTTGGGACTTTGAAGGCGGAGAATACCGGTCGTAATGCCGATGTACCAATATATCGAGCCTGTAAGTCGTTGTCGGCGAGTTAGCGACTGAGTGCGATTACTACAAGACCCGCTTCATTGAACTAGTGGTACCTTGTTGACAATCGAAGATGGTCTGAATAGCACATTTGATTCCGCCATGGTTGATGGATCGATAGCAGCAATTTCGGTAAAACAGGGATTCAATATACTCGGCACTTCTTGGCTATCGCAACTTGCCGCGCCTGCCTCAAGGGCCGCTCGCAGTTCGAACAAATACTGGCGCAGCAAGGCCATAGTCATGCTCCTATTTAGATAATTGCTGTCATCTCCGGCACGGCGGCAAACAGGTCCGCCTCCAGCCCGTAGTCGGCCACCGAGAAGATCGGTGCCTCCGGGTCCTTGTTGATCGCCACGATCACCTTGGAGTCCTTCATGCCCGCCAGGTGCTGGATGGCGCCCGAGATGCCGCAGGCGATGTACAGCTGCGGCGCCACGATCTTGCCGGTCTGGCCGACCTGCAGGTCGTTGGGGGCGTAGCCCGCGTCCACCGCGGCGCGGCTGGCACCGATGGCGGCGCCCAGCTTGTCGGCCAGCGGGGTGATGACTTCCTTGAACTTCTCTTCGCTGCCCAGCGCCCGGCCACCCGAGACGATGATCTTGGCGGCCGTCAGCTCGGGACGGTCGCTCTTGACGATCTCGGAACCCACGAAACTGCTCTTGCCGGAGTCGGCGACGGCGGCGACGGTCTCGACCGCTGCTGCGCCACCGGTGGCGGACGCGGCGTCGAAGCCAGTGCCGCGCACGGTGATGACCTTGGTGGCGTCGCCCGATTGCACGGTGGCGATGGCGTTGCCGGCGTAGATGGGGCGCTCGAAGGTGTCGGGGCCGTCGACCTTGGTGATGTCGCTGATCTGCGCCACGTCGAGCTTGGCGGCCACGCGGGGGGCCACGTTCTTGCCGCCGGCGGTGGCTGGGAACAGGATGTGGCTGTAGTTGCCCGCGATGGCCAGCACCTGGGCGGCGATGTTCTCGGCCAGGCCGTGCTTCAGGCTCGCGCCGTCGGCGTGGATGACCTTGGCGACGCCAGCGATCTGGGCGGCGGCGGCAGCGGCGGCGGCGGCGTTCTCGCCGGCGACGAGCACGTGCACGTCACCGACGCAGGCCTTGGCGGCCGTGACGGTGTTGAGGGTGGCGCTCTTGATGCTTGCGTTGTCGTGATCTGCAATAACGAGTGCGGTCATGGCTGGTGTCCTTTCGATGTTGTTGTGATGAGCCTTAGATGACCTTGGCTTCGTTCTTGAGCTTGTCAATGAGGGTGGCCGCGTCGGGCACCTTGACTCCGGCGCCGCGCTTGGGCGGCTCGCTGACCTTCAGCGTCTTGATGCGGGGTGCCACGTCCACGCCCAGTTCCTCGGGCTTGAAGGTGTCCAGCTGTTTCTTCTTGGCCTTCATGATGTTGGGCAGCGTGACGTAGCGCGGCTCGTTCAGGCGCAGGTCGGTGGTGATGACCGCAGGTATGTTCAGCGCCAGGGTTTCGAGGCCGCCGTCCACTTCGCGGGTCACGTTCACCTTGTCGCCAGCGATCTCGACCTTGGAGGCGAAGGTGGCTTGCGGCAGGTCGGCCAGCGCCGCCAGCATCTGACCCGTCTGGTTGCAGTCGTCGTCGATGGCCTGCTTGCCCAGGATCACGAGGCCGGGCTGTTCCTTTTCGATCAGAGCCTTGAGCAGCTTGGCCACGGCCAGCGGCTGCAGTTCTTCATTGGTCTCGACCAGGATGCCGCGGTCGGCGCCGATGGCCATGGCAGTGCGCAGCGTTTCCTGGCACTGGGCCACGCCGCAGGAGACGGCGATCACTTCGGTGACCACGCCTTTTTCTTTCAGGCGCACGGCTTCCTCAACAGCAATCTCGTCGAAGGGGTTCATGCTCATCTTGACGTTGGCGATGTCCACGCCGCTGCCGTCGGACTTCACACGCACCTTGACGTTGTAGTCCACCACGCGTTTTACGGATACGAGAATTTTCATGAGAGGATTTCCTATTGAGGTTCAGGCCACCGAGGGCATGGCCTGGAGCTCGCTTGCTGCGCGCTGCGCACGCGAAGTGATCATCACCGTTGCCTCGCCCTCGATGACTACGGTGTCCTTGACTCGGCAGACCGTGGACAGCACTGCCCGTGCCTTGGCCACCTCCACCGACAGTACGGTGACCGCGGCATGAACGGTGTCGCCCGGTTTGACAGGCACCTTGAAGCGCAATTGCTGCCCCAGATAGACCGTACCTGGCCCCGGCAGCCGGTTTGCGACCGCTGCAGAAATCACGCTGGCCGTCAGAAAGCCGTGCGCGATGCGTGCGCCAAATCGCGTCGTGGCCGCGAACTCTTCGTTGAGATGTACCGCATTGGTATCGCCGGAGACGCCAGCAAACATCACGATGTCCGCTTCGGTAATGGTCTTCGAGAAGCAGGCGTTCATGCCCGGCTGCAGATCCTCGACGTCGTAGCCATTCAGGTCGTTCATCGTCTATATCTCTCAGAGCTGGTCGTCCGACAATGCCAACGTGCTGGCCGCGCCATGGACCACGATGTCGCGCAGCGCGGAGGCCTCCACCAGGATGTGCGTCGCATAGTGGCTGGCCGTGATGCGCTTGGCCCGCAGAAAGCCCGCATCGCTGGAATCCGCCGCCAACTGCGCCGTGGCGGCTTCGGCCATGCGCGCCGACAGCCAGCCACCGATCACGGTGCCCGCCAATCGCAGGAAAGGCACCGCCCCCGCGGCGCAGTCCTGCGGCTGCGCGTCACTGTGGGCCAGCTGCCAGTCAGCCCCGTCCTCCAGAGCCCGAACTGCTCTCATCAACGCGTCGCCGATGGACGAGAGCTCCGGGTCGCGCGCATCCATCAACTGGCGCGCATCGCTGTCGATACGTGTCAACAAGCCCTTCAGCGTGCGTCCCCCCTCGCGTGCCAGCTTGCGGCCGATCAGGTCGTTGGCCTGGATGCCGGTGGTACCTTCATAGATCGTCGTGATGCGGGCATCGCGGAAGTACTGCGCGGCCCCGGTTTCCTCGATATAGCCCATGCCGCCATGAATCTGCAGGCCATCGGAGGTGATGCCCTGTGCGCTGTCGGTGCACCAGCCTTTGACCACAGGCGTCAGCAGGCCAACCAGGGCCTGTGCCTGCGCGCGCTCCTGCGCATCGGGGTGTCCGGCGACGCGGTCCATCTGGCCGGCACAGAAATAGGCCAGCGCGCGCATGGCCTCGGTGCGCGCCTTCATGTCCATCAGCATGCGCCGCACGTCGGGGTGGCCAGCGATGGTGCTGCTGCCGGCCAGCGCCGGCTTGCCCTGCACGCGCTCGAGCGCATAGGCCCGGGCATGCTGGTAGGCACGCTCGGAAACGCCCACGCCCTCCAGCCCGACGTTCAGCCGTGCGTGGTTCATCATGGTGAACATGCACGCCAGCCCCTGGTGCGGCTCGCCGACGAGATAACCGATCGCGCCCCCGTTGTCGCCGAAAGTCATAGAGGCCGTGGGGCTGCCGTGGATGCCCAGCTTGTGCTCGATCGAGGTGCAGGCCAGGTCGTTGCGTTCGCCCAGGGAGCCGTCGTCATTGACCAGGAACTTCGGGCACAGAAACAGCGAGATGCCTTTCACGCCCGGCGGCGCATCGGGCAGCCGGGCAAGCACCAAGTGCACGATGTTCTCGGTCATGTCGTGCTCGCCCCAGGTGATGAAGATCTTGTTGCCGCTGATGCGGTAGTGATCCCCCTCGGGCACGGCGCGGCTGCGCAGCGCGGCCAGATCGGATCCGGCCTGCGGCTCGGTGAGATTCATGGTGCCGGTCCAGCGGCCGGCGACCATGGGCTCCAGAAAGCGCTGCTTGAGCGCCTCGCTGCCGTGGTGGGCAATCGCCTCCACGGCACCGAGCGTGAGCATCTGGCACAGGCTGAAGGCCAGGTTGGACGATTTCCACATCTCCAGCACGGCGGTGGACACCAGCGTGGGCAGTCCTTGACCGCCCCACTCTGTGGAGGCCGGCATTCCAATCCAGCCGTTCTCGCAGAAGCTGGACCAGGCCTCGCGAAAGCCATCGGCGGGCGTGACCTCGCCATCGTGCCAGCGCGCGCCCTGCACATCGCCCGTACGGTTGAGTGAATCCAGCACGCCGGCGGCATAGTGGGCTGCCTCCTGCAGGATGGCCTCGACCAGGTCGGGTGTGGTCTCTTCATGGCCGGGCTGGGCGCAGATCGCTTCCAGGCCTCCGACTTCCTTCATCGTGAACAGCATGTCGCGCAAGGGCGCGGTATAGACAGACATGGCGGACTCCTTTGATGGTAGCGATCAAGCGTTTTGCGGTGTCGGCTGCAACGGGCGCAGTTCTGGCACGGCCTCTTGCGGAGTCGCCGACGTCGGGCCGCCGTACTTGATAAACGCCAGGGCGATTGCGCCGAGGACTCCGAAACCGCCGATCACCAGGAAGTTCTGTTCCAGCGGTAGTTCCAGTGCGACGATCTGGCCGATCAGCAGAGGCGCCGCAATAGCACCCAGGCGCCCTACGCCGGAGGCCATGCCGATACCGGTCGAGCGGATGGACATCGGGTAGAACTGCCCGCAGAAGGCATAGGCCACCAGTTGCGCACCAGTGGTGCAGGCGCCGACCGCGCCAATGATCAGATAGCGCACCTCGGTCAAGGTCTGGAACGTCATCAGGTACAGCAGCACGCCGCCCAGCGCATACATCGCCACCAGCACCCACTTGATGTTGAACTTGTCGGCGAGCCACCCGCCGCACACGGCACCGATGATCGCGCCAACATTCAGCGCGATCACGAAGCTGAGGGCAGACCCCAGGCTGTAGCCAGCCATCGCCATCAGCTTGGTCAGCCAGCTACTGAGCGCATAGACCATGAACAGACCCGAGAAGAAGGCGACCCAGAACAGCGCCGTGCTCAGGCCCCGCCCGTCCTGGAAAAGGCGGGTAACCGGTGCACCTGCCATGCGGTCAGCTGCCGGCACGAAGAACTGGGCGTCCGCCGGGTGCTTGCCGCCCGGCTGGAGATGGCGTGCCACTTCGGCTAGCTCACCATTGCGACGCTGAGCGATCAGGTAGGTCATGGACTCCGGCACCAACTTCAGGATGAACGGAACTAGCAGCACGGGCACCCCCGCCGCGATGAACACGGCCTGCCAGCCATACTCGCCGATCAGTTGCTTGCCCAGCACCGCAGCCAGGATGCCGCCCAGTGCGTAGCCCGAAGTCATCAGTGCCGTCATCAGGCTGCGGATCTTCTTGGGCGAATACTCGACCATCTGTGCCACGATGACCGGGAGCACGCCACCAATCCCCAAGCCAGCAATGAAGCGCACCACGCTGAAGCTGATGGGGTCCTTGGTGAATCCGGCGGCCGCAGTGAACACACTGAACAGCATGACACCAATGGAGAGGGCCCAGCGACGACCAATCCGGTCGGACAGCGTGCCCAGAACCATAGCACCGAACATCATGCCAAACAGCGCCGAACTGGCCATGAAACCGGCAGTCGATGCGTTCACGCCCATCTGCTGCATGATGGACGGCAGGGCGATGCCCACCACGGCGATGTCATAGCCGTCAATGATGAGAATCAACAGGCACCATAGAAGCACCTTGGCATGAAAGCGGTTGAAGCGAGCGTCGTCGGCGAGCTTCTGCATGTCGATTTGGCACACGTGTTTGTCTCCTTTGAACTTGGCTCCGGATCGTGGGGACGGCGGTCATCGCCGCACCGCTACATATCGTCCAGCGCACGCAAGGAATCGTAGGTGCCGGTGCAGCAATCCGCGATGACGAAGCGCCCCGATCGAATGACAAACGGCCCCTTTCTGAGGGCCCCGTCAAGTGCGCCAAGAGGTCAAGCGTCAAGCAAAATTGAGATGAACCCTGTCGAGCATCTGTGAAAGGTGCCACTTCAAGACCAGTTTGAATCACACCGGCTTCGCAAACAAGGTGTTCAAAGGACCGAAGGCCATACACGGCGCGCTGGTGCAAATACCCATTGCTCTCGAAACACCCCCCCACAAAGAACCCAGTCAATGACTGGGCTTGATTGGGTTGCTTCTACATCCTTGAGGGCAAATTAGCGCATCAGGCGAGCCGATAGCGCATGGCGCCGTCTTCATCCTCTGCAGACACGATTTCCCCACGCTGGTCGAGATAGTTCAGGTGGGCGAGTGTCTCTCCGGTCGCGAGGTTGAGGTGCATTTGCTCCGCAACAGTGGACGAACGGTACAAGACGCGAACTAGGTCGATGACCCTTAAAGGCTGCGCAAGTTGTTGCCTGACACGGTCTGTGCCTTTCACGGCGCTCGCACGTAGTTGCTCCAACCGTAGGTGCAGGCCATAGAAAGGTTCGTTGTGGGCAGGCAGAACCAAGACGCTCCCAGGTACGCGTTGCAGCAATCGGTCGATGGAGTCGAGCCAGCCCTGCAAAGGATTAGCATGCGGCTCGGTGGCGTACACGGAGGTATTGGAACTGATCCTGGGAAGAACCTGATCTCCCGATATCAGCAAATCCAGTTCGCGCGAGTAAAAGCACGCGTGCTCGGGAGAATGTCCTGTGCCAACAATGACCTCCCATTCCTGATTCCCGATCCGCAACATCTGACCATCCGTGAGCCGTACAAAGCTGTCAGGCAAAGGATGAATCATTTTGCCGAAGTCACCAAACCGAGTGCGATACTCATCGACCTCGGTGTCGCTCCATCCGGCTCTCCGGTAGAAGCGAACACCATCGACTGGCGCTTCCCGCCCTGAATCGGCAAGCATCACCCGACAGCTTAAATACTCGTCTCGTGTCATCCACAGCGCGCATTCGAAGCGACGTGTCAACCATCCCGCCATGCCCACGTGATCCGGGTGCATGTGCGTCGCCATTACACGGGAGACAGGACGGCCTGCTAGCGGCCCCTGAGGAGCGAACAAGGCGAACCATGCGTTCATTACGTCCACGCTACGAATTCCGGTGTCCACGACCGCCCAACCAGAACCATCGCTCAATACCCAGAGGTTGATGTGATCCAGGGAAAACGGCAGCGGCATGCGTAGCCACAGCACACCTGGCTTGATTTCAATGGCTTGACCAGGCAGCGGGAGATGAGAGAACGGATACGAGAGTGCCGGGGCTGCGTCGGTCATGATGCTTGGTTTACATTCTGGCAATGCCGCTTCAATGGTGCACAGCCATCACTCTTATGCTGTGCGAGTTCATTTTTAGCTTAAGGTCAGCACTGACAAGTGACAATGACGAATGACCTCGATAGGCTGACGGAAAACGTCTGCGTCCTGGCGCAGCCAGTCACTGCGCTGCCGTCGGTGCAACCCCCAACGGCGGTCAACAGTCTCTTGAGCGCACAAGAGCCTCGCCCGAAGCAGGCCACGGCCCCGGTAGCCATGAAGGCGCCGATCTCCTCGGCGGCCAAGCTGAAATTGGTCGGATACCTCTATGTAAGGTACTGCTTGGTGCGCGAGCGGGCACGGTAGGCTCCCGGCGCGCTGCCGGTCCAGACCTTGAAGGCGCGTTGGAAGGCGGTGCTGTCGGTGAAGCCCAGGTCAGCGGCGATGGCGGCGAGCGAGGCTTCGCTGCTGGTCAGGCGTACGATCGCCATGTCGCGCCGCAGTTGGTCCTTTAGCGCCTGGAAAGAAGTGCCCTCGGAGGCCAAGTGCCTCTGCAACGCACTCACCGACATGTGCAGGCGCTGCGCAGTGATGGCCAGATCAGGCCATTCGGGACTGGCCCGCTGCAGCACCATGCGGACCCGCGCGCTGGCGCTGCGCTCGTTCAGGTACGGCCCCACCACGTTGCCTGGCGTGGCGCGCAGGAAGGACTGCAGCGCGTCCCGATCGCGCCGCACCGGCTGTTTGAAGGCATCGGCGTCGAACCAGGCGGCCGTGCGCGGCTGCCCAAAGCACAACGTGCCGGAAAAGATGCGTTGGTAGTTCTGCGCGTGAGGTGGCGGCGCAAAGTTGAAGTCGAAGCGCTGCGGCACCAGTCGGCCGCCGTGCAGCCATACCAGCAGTCGCCAGAACACGCGCAGCAGATGTGCGTGCAGGAAGTCGGCATGCGCGCCCGGGCCGCCACGCATATCGAGCGCGACACCCGTCAGCCTGCCCTCAGTCACGGGGACTAGCGCCACATCGTCCTGCAGCAAAGCAAAGGATTCACCCAGGCGGCGCAGGGCGAACGACAATGAGTGGGCAGTGAACGCACTGCGCACCATCAGTGCGAAGCTGCCCGGGCGCATCGGCCGCCCATGCAGGTAGCCCAGGCACTCGTCGTTCAGGCTGTCCTTGACGGCGATGAACAGCGCGTTGAACTGCTCCACGGTCACGCGCGACTCCTCCAACTCCAGCAGCGATTCACTGATGCCCGCGCGCCCCAGCACACCTACCAGCCATTCTGGCGTGGCCAGCCCCTTGCCGCGCGCACCGTCCAGCAGGCCATGCACGGCAAAGATGGGAGCGGTTAAGACGGGTTCCAGCATGGCGTGTGATTCTAAGGGGCCAACGCCGGTCGCATAGGCCGAAAGAAGTTAATTGTCAGTTGATTGAGGTAATCCGCCATCGCCCTTGCAGGGGCCAATTACTACGATTGTGTCATCCCCAAAACATTTCGGCAGTGGCACTGCGCGGAACGTCCGATGCGGGGACAGAAGCCAACATATAAGGAGACGCTCTCATGTTGCCACAGCTTTATCGCCACGCCTGGATGGACGGCGAGATCGACGCATTTCGCGAGCAGGTGCGCCGCTACGTTGCCGCCGAATTCACGCCCCGGCTCGATGAATGGCGCCGTCAGGGCTACATCCCGCGCGAGGTCTGGCGTCCATTCGGCGAGATGAGCTTTCTGCTGCCCGAGATGCCCGAGACCTATGGAGGCGCCGGCGCCAGCCTTGCCTACCAGTTGGTGGTGCAGGACGAGCTAGCCAAGGCCGAGATGCCAGTCAATATCGCGGTGCACACCATCGCTTCGCACTACATCCTGGACTTCGGCACGGAAGCGCAAAAGCAGCGCTGGCTGCCCAAGGTGACGAACGGCGAGATGCTGGCCGCCATCGCGATGACCGAGCCGGGTTGCGGCTCGGATCTAAAGGCCATTTCCACCCGGGCCCGCCGTGACGGAGACCACTACGTGATCGACGGCGCCAAAACCTTCATCACCAACGGCTTCACTGGCAACCTGCTGATCGTCGCGGCGCGCACCAGCGGCGCGGGCAGCAAGGGGGTGTCGCTGTTTGTGCTGGAAACCGAGAATCTGCCCGGCTTTCGCGTTGGCCGACTACTGGAGAAGATCGGCATGCAGGCATCGGACACGGCGGAGTTGTTCTTCGACGGCGTGCGCGTGCCAGCCGACCAACTGCTGGGCGAGGTCGAAGGCAAGGGCTTCGGGCAGTTGATGGGCGCGTTGCCCTACGAGCGCATGCTCATTGCCGTGCCGGCGGCCGCCACTATCGAGCAGGCACTGGCCGTCACGGTGGAGTACACGAAGCAGCGCAAGGCCTTCGGTGCGCCCCTCTTCGATATGCAGCTCACGCGCCAGAAACTGGCTGAGGTGGCCACTACCGCGCATGTGGTGCGCAGCTTCGTCAACGACTGCACCCAGCGCCTGTTGGACGGCACGCTGGATAACGAGGCCGCCTATATGGCCAAGTGGTGGTGCACCGAGCAGCAGTGCCGCGTGGTGGACGAATGCCTCCAATTGTTCGGCGGCTACGGCTACATGGCCGAGTACCCGATCGCGCGGATGTATGCCGCTTCGCGAGTGCAGAAGATCTATGGCGGCGCCAACGAGGTCCTGAAAGACCTGGTTTCGAGGAAGCTGTGAACATGTCGCACACGTTGCATACGCTGCAGATGCCGCTGCACGGCGTCCGCGTGGTGGAGTTCGAGGGCATAGGGCCAGGCCCGCTGGCCGCCAGGATGCTAGCTGACATGGGCGCCGAGGTGATTACGCTGACACGCGCCGAGCAGGCCGCTGCGGCGCGGCGGCTGGGCGGGGCGGTGGAGAACCCGCTGCGCCGCGGCAAGACGGTCGAGGTCATCGACCTGAAGTCGCCCGAAGGCAAGGCGCGTGCCCTGGACCTGATCGCTCAGGCAGACGCCTTGATCGAAGGCTTTCGCCCCGGTGTGATGGAACGGTTGGGCTTCGGCCCCGCCGAGTGTGCGGCGCGCAACCCCAGGCTGGTCTACGGCCGCATGACGGGCTGGGGCCAGGACGGCCCGCTCGCCCAGGCCGCCGGACACGACATGAACTACGTCGCGCTGACCGGCCTGCTGTCGCTGTCGGCACACAAAGGGCAAGCGCCCATCGTTCCGCCCACGGTACTCGGGGACGCGGCCGGGGCGCTGGGCATGGCTTTCGGCGTCGCCTGCGCGCTGGTCGATGCGCGCGCCACCGGCCGCGGCCGGGTCGTGGACGCCGCCATCGTTGACATCGTGGCAATGCTGGGCACCCTGGTGCACTGGATTCGCGCCAATGGGCAGATCGATGGCGCGCAGCCGAGTCCGTTTCACGATTCGCCGTTTTATGACGTGTACGCCTGCGCCGACGGCGGCTTCATCAGCCTCGGCGCGATCGAGCCGCCTTTCTACGCCTTGCTGCTGTCGAAGCTGGGCCTGGCGGACGTGGAGCCTGCCGACCAGTACGACACGGCAACGTGGCCGGCGCTGAAAGAGCGCATCGCAGCCCTCATCCGCAGCCAGCCCCGAGCGCACTGGTGCGCGCTGCTCGAAGGCAGCGACGCTTGCTTTGCACCCGTGCTCAGCCTCGCCGAGTCGGTGCAGCATCCGCATAACGCGGCACGGGGCATCTACCAGATCACCCCCTCCGGCGCCATCGAAGCGGCCCCGGCCCCACGGTTCCAGGCACTCGACACAACTACCTAGGAGACAAGCACATGACCGAAACCGTCCAGCCCACCAAGCCTGTCCGCGGCTGCCCGTCCACCACGGGCAACGAGCGCCAACTGAACACCACGACGCTGATCCGCCACGCTGCACGCACCCATGGGGATCAGGAGATCGTGTATCGCACACCCGGCGGCGGCTGGGACCGCTACACCTATGCCGACTGCTACGCACGCGTCTGCCGCAGCGCCAATGCGCTGCGCGCGCTCGGCGTCGAGCCGGGCGACCGGGTCGGCGTCCTGGACTGGAACAGCCGGCGCCACTTCGAGCTGTACTGGTCCATCCCCGGCCTGGGCGCGGTCATGCTGCAGATGAACCTGCGCCTGGGCCCCGAGGACCTGGGCTACGTTGTCGGCCATAGCGACGTGTCCTACGTTTGCGTGGACGAATCATTGCTGCCTATTGCCGAATCCGTCGCAGCGAACTCGCCCCAGATCAAGGGCTGGATCGTTATGACCGAAAAGCCGCTGGACCAGGTCAAGACCACGCTGGCGCCGCTGCTGCACTACGAAGACCTGCTGGCCGCCGCCGACGCCAAGATCGACTGGCCCGAGATCGACGAAACCTCGGCTTACAGCGCCTGCTACACCACCGGCACCACGGGCAAGCCCAAGGGCGTGTACTACTCGCACCGCGGCATCTACCTGCATTCCACGGGCATGGCCACCAACATGGGCATGACGCTGGACGACTGCGTCATGCTCATCACGCCCATGTTCCACGGGCAGTGCTGGGGCCTGCCGCAGGCGGCCACGCTGCTGGGCGACAAGATCGTGCTGCCGGGCCGCTACGCCGCCGAGGACACCAAGCCATTGGTCGACACCATGATCGCCGAGGGCGTGACCATCACCAACGGCGCACCGGCCATCTTCCAGCCTATGCTGCAGTACATCGAGACGTTGCCGGTCAAGCCGGACTTCAGCCGCATGCGCATGCTGTCCGGCGCCACCGAGCCACCTCTGTCGATGATGATCGGCTTTTACGAACTGACGGGTGCCGAGGTGGTGCACGGCTACGGCGCCACCGAAGCCACGACGCTGGTGGCGGTCAACCGCCTCAAGTCCACGCTCAAGAAGCGCCTGACCCAGGACGAGCAGTGGAACCTCAAGCGCAAGCAGGGCCTGATCCTTACCGGGGTGGACATCCGCATTCTCGATGCAGACGACCAGGACCTCCCGCACGACGGACAGTCGGCTGGCGAGATCTGCCTGCGCGGCCCCTGGATCACGACCAGCTATCACGACATGCCGGATTCAGGCGACCGCTTCCTGGAGGGCGGCTGGTGGCGCTCGGGCGATGTCGGCACGGTGGACGAGAACGGCTACCTCAAGGTTACCGACCGCATCAAGGACGTGATCAAGAGCGGCGGTGAATGGATCTCATCCATTGACATGGAGAACCTGCTCATGGGCCATCCGGCTGTGCGTGACGCCGCAGTGGTCGGCATTCCGCATGCTAAGTGGCAGGAACGGCCGCTGGCCCTGGTGGTGCTGAAGCCCGGTCAGCAGGCGACCCAGGAACAACTGCAGGAACACCTGAGCAGCGCGTTCGCCAAGTGGCAGTTGCCGGACCAGGTTCTGTTCGTCGAAGCCATCCCCAAGACCAGCGTCGGCAAGCTCGACAAGAAGCGCATACGCGTTGAGCATGCGGACCGCTACGCCGAGTGAGCCAACCTTTTGCTACAGGAAAACAACATGAATGACCATGAACCCGTCATCGTCGGTGCGCTGCGCACCCCCGTGGGCAAGCGCGGCGGGCGCTTGCAGAAATGGCACCCCGTTGATCTGCTGGGTGAGACGCTGCGTCAGCTGGTCGAGCGCTCCGGCATCAACCCCGCCGATCTGGACGATGTGATCGTCGGTTGCGTGCTGCAGTGGGACCAGCAGCACGGCAATCTGGGCCGGCATGCCGTGCTGGCGGCGGGGCTGCCAGAATCCGTCCCGGCGGTGACGGTCGACCGGCAATGCGGCTCCGGCCAGCAGGCGGTGAGCTTTGTCGTGCACGGTATTCAAGCGGGCGCCTACCAACTGGCCATCGGCGCCGGGGTAGAGTCGATGTCGCAGGCGCCCATGCCGCCGTCATTCAAGCCCGGCGCGCCGCTCGGCGCGCAATACAGCCCGCGTGAGCTGGCGCGCTACCAGGGCAACCCGCTGATACCGCAAGGCGCTTCGTCGGAGTTGATGAACAAGCGCTTCGGCCTCACGCGCGAGGCGCTGGACGCCTTCGCCGTGCGCAGCCATCGGCGCGCCATTGAGGCTTCGCGGGCTGGTCGTGTCCAAGACCAACTCGTGCGGCTGCATGAGGATCCGACCGACCCAGACAGCCCGCTCGTCACCGCCGACGAGGGCATGCGCGCCGACCCCAACCCCGAGAAGATGGCTACGCTTAAGCCCGTGTTTGCCGCAGACGGCGCTACAACGGCTGCTAACTCCTCGCAGATCAGCGACGGCGCCGCCGCGCTGCTGATCGCCAGCCGCGCCTACGCCCAGCAGCACGGCCTGAAGCCGCGTGCGCGCTTCGTCAGCACCGCAGTGGCGGCAGCCGACCCTGTCATCCAGTTCACTGCTGTGCTCGATGCCACCCGCAAGGCGTTGAAGGAATCGGGGCTGACCCCGGCCGACATCGACCTGTTTGAAGTCAATGAGGCATTCGGCGGCGTGCCGCTGATGTTCCAGCAGGAATTCGGCATTCCGGACGACCGCCTCAACGTCAATGGCGGCTCGGTGGCCATCGGCCATCCGCTGGGCTCCACTGGCGCGCGCATGCTCACCGACCTGCTGTGCGAGCTGGAGCGCCGAGGCGGCCGCTATGGCTTGCAGACCATCTGCGAGGCTTCGGGCACGGCCAACACCACCATCATCGAGCGCCTGGCATGAACGAGGCCACCATGAGCGAAGCCAGCGAAGTGCTCGTCAGCCGCGAAGGCGCCATCGTCACCTTGATCATCAACCGCCCGCGCGCGAAGAACAGCTTGAACCGCGCAGTATTCGATGGCCTGCGTGCACAGCTCGTGCAACTGCGCGACGACGATGCCGTACGCGCGGTCATCATCACCGGCGCCGAGGGCGTGTTTTGTGCAGGGGCCGACATCACGGCCTTCGACTCTCTGCGCGCCGAACCGCTGCTGGGCGACCGTGCGGCGGCAGGTGGCCACTTCTGGGCGGAACTGGAGCGCTTCCCTAAGCCCGTCATCGCAGCCGTGGAAAAGCTCGCGCTGGGCGGCGGCACGGAACTGGCGTTGGCCTGTGACATTGCTATCGCTGGCGAGTCCACCAAGTTCGGCGTGCCTGAAGTCAAGCTGGGCGCCATTCCCGGGGCCGGGGGCACCCAGCGTCTGATCCATGCCATCGGCAAGTCCAAGGCTATGGCCCTGCTGCTGACCGGCGATTTCATCGACGCCCGCAAAGCCTGCGATGCGGGCATGGTCGCCGAGGTGACGGCTGACGGCCAGGCCCTGCCGACGGCGTTGGCGATGGCCAACCGGATTGCATCCAATTCGCCGCTGGCCGTGGCACTGGCGAAAGATGCGGCACTGGCCAGCTTTGAAACTCCGCTCGCGCAAGGCCTGGAGCATGAGAAGCGTAATTTCCTCGTCGCTTTGCATTCGGCCGACAACCTGGAGGGGCAAGCCGCATTCCTCGGCAAGCGCCTCCCCCACTTCACGGGCCAATAGCGCCTGTCTCTCATCCATCGAGCAAAAATCATGCAACTCAATTCCGACATCTCCGCCGTCATCACCGGGGGCGCTTCCGGCCTAGGAGCTGCCACGGCCAGGCGCTTGGCCAGCCATGGTGTCAAAGTCGCCATCTTTGACATGAACGAAGCCATCGGCCAGGCGTTGGCCAGCGAACTTGACGGTGTTTACTGCAACGTGGACGTGACGTCCGAGGAGCAAGTGGACGCCGCCTTCGCCAAGGCCCGCGCGGCCATTGGACAGGAACGCATTCTGGTCAACTGCGCCGGTACTGCCGATGCCGTCAAGACGGTCAGCCGCGACAAGAAAACCGGCGAAATCCGCCCATGCCCAACAGATCGTTTCAATCGCATCATTCAGATCAACCTAGTGGGCACCTTCCGCTGCATCGCCAAGTCAGCCGCGGGCATGTTGACGCTCGCGCCGCTGGCCGATGGCGACCGCGGCGCCATCGTCAACACTGCGTCGGCCGCCGCACAGGATGGCCAGGTTGGCCAGGCCAGCTATGCTGCCAGTAAGGCTGCCATCGTGGGCATGGCCTTGCCGATTGCGCGCGACATGATGGACGAAGGGATCCGGGTCAACACCATCATGCCGGGGATCTTCGGAACACCATTGCTGCTGGGCCTGCCGGACAACGTCAAGCAGGCGCTGGCGGCCAGCGTGCCCTTTCCCAAGCGTTTGGGCGATCCCGATGAATTCGCGCAGGCCGTCGAGTTTCTCGTCACCTGCGGCTACATGAACGCCGAGTCCATTCGGGTGGATGGCGCTATTCGCATGGCGCCGCGCTGACGCCTGAAATCTTGGCCCATCAGGAAGCGTCATGTCCGAAAATTCTGTCATTCTCGAAAAGCATGGTGCTGTTGCGACCATCACACTCAATGCGCCTCAGAAAAAGAATGCGCTGAGCACGTCTGTCGTCAACGTGCTAGCTGGCGTCATTGCAGACGTCGAACGTGACGGCTCGATTCGCGCTTTGCTGCTGCGCGGCGAGGGCCGGATGTTCAGTTGCGGCGGCGACATCGACGAAATGGCGGCAGCAGGCGAAGCGTTGTCTACCTTGGTCGATGACGAATTGAGGGTGGTCGAACGCATGATTCCTCAATTCGCCAGCCTGCCATTCCCGGTGGTCTGCGCCGTACAAGGCGCGGTCGCTGGAGGCGGCCTCGGACTAGCATTGGCCTCTGACTACCTGATTGCCGCAAGTGGGACGAAATTCGTGGCGGCCCACACCGGCCTTGGATACGCGGGGGATTTCGGCATCAGCTGGCTCCTGCCGCGCGCAGTGGGCGGACGACGCGCACGCGACATGATCCTGACCAACCGCGTGGTCGGTTCGGATGAAGCCTTGGCCTGGGGATTGGTCGAGAAAGTAGTTCCGGGCGAGAGCCTGCTGGACGAAGCGCAGCGCATGACGGTGCAATTCTCGACCGGTCCTACGCATGGTTATGCGGGCGCCAAGCGCCTGCAACTTGCTGCCTTCGAGAGCGGTCTGGTGACCTCATTGAGGTTAGAGGCGGCCGAAATGAATCGGGCCTCGAAAACCACGGATTCGCTGGAAGCGGTCCACGCGTTCGTCGCAAAGCGAGTGCCTCAGTTTACCGGACGCTGATCGGTTGTAGACGCATCCAGTTGGTGGAGTTCAATTGCCGTTGGCGTCAGGTAATGGATAAACCCAACTGGCGTCGGATTTGCCAGGATACAGTGCCACCATGTATCTGTGCAGAAATCAGCATGCCGAGTCGTTGTTCGATGACCGGCTTCCACGGCACCAGGCTGAACCCCATACCGTCATCCAGCATCGCGTAGCGCCCGCTGGCCAGCATGAGGCTGCGGCGGTAGATACCCGCCACGCGCTGCCCCTCAGCTACCGGACGATGCTCCAAGCCCGTATCAGCGGCAATGTCCTTCGCGGCCTGCGCCACTTCCCGATTGCGCAACGCGCCCAGCAGATTGCGCGCCAGGATCACGCGCTGGCCGCGCCGCTCGGCCAGTCCCTGTTCGGCCAGGAAATCGGCGCGCTGCTGTAGCGCCTGCTTGGCCTCGCCGCCAAAGCCCAGGTCACCCAGACCGGAGCCGCCGCCGATCAACTGCTGATCCAGCCAGGTGGCACCGATCACGCGGGCCTGCCGCTCGATGGGCAGGTGCGATTTCAGCTCCACGGCCACGCCGCCCAGGCGCTGCGCGTCGTACTGGCGGCCACGCTCAGGCAAGTCACCGGGCACCTTCCATAGTCCCTCAGCGACGCGCTCCACGATGCCCGCTCGGCGCAGGGCTTCAAGGCGGCGGACATGGGCCGCAACCACTTCATGCGGGTCGCGGCCATCCTTGGCCTGGCCTTGTGCAATGGCCAAGTGATGGTCGGTGCGGTACAGCCCATTGGTCGCCAGCGCGGTGATGGTCTTGTCCGCTGCGCGCACCTCGGCGGAGCCTTTCACCTCGACCACTGCGCTCATGGGGTACTGCTCCAGTTCCGTCCTGGGCGGCAGCGCCACATAGTGGGCCTTGCCGTCGATGCCATCGACCACCAGATAGCCCCGGTCGTACAGTTCGTCGGCCAGTCCTTTGCCCGCCACGCGGCCGATGATGGAGTGTCCATCCTCGCCCGGTTGGAACACGGCCAGGTCACGCTGCTTGCCGCCCATCGCGCGCTGCATGGTGCGGATGATGTCGCCACGTTCTCCCATGGCCCGCAAGGTTTTCTCGGCATCGGCATGCACGGCCCAAGTGCCGGGCTGGGTCTGCGTGGCAAGCCCCATGCGTTGAAGCCGCTGCAAGCGCCCGACCAGCAGCAGACGCTGGCGTTGCAGTTTGGGTTCGTTGAAGCGCTCGACCTTCACCAGGCCGTCCACCGCCTCGCGCTGGAGGGTGCGATCCAGGCTCGTCCACCGCTCCTGTTCCACTTCGCGGGCTAGGGTGCGCTGGATCTCCAGCTCGGTGCGCGGCCCCAGCCATTCGGTGGCCAGTTCCATCGCCCGCTCGCGCATGCCGCGGGTGATGTACTCCTGCGAAATGATGAGATCCTTGCCAGTGTCGTCCTTGCCGCACAGCACGACATGGGTGTGCGGGTTGTCGGTATTCCAGTGATCGACCGCCACCCAATCCAGGCGGGTGCCCAGGTCGGCCTCCATGCGCTGCATCAGGTGCCGGGTGTAGGTGCGCAGGTCTTCGAGCTGCTCCGCATCCTCGGGCGAGACGATGAAGCGGAACTGGTGGCGGTCGCCCTTGCCACGCTCCTCGAAGGCGGCCGTGTCCGCCTCGTCGGTGATGGCGCCATAGGCACGGCCCTGTCCACCCTGGCGGTCCACGCCTTCGCGCTCGATGTAGCGCAGGTGCTGCACGGTGGAGCGGCCGCTGGCCTGCTGCAAATACACCAGCCGCACCTTGACCGTGGCCCGGCGAGAAAGCGCCGTCAACGACTGGCCCGTGAAGCGGGCTGCGACATGACCGCGCCCCAGGCGCGAACCGGGGGGCTTGCCGGTGGTCTTGCGCCCCCGGCCAGAGACGCCAGCGGCCTTGCTCGTCTGGCGCAGCACCTGGGCAATGAAGGTGTCGCCGCGCTGCCTGGGCTTGCTGGGCCGCACGCGAAAACGGTCATCGTCACCGGGATTTCCGCGCTGGCTCATGATGCAGTCCCCACCAAGCCCATCGCGCCCGAGCGCATGCGGCACACGGTATTCCCAATGCCCGCAAGGCCTTGGGGCTGCTGGCGGCACGAAGCCACCTTGTGGCGAGTGCCGCCCCCAACCCACGTGCAGACTGGCTTTGCGCGCGCCGTGGTGCCGCGCCCTTCAATCTTGCCTTCCGCCTTTGCCCTTCGCTGTCGCTCCGGGCGTCGGCGGCCCGGCAGCGCTGCGCTGCTTGCAGCCAGCGCGCCGGCGAACGCGGCAATGGCCGCAGGCCGGGCGCGTTCGAGGCAAGACGCCTGCACATTGGAAGGCAGCGCGAAGTGCGGCGCGGATGCGCTCGCACTGCACACGCGACGACATGCGGAAAGCCACTGGATCGACACGCCCGATGGCACGATGAGATGCACTGCAACGCGCAGCGAGTCGGCGGCCATCATGGGCGTGTCTCCAGCCAGATCGGGCGCGCAATGCCGATCACGGCGGATGCGCTGACCGGGCCGAAGTAGCGGCTGTCGAACGATGCCGGATTGGTCACGCTCAACAGGAACAGTTCGCCCGGTTCAAGGCGGCGGCAAAGCTGTAAGGATGGCAGCGGCCGGCCCAGCCGATCAGCAGGCAGCACGGCGGCCGAGGGCACGCCGTCGATGCGTACCTGACCGGCGACGATGCAGACGTGTTGCGGCGCCACCGCACCCACACGTTTGAGTAGCGGAATGTGCGTCGGCAGATAGCCACGCTGCGCAGCCAGCGTGGCAGCCGTGGCCGGCAGCGGCACCAGCACGATGCTGTCCACCGACAAGGGACGTGGCAGCGAGGCGGTGCGCGAGTCGAACGGGTCGATGCGATACCAGCCGACCGCTACGCTGTCGGACGGGTTGTAGGTCAGACGCGGCAGCGGCGACACGAAAGCCGCCCAGGCCAGCGCAGCGAAGCCGATGGCGGTCAGTGTCGCCACGACGATGCAAGCGCGCAGGCGCGAGCGAAGACGCGGCGCAACGGCAGGTGCGTTTACCGTAGTGGTCGGGGCGGTCATGGCAGCACCTTGCCGGCCAGCCAGGCGGCGTGCCGCTCGCCGGTGTATTCGGGTAGCGCAAGGCGAGCCGCAAGACGGTTGCCCAGCGTGCGCCAGTACGCGGGCGACACGTCGATGGCGGCGATGCCCTGCGCCTCGATGCCGTCGATGCGCTCCAGCACGGCGCGCACGTTGGCGTCGCCTTCGGTGTGCAGCAGCAGGCGCGCGCCAGGCTGCACGCCGGGGATGCGCTGCGCCGCGTCCAGTGGCGTGCAAGTCTGCATCACCATGAGCTGCCAGCGCACGGTGCCGTAATCGTTGGCCTGCCAGCGGATGCGGCAGAGCATCGCGCCCGGCAGGAACACCGCGCAGCGCCGCCAGTCGTCCAGGCGCAGCGTGCGTGCGGGTTCGCCGAAGCGCAGGTAGAGCTTGAAGCGGTGTTCGAGGTAGGCTAGCGAAACGCGCGTCAGCGGCACGTTGCCGGCCTGCCCGGCGAGTGCCGAAAGCGCAGGCAGCAGCGTAGCCGGTGCCGCGTTCGCGGCAGGCAAAGCGAATGCGTTCATGGTGTGTTCTCCGACGGAAACTCCCGCTCCAGCAGGCCGCGCAGGAGGTCGGCCACGGTCACGCCTTGCGTGAAGGCCGACACCTTGATGCGCGCCCGCATGGCGGGCGTGATGTCGAGCGTGAGGCGGGCCGTGTAGAGGTCGCCTTTGCCCAGCGCGTCGGCATCGCCCTGACGAATCCACGCCTCGGCGTGCGGATTCGCGGGCGGACGTGCGCCGATGCCGACGCGCTTGCCCGTGCCTTTGCTGTGGGGTGGTTGCTGCGCTGTCATGTCGGCCACCGCAGCAGTTCGTCCACCAGGGCGGTGATTTCGCGGGCGGCGGCGCTGTCGGTCGCTGTCTCGCGTGCGAGCCGGCCAGCGGCAACGCTGTCAGCGAACACGATGCGCTGACGCACTTCCGAGCGCAGCGCGGGCAGCGGCTGTTCTGCCAGCGATTGCCGTGCCTCGCGCCCGATGATGGTGGTGCTGACGCGCCGGTTGATGACGAAGGCCGCGCGCAGAGCAGGCCGGAACACCTGCGCCTCGCGGATCAGCGCCACCATCTCGGCGCTGGCCCAGAGGTCGTAGGGGCTGGGCTGCACGGGGATCAGCACGCGCTCGGCCGCCAGCAGCGCGGAGCGCGCCAAAGCGGCAATGCGCGGTGGCCCGTCGATGATGACGTGATCGGCCCGCCTGGCGAGTTCTGGCGCTTCCTGATGCAGCGTCTCGCGGGCAAGGCCCACGGCGCTGAACAGCCGTGGCAAGCCTTGCTGGCTTCTGCGCTGCGTCCAGTCTAGCGATGAGCCTTGCGGGTCGGCATCGAGCAGCACGACATGCTGGCCGCGCAGCGCCAGTTCGCCGGCGATGTGGGTGGCGAGCGTGGTCTTGCCGACGCCGCCTTTCTGGTTGAGCAGCGCGACGATCATGGCGTGGCCCTCCACACTGGAAAGCCAGGCTTTGCCTGCGGTGCAAAACGCTGTTCGCCGTGCCGTTTCTCGGTTGTCCACCGAAACGGCGCGCTTCTACTAAAAGTTATGTATTTCTTGTTAGGGAAGTTAGAGGGGCCGCAAACGCGCGCCGTTATTGGCTTTCCGGTGTTTTCGTACTCCTGATAGCACGATAGGCGTACTCCCGATAGCACGATACCCGGTACTCCTGATAGCACGAGGCCGTCCACACCTTTTCCCGCACTTATCCCCGTGCCGTATGCAGCACGGGCCGGAAGGTCAGCAGTTCTTGTCCGTCGTCCGGCATTCGCTCGATGCCCAGGACATAGCCGGGCAGCGACTGTCGCGCCACCAGGGCGCGCAGGTCGTAGGCGAAGTCGGAGAAGCGCGCCGCGCTGCCCGACTTGCGGTGCAGGTGCTTGAAGTCGAATTGCCAGCCGTGTTCCTGCCGCCCGCCGTGCTTGCGCACCAGGCGGTACAGCCAGCGTTCGATGCCACCCTTCAAGCGGAAATAGGCCGGGTCGATGGTCAGCACCAGGGCGGCGTCCAGCACGCCCGCATAGAACCAGTCCGGCAGGATCAGTTCGATGCCCAGCGGCGTGCCGCTGGGGTCGGCCAGCTCGCGCCATTCGTTTACCCACGAAAAGCGGTGCAGGCGTCGCCCGGTGGTTTCGCGGATGGACGTGGCCACCGTGGTCGATTGCAGCCGGTCGAGCGCGGCTTTCAGCCGCAGGTAGTCGTTGAGCGATGTGCCGCGCCCGATGAACCGCAGGATCTCGTAGGGTGTGGCGCGTATCCAGCGCGACGGGCGCAAGCCTGCGTCGCGCGCCTCCACGATCTGCGAGGCGGCCCATATCAGCACGTCGGCATCCCATATCGTTGCGATGCCATGCTCGGCCGTTCCTTCCACGCGGATGGTGATGCTGCCGGCGCGGAAGTCGATCGGCACGGTGCGCCGCGACTTCGCCAGCGAGAAGAACGGAAAGGCCATCAAGTCCTGGCTGTCGCGTGGTGCCATGTCGCCCGGCAGCGCGCGGAACAGGTCGAGCTGTTCGCGCTGCAAGGCTTGCCCTGGCGGGCTGGACATGGCGACGGCCACCCACGCGCCAGCGATCAGCGGCCATCACGGTAGTCGCCCGCGTGGCGTTCGGCATATTCCGGGTCGGACGTCGCCTCGTAGCTGCGCTGGTCGGCCCAGGCATCGAGGTCGGACACCGCGTACATGACGCGGCGGCCGAACTTACGGAACTTCGGGCCGCCGCCGACCACGCGCTGTTTCTCCAGCGTGCGGGGACTGAGGCGCAGGTACTCGGCGGCTTCGTCGTTGGTCAGGTAGCGTTGGGGCTGCGCAGGCGCAGCGACAGCAGCGGCGGCAGGCCGCAAGGGAGCGGGTCGCATGGGATGAACCTCCATCAAGCCCGGCCGCACCACGCGGCCGGATAGAGGCACTTTCAAGAAAGCGCGGCACCCCGCGAAGGGACGATCTGCGGGGGACGCGAAACGTCCCCCCTACTGCAACCGCAGCGGCGGAAGCTGTGCCAGGCGGCGATAGCCGCCGCGCATCAGCGCCTCGCCACGGCGCACCAGCCTGCGCACGCGGGCGCGCAAGGCGCTGTCAGTGTGCCAGTCGGCGGCGACGGCATCGGCACCGAACAGACCTTCGGCCATTTCGCGCAAGGACGCGCCCGCCAGGGTCGCGTCGAGCGCCTGGAGCGTATGCAGTTCCAGCAGCGCCGCCGGCGTGGGCCGGGAACGGGCCGCCGCCGCAGGCGCGGCGACCGTGGCCACGGCCAGGGCATCCAGCCCGGCCGCGAGCGTGCGATAGCGCGCGCACGGTGTGGCGCAGGCGCGGGTGGCGTAGAGGTAGGCCATGCCGTCCTCCAGGCCCGGCGCGAGCGCGAGCCGCAGGCAGCAGCCGGGCCAATGCGACACCAGCACCAGGCGCTTGCCGTCGTGGATCAGTTGCTTGCGGCCAGGGACGCGCCAGAACTCGAAGGCATGAGCTTCGGGCGGCGGGTCGGCATCGGGGTAGAGCTGCACCACGGCATCGTGATCGGGGAACCAGGCCGGATGCGCGTCACGGGCATCCAGGGCCGGGTCTTCCAGCAGGCGCAGGCCCCACGCCTGCGCCGCGTCCGGCCAGCGGCGACGGCGCAGCCAGTCGCGGCGGTAGTCGGGATTTCGGCGCAGGTATTCCCACGCCAGCGCAGGGCCGTCAAGGTGCAGAACGTAGAGATAGGCCGCTGTCGGATACCAGTGTTCGGCGCTGCGATCAGTCATGGCGAAACCTCCCTCTGTTTGGGATGCGTCGCCACGATTTCCGCGATGCGGGAGCTATCGAAATGCCATCAGGTCGTCATCAAAATTGGTTAGGCTGTAACTGTCGGTGTCAAGACCATTTGGCTCCTGCGTGTTGCGGAAATCGTCTGAATGCGACGGCTACGCCTTTAGGAAAATGACGCGCAGCACCGAACACCGTGCCGCAGCCCGCGCCCAAGATCAGGACTGTTTTCAACAGGATCGCACCACTTCGGTGCAAGCATGCGGATTCAGACCTTCACGGTCTTGACCAAGATTGAAATAGTCACGATGCGTCCCGGCTGGCCGGGCCACGCTGGTTTTCATCAGTCCGTGATCGCGCCGTTCTCCTGCGCCAGCCGGACGTATTCCGATAACAGATGCGCCGCCTGGAAATACCGATCCCGTCGCACCGGCAGCTTGCGCGGGCCGACGATGCCGGCTAAGTCGGACAGCTTGACCGTCCCCAGCGAAGGCAGGCCGATACCAAGGTCGATCAGGCCGTAGGCCGTGTCGCCATCCGCAGGATCGAGCGACACCAGCAGCCAGGTTACATGCGCGTCCGGCGTGAACAGGCGCACCACGGGCAGCGGGTCGAGCCGCTGACCAGCGGCGAGTGCCGCGCCGTGGGCCAGCAGTCGGGCGCGTTCATCGGCGGTGACAAGCGGCAGGGTCATGGGAAGCCTCCGCACGAAACCGACGATGCGCGGATGCGCTCTTGTGCCAAAGCACAGAACCGTCGAACCGTATCTGTGCATTCGTGTGGAAGCACGGATGTGCAAGCCATCGCATCCGCAGAAGAACGGAAGCACCGAAGCGGAATTGTCGGAAGCCGGAAAGACACGGATGCGATTCCCCGGTTCTGTCGGAATCCGCAGATGCGGATTTCCGTAAAAGCACGAAAGCGGCCTCTCAGCCATGAATGAACACTATAGATTGTAGCCCTATAGGACTCAATGGGTTGTCATCTTGGTTTTGAGAGGAAACCATAGGTGGCGGCAAAGTACTCATTGGCGAAGGCGTTGAAGACGGTCAGGAAGGCGCGCGGCTTGAGCCAGGAAGCGTTCTCCGACGTGTCGAGCCGCACCTATATGAGTACGCTGGAGCGCGACCTGAAAAGTCCGACTCTGCACAAGCTGACCGAGCTGTGCGAGGTCATGGACGTGCATCCGCTCACGTTGTTGACGCTGGCCTTTGCGGGCGACAGCACGCGCAAGGCTGACGAGTTGATGGCGCAGGTGCGCCAGGAACTTGAGGCGGTACTGAACTCTGATGGAGATTGAGAAGCGACATGGCATATCGAAATGGAAACTACACCGCCTTTTACGTTGCAGAGCCATTCCATCCCAGCTCGCTAGGTGCCAATGCGACGAAGGATTTTCAGTATTACAACACCCTACGGATGTGGAAAGGTGCTGATGCGACGTTCCCCTTCGTTGATTCGCACGACAAAACTTACAGTGTCCGCGATGGCAGCGATTGGGAATACACACTGAAACCCAGGCTCAGGGAGCGCCTTCGGAGCTCGAAGAACATTATCCTCATCTTGAGTTCGATCACGACGAATTCCCGCGCCCTTCGAGAAGAAATCGACTACGGGATCAACGATCAAGGGCTTCCTGTCATTGTCATCTATCCCGAATATGCCACCAAGGAAAGTCTGCTTGTCGACGGATCATTGAAGCAGGCGGTTAAGAACCTGTGGGGAAATCTTCCCGTGTTCCGGGATTCGATGAGCAAAGTCCCGACGCTTCATGTCCCGATGAATAAAGAGCTCATCAAAAAATCCTTGCAGGACGGCGAGTTTATGGTTGGGAGCATGAAGGCCCCAGGCATCTACAGATACAACCCATAATCAATCGACATATCGGAGCGAATGATTCACGTCATGGCGAAGGTCAACTTTTTTGACAAGCGGGTCATCAAGAAATTCCTTGAGATCACCGCTGTCGTCAGCGGTACGCTGTCATTCATAGTTATTTTTGTTGACGTTCCTGCCGAGTGGAAGCTGAAGGCTGGCTTGGCTTTCTTGGCAATACTGGCACTCACCTACGTGGTGATATGGCTCTGGTCGAACAACCTGAACAGTATCGACATCAATGTTGAGGGCAGCGATGTCGCGATCAAGACCGGCGACATTTTCCAACAGCCGGGATTGAAGGCAATTGCCTTCAATGAGTATTTCGACACTCAGGTGGACAACAAGATAATTGGCGAGACTTCTCTCAACGGAGTTTTCATCCAGAAGCATCTCGGCGTTCCGATTTCCGAATTAGACCGCTACATCGAGGAATACGCTTTTGATGAAAGTGAAGTCCTGGAGGAGAACGAGGCAAGGAAATACGGTAAGAAGAAAAGGTATCAGATAGGCACGATTTGCCTTTACAAAGACTATCTCCTGACCGCGTTCTCCAAGTTCGATGAGAACAACAAGGCGCTACTAACGATGCCGGAGTACCTTGAGTTCCTCATTAATTTCTGGGACAAGGTAAACAACGTGTACGCCCAGCAAAGCGTATCGACAACAATCTTTGGATCAGGAATCACGCGAATCAAAGGACACAAGAATATTTCCGACGAGGATCTACTGAAAATCATGCTGTGGACATTCAGAATCAGTGAGATGCGATTCAAATATCCCGCGAAGCTGACCATCGTGATCCACAAAGACAAGATCGACCAGATCAATCTTCTCGATATCAAATCCGCCAGGAACGGCGTGTAGTTTTCAATGGCGGTTCGGAGCGAGCCCACTTTGCAGATGCTGACCCGGCCGATCCGGCACAGGCCGGTTCGGCGGTGCTCAAGGGGCGCCAAGCCATGCGCGCAGCGCCGCAGGCGCGAAGGCGTGAGGGATTGGAGCCGGATGGCCGTGACGGCAAAGACGGCACGGGGCGTAGCCCGTAAAGCCCGGCGGCGCATCGCGCCGACACGCCATGCCCTGACAACAGCCATAGACGCAGCTCACAGACAGGGGGGCGCGGCTCGCTATGGGGCACCGTCTGCCGTTGCCGCGTTCGGGACGAACGAACAGCGCAGCGCCCGCCGCATGGCGGGGCGCTGCGGGCGGCGGTCACGCCGCCTGGGGCTTGCTGCGCGACCAGATCAGGTCGTGCGTGCCGTCTTCGCCCTCGATCAGGCGGGCGTAGACCGTGGCCGGAAACGAAGGATCGTCGAGGGTCACGGAGATGTACTCCCGCCCGGCCTCACTGGTCTTCTTCCACGCCGCGCCGATGTCGTGGCTGGTCGCCTGCAGGCGGAAGTCGGGGGCCTTCTCGTTGTCCCCCTTGTCGTTGGGCACCAGCTTGACCTTGACGTTGAGCGTCAGGCTGCGAAGCGTGCCGGTGAAGCCGTCTTTGTCTGCGGTGAAGGTGCCGATGTTGGCCATGATGATTTCTCCTTACGGTGGAACAAGGTTCGCGCCCATCGCGTCCTTGTTGTGATCCGGCCGACGGGGGACGGGTGGGCGGCACCGCTTGCGGTCGAAACGCAGTGGAGAGCCGTGAGGCGAAAAGAATTTGTCCCGCGAGGAATGCGCCGAACGCAGTGACAAAGCAGGGGAAATTGTTTTCGCTGGACGGTTGCAGCCATGAAGCCCGAGGCGCAGCCGCGCCACCGCCAGGATTCACAACAACACAAGGACGCCTTGGGCCGAACCGCACCGCAAGGAGATAGGGCCGGCTCGGCATCCCCGCATGAAGGCTGCTCCGGCTCGCCCGCTGACGCGGGCCAGGTCAACCACCCAACGACAAGCGAGAATGCCCCGCCACACCTTGCAGCGCCGGTCTTGAGGTGTGGCGTGGAAGCTCCATAGCGATGCCGGGCGGGTTGTCCGTGAACTTCCTTCGTGACGTGATGGGCAAGAACCGCCAGCGTTGAGGACGGCGCGCATTCGGACAACCTGCCGCAGCAAGCGTCAGCGTGTTCGCCGGCGCCTCGTTCATCGCGGCGGGGCGCTGGCCGGGCCGATCAGGCACAGCCGGTTCGGCGGCATCGAGGGGCGCCAAGCCGTGCGCGGCGCGGATAGTCCGCAGGGCTTTCCCCTGGAGGCAAACGCAGCGCGCAGCGCCGCAGGCGCGAAGGCGTGAGGGATTGAAGCCGAATGGCCGTGACGACAAAGACGGCACGGGGCGCAGCCCGAAAGCCCGGCGGCGCTTTGCGCCGACACGCTCAAAAGCCTAAGAGCACAACAAGGGGCTCATTCTGGGAAATAGCAGGCACTATTTCCAAATAGATTTAATTTGCCGATGCCTACAGATTCGCCAACGAAATGGGATAACCCTGAGCCGCCATTTCCTTTGCCAGAAGCGGCCCTGCATCCTTTTGCAGATTGTCCTTGAATGGGATATAGAGCAACCCTTGGATGTCGGATGGGCGCTCCATATTGTCTTGTTGCTTCATGAGAATGGCAACGTTCTTACGACCGAGCAGCGTAAGCATCATGCCCAATTCCATCACAACATTTTGGCGCGCACGGAACGCCTTTTCGTCTTCGTGACCAGCGCGGTAGCCCTCGTCGTCGGGCGTGGCCAGCACCACAGCAAACTTTACTTCTGCCGTGTATTTTTCCAATTTCTCGATGATGGTCTGCCCTTCCGAAGGAAGTTGATCCAAGATCAACGGCTCAAGCCTCCAGCGGCGCAGCATCGCTTCAAGCTCGGTTCGGGCGGCATTATCGTGCCCATAAACCACGAATACCTTGCTGAGCATTGGCTTAGCAGCAGCGCCATTCTGTGGAGCTGGTGCCGCAGCCTGTGCAGGTTGTACGCCAAGGCAAGCCTTTACCGCCTCTTGGTTCTTGCCCTGAACATTGAAATTGCCGGTGTGGTAGCTATTGACGATTGCTCCATTTTGCAAACGAAGTTGTGTGCCAGTGCCGTTTGCAAGTGCCGTCTCATTCGCAATCTGAAGATTGCCGGCCTGTAGGCAGGCCTTAATTTCGTCGAGAGTCATTGCCATTCCTTCTAAGCTCCCCAAATCGCTTTTTTCGCAGCTTCGCTAAGTACATCGACAACAATGTCGCGCACGCCAGATGCAACCGAAGCGCCGACCTTCGTCATCACCTTCTTGAATCGAAGGGATGCAACTTGAGTTTTTGGACTGTCTTTGGTCAATTCCGTCAAATCGGTACGGAACTGCTGGACTTCTTCTGGCGACAGCTCTGCGCCTGCTTCCACTAGCTCAACAGCGCCAGCAATCTTGCGTTCAGTCCAAGGGAATCGGCTACCGCAGTTGTGGCAGAACGAGGGAGGCTCGTAATCACCACCCAAGCCGAAAACGCCTTCAACGTAGAAATCGCCGCGAATGGATGCGCTGCACGAAGGACACTGCATGATGGTCTCTTCACCGCACTTAGAGCAGAACGCCTCTCGAAGCTCGGGATTCTGATCAGCGGCTGTTGTTGCGACATGTCCGTTAGGACAAACCTGTGCGACCCGATATGTCCCCATTACGCTCCCTTGTTATTTATGCCGATAGATACGGCGTTGGTCAAATCAAGGGATTCTAAAGCAACAGCGTGGAAATTGGAGGCGTGGATGACACCGGGCGCGGCCACTGCCGCGCCCGGATTTTTGCACTCACTGCGCCCAGGGCGCGGTGCTGATCGGGTTATTCCTTCGTCTCGATGAGCCACCACACGGCACGCGGCAAGGCGCGGCCCGTGATGGGGTGAATGTCGGTCAGGTCGGCGCGGGCTGACCAGCCCGAGGGCGGGCGGTAGCCGCGCACGTCGCCTTCGCCGTGCCAGCGGCGGGCGCGTATCGTGCCGGGGGCATAGATCGCCGCCATGCGGGGGCGGCTGGTGGTGTAGGTCATGGGTGTTCTCCTTCCAGCAAAGCGCCCCGGTCGAGGCCGGGGCGCTTGCTTTTGCACGGGTCAAGCGGCTAGCGCCACGGCGGGCTCATCTGCTGTTGCCTCGGCATCCTCCGGGGCGTCGTCCTGCTCCTGTGGTTCTGCCTGCGTGGCGTCCGGCCCTTCGGCCTTGAAGATGGCAGGCATCCAGCCCGTGCCGTCTGCCAGCCGCTCGGCTTCGCTGGCAATGTCGGCCTTCTTTAACTTCGCCAGCCGGGTGACGTGCGACGGGGCGAACCGCTCCACGGCTTCCAGAATTGCGGCCTTCGGCACATGCCGGAAATAGCCCTCATTGGTGGGCTTCCACCATGCGGCCATGTCCAGCCTCACGGCCTGCGCGAGTTCTTCGCCCGGCTGCTGCCGTGTGGTGCGGGGTGTCACCACGTCCACCGTGACGGCCACGCATACCGCCAGCAGCCGCACCAGTTCGTCTTGGGACTTCGCCAGCAGCGCGGCGAACAGTTCGGCGCTGTCCTGCGGCAAGGCTTCGCCCGCCACCTGTTGCAACTCGCGCAGAGCGACGGCGGCGGGGGATTCCGGCCAGTCGGGGGCCATGCCTTCCAGCCGGTCTTGCACTTTCAGGCTCACGCCCAGCGGCAAGTCGTGGCCGTGGTAGCCGCCTTGCAGCACCGTTTGCACCATGCCATGCACCAGCGCAGCCAGCGCCACTTGCGGATGCCGTGCCACTTCGATTTGCAGCGCGGCGGTGCGGTGGGCGCTCAACCGTTGCGCCAGCCGGTCGGACATGGCGGCGGTCTTGGGCTGCCCTTCGCTGTCTCCGTCCTCGCCTTCGTCGTCGTTCCCAGCATCCTCGCCGCTGAACCCTTGGCGCAGGCGTTCCAGCGTGCGCAGCGCCTTGGCTTCGGCCTCGCGCAGCAGCCCGCGATAAATCACGGCCTGACCGTTGCGGTCGGTGGTGACGATGGCACCGGCTGCGGCCTTGACGGTCGCGCCGTAGTCCTGCAAGCCATCTTCCAGCGCCTGCAACTGCTCGCCCACGGCTTCGCCTTCTTCCTGCAAGGCATCGGCCTTTTCCTCGTCCTCGGCATCAAGCGCGTCATCCACGGCGGCGGCCAGTTCGTGCATCTTGGTTTGCAGCTTCTTGATGCGCTGCGCTTCGCGCTTGTTCGGTTCGCGGCGTTCCCTCGGCGCACGCTGGAAGGCGTGCAGGTCGGCATGGGTCACGGCGTGGGTGGCATCCACCCACGCCCAGCCTTCGGCCTTCACCTCGGCGGCGATACCTGCCAGCTTGTCTTGCGCCAGCCGTTCCAGCAGCGCGGCATCGGTCAGATACACGCCCGCGTCACCTTCCGCGAACAGGTCACGGCGCACACCACCGCCTGCGGCTCCGTAGGTATCCAGCCCCACGAAACGCACCAGCGGATGCCGGTATGCGTCAATCTCGCGCTCGGTGAGGCGGTCGCGCAATTGGGAAGGGTTGCGCTGCCACGTCGGCGCGTCGTAGAACGCGGTTTCCTGCGCGGCGTGGTCGTCGGTGATGGCAAGGGCCATCAACTGATCGAGCGTCACGGCTTCGGCACGGTAGTCGGCCAGCAGGCGCGGCGAGACGTTCGCCAGCTTCAAGCGGCGCTGCACCACCAGCGGGGACACGCTGAAATCGGCGGCTATGTCCTCGATGGGTCGGCCTTCGGCCACCAGCGCGGCGAATGCCTCGAACTGGTCGGCGGGGTGCATGGCTTCGCGCTGCACATTCTCGGTGAGGCTGGCCGTGCGGGCGGTGCCATCGGCCACCAGCAGGCAAGGCACTTCCCATTCCTTGCTGATGCGGCGCTTTCTCGCCAGCAGCTTGAGGGCTGCGAGGCGACGGCCACCGGCCACCACTTCGTAATTCTCGCCATCGGCGGCGGCAATGACGATGAGGTTTTGCAGCAGGCCGACACGCTGAATGCTCGCGGCGAGTTCGGGAATGGACATGCGCGGGGTCTTGCGCACATTGCGCCCGGTCGGGCGCGACACCAGCCGCGACAGCGGAACCAGAATCAGGTTCTTGGTCGGGTCGGCGGCTTCCAGCGGGGTAGCGGCGGCGGCGTTGAGGGCGCGGGCTTCGGTCTGGGTAACGGCGTTCATGGTGATAACTCCTATGGGTTCAGGGATGAAGCAGCGAAGAAAGCGGCAAGGGCTGCTGCCTGCCCCTGCCGCGTGGGGAATCAGGCTTTCAACTGGCGCAGGCCATCGGCCAGCATCCAGAGGGCGCGATTGAGGCGCACATCGGAATCAATGCCCTGCACCGGGCGGGTTTGCTGGCGGCGTCCGTTGACGCTGCGGCCATGCAATCCGCCTTTGGTCAGGTTCTCTTGGGTGCGGTTGAACACGCTCCACAAGTCCGGGCGACGGTCGTCGAACCGGCGCGGCATCAGGATTTGGCTTTCCGTGATGGGCGCGGGTCTGTTGTCGGTGGGGTCGTACTTCAAGGCCAGCGCGGAACGGGCGAACACTTCGGCTTCGCCTTCGTCCAGCGTGATAGCGCGCATGGCATCGCGGGAATCCTTCACCCGGTCGAAGCCGCGCAAGACTTCGTAAGCGCCTTCGATGACATGCCCGGAAACGTCGCCCTTGTGGGGCACGCGCACATCGGCCACGGTGTCGCCGCATACAAGGCCATTGCTGCACACGAACCGGAACATTCCGGCCAGCATCTGATAACTGCTCGTCCCGTCATGGGAATTGAGCAACACGATTTCATTGGCTTCCGCGCCGTTGATCTGGCTTGCGTGGCGCAGGCGCAGCATGTGTTTGGTGTGCTCGCGCTTGCCTTCGTCGCGCACGCGGGTTTGCGTCACCATGAAGGGTTGAAACCCCTCCTTGCGCAGTTCGGCCAGCACGGCGGCGGTGGGGATGTAGGCGTACCGCTGCGAACGGCTTTCATGCGGCGCGTCCGCGAAGATGGACGGGGCCACGCGGTGAATCTGGTCATCGGTCAGCGGGTAATCGCTACGCAGCGAGGGGGAACGGGAAGCGAAACGGGATGCGAGTTGCATGGTCTTTCTCCTGACGAAAAGGGTTTGCTGTTCAAACCGCACACCGGATTCCTAGATTCGGAGCCCAGCCTTTCGGCTGTTTGGTGCGGTTGGCACGAGGAACCCGGTTGGCCCTGTTGCCACCGTCTTTCCTGAGTTCATCGCCCGCGGCCAAAGGAGCGCGCGGACGAGGACCGTCAAGGAGACAAGCGCAGGGTTGGTGCGGCCCGCAGCGCAGCGAGGACACGGCCCTGCGCGCCTTGACGGCACCCGGAAGCGGGCTACGGTCGCGGAGAAGGTGATGAAGTCAGGGGAGACGGCTGGACATGGCAACGGCCGTCCCTGTGTGCCGAACCGCACGCAAGCGAAGCGCGCAGGTCCGAAGCTGGAAGCCGGGCCGAAGGCGTCAGGGATGTGAAAGGCTGGCGAATGCCAGTCCCGTCAGGGATGAGCGAAAAGCGAACCTGGAACAGCGCGGTCCGCGAAGCGGAGACGCAGGAGAACTCTTCGCTTATTATTTGTTTTGCAAGCAAATGTTGCCAAAGCAAGAACACGGAGGTCCAAAAATGATCGTCTGCATTAACCGCCTCAAGCAGTTCGGCATCTTCAACGACTTTAATGGAACGAAGATCCAGAAGTTCGGCCGGTACAACTTGGTCTATGGCTGGAACGGAACAGGCAAGTCAACCCTGTCGAACCTTTTCTCTTGCTTTGAGCTGCGCTCGATGGTTCCTCGCTTCAGTGCGGGCCAGTTTTCAGTAGCTTTGGAGGATGGCTCAACTATCACGGAAGCTACACTCCATTCATGCCAACTGAATATTCATGTCTTCAATCAACGCTTTGTGCATGAGAACATTGATTGGGACAAATCTGTAAAAAGCATCCTTCTGATTGCGAAAGAGAAGATTGATGACTTACAGAAGCTGGAGAAGTTAAAGGGAGAGCTTCAGTCGAAAAGGAAGGCTCACGACGAGAAGCAAGGCGAGGTAAAGAAGCAGCGCGAAGCGTTGGACAAGTTTCTGACCAATGCTGCCAAAAAGATGAAGCTAGGGCTTCAGGCGATTGATACAAGCGATAGCTATTACCTCAATTACGATCGCCGAAAGCTGTCCAATTTCATTCAGAGCAACGGTGAAGCCATCATCAAAGCCGATTCAGTTCTTTCAGATGATAAAGTTATCGACCTTACGAATGCCGCGAAACCAGATCAGCTTCCAAGCATCAATTTCGTCTCAACATCCATTGAGCCGGATTACTTCAAGAAGGCATCAGGTCGAATCAGGGATTTGATTGGGACTACGGCGGTCAATCAAGCTATCCAGCGGTTGACTGATAACCCGGACATCCGTGAATGGGTTCAAACAGGCTTGGAAATCCATAAAAACCACGAGTCGCAATCGTGCGAGTTCTGCGGCTCTACTTTTACCCAGCTTCGTGCCGAGGCACTTGCTGCCCACTTCAGCAAAGAGTTCACGGATTTTCAGCGCCGACTTCAGAACGCGGCGACTTGGATTGAGTCTCAAGGCGCTCCAGCCAATCAGTTGCCCGCAGCGACCGAGTTTTATAAAGAATTATCGGCCGAGGCGGATAAGCTCCAAAAGGACTACGCAACCGCTGCTGAGAAGATTGATAAGCAAATGGACGGATGGCGCGAAGCCCTGAAGGCCAAGATCACAGACCCTGGAAAGACGGACATTCAAATCTCGGACGTGGTCGAAGATGACGTCAAAAACTTCAATGAGATTCTGAAGTCGATCGTCGCGCTCGTCGGAAAGCACAACAATAAGACTTCTAACTTCAAATCTGAGACCTCAAAAAGCAAAGTGGCACTGGAGCTGCACTTTGCTGCGGCTGAGGTGCAAGAATTTGACTATGCTGGAAGTGAGAAGAAATGCAATGACCTTGAATCAGAAGCAAAAAACGACCACAAGGAAATTGAGAAAATTAGTCAAGAGGTCGGTGCTATAGAGGCGCTGCTCTCGAATGAAACGGTCGGAGCGAAGGAGTTCAATGACATCTTGCATCGCTTCATTGGCCGCTCTGAACTTTGTCTCAGCTTCAATCAGAAGAAGAAGGGTTATGAGATCATCAGAAACGGGGTGGGTGAGCATGATGGGAACTTGAGCGAAGGTGAGAAGACTGCGATTGCATTTGTGTACTTCATCACGAAGCTCAAAGAGAACGGAAACAACATCAAAGACACGATTGTCGTCGTTGATGATCCAGTCTCAAGCTTTGATTCAAACCACTTGTTCCATGCCTATTCATTCCTGAGAACTCAATGTACTGAAGCCAAACAACTTTTTGTGCTGACCCACAATTTCACCTACTTCAAGCTAGTGAGAGATTGGTTCACTGGAGCGAACAGAAACAGGATCAACAAGGGAAAAACGGAGAACTGCTTCTTCTATCGGCTGGATGCTCCACCTGGCTCACCCCGCCATTCATTGCTTGTTGACGCTGATGACTCTCTGAAAAATTACGGTTCTGAGTATCACTACATATTCAAAAAACTTTATGAGTACAGAGCCCATACGACTCTTAACAGAGATGAAGCATTCTTGACTGCGAACCTTGCTCGCAAGCTCGTTGAGTCGTTCTTTACCTTCAAATATCCAAAGCGGAGAAGCGACATCAGTCAGTTGATGGATGTTGGTCTGAAAGACTGCATCATCACAACACCGGAGCTGAAGGAGAAGATCTATCGTTTTATCAACAAGTATTCGCATAGCGACGTAATCGAGATAACCGAGGAGTCCGCAGAAAACTTGGCAGGCGAAAGTCATAGCGTCATCGGGCACATTTTTCAGTGGTTGGAGGAAGTGGACAAGAAGCACTACGACGAGATGATTCAGGTTGCGACTGCCTGAGCATCAAGCCGGCGAGGGCGAGAGTTGTGCTACCAGGCGCAGCAAAAAGGGGCCGAAGCCCCTTCGTCAGATCAGGCCACGTTCGGCAAACGATGTGGTGTCGGTGCCCGCGACGATGACGTGATCCAGCACGCGCACGTCCACCAGCCCCAGCGCCTCCTTGAGCCGCTGGGTCAGTGCTCGGTCGGCCCCGCTCGGCTCGGGATTGCCGCTCGGGTGGTTGTGCGACACGATGACCGCCGCCGCATTGAGCCGCAGCGCCTCTTTGACCCGCTCGCGCGGATACACCGATGCGCCGTCGATGGTGCCTCGGAACATTTCGGCGTACTCGATCAGCCGATGCTGCGTGTCCATGAACAGCACCGCGAACACCTCATGCTCGAAGCCGGCCAGCTTGGCGCGCAGGTACTCCTTGACCGCCGCCGGCGACGTGAACGACGTACCACGCTGCATCTTGCGCTCGATGGCTTGGCGCGCGGCCTCCAGAATCTGCTCGGCAGTCGCCAGCAGGTAGCGGCCCTGTGCGTCACGCACCATCAGCGAGGAATCGAACGAGGAAAAGGACAGTTGCGACATGATCGTGCTCCGGTTGCTCGGGCGGAATTGCCCGGAACCGTGGCGAGCACGGCGCAGCGCAAGCAGTCAGGGGTCAAGGACGGCCGCCAGGCCGCAAGCGTGCAAGCACGCGCAGCCCTTAATGGCGAGAACGCCGTGATACGGTGAAGGGAACAGCAAGACCGCCCACACCCTCCCAATGCACAC
>JACCDH010622794.1_pt1 | contig 49811 bp, 43 predicted proteins | sample 7442481 | NCBI WGS metagenome assembly JACCDH01 (sample SAMN15323433, study PRJNA562643) | freshwater metagenome | isolation source: river surface water | place: USA:Blue River Watershed | collected 2017-08-15
ACCATTCAGTTTGATTTGCCAGTGAACCAGCTTGAGCCTGCGACTACCGATGCTGTTGTGGAGGCAATGAAGAAGCTTCGCGATGGCACCATGCAGGTTGAGTTCTCACAGGCTTTGACCACCGATTTTGGTGAGCTATTGGGCCCGGGCGAGATCGTCGGTCTTATCGCTGCGGCGATTGTTTTGTTTGTAATGCTGGGCTCGATGATCGCAGCTGGGCTTCCGGTGCTGTCGGCAATTCTCGGAGTTGGTATCTCGGCAAGCATCACCATGGCTCTCTCGGGAGCTATTGAGATGACCTCAACGACCCCAATTCTTGGTGTCATGTTGGGGCTTGCGGTAGGTATTGACTACAGCCTGTTCCTGCTCAACCGTCACCGCAAGCAACTAAAGACAGGTATGGAGGTGAAGGAGTCGATCGCACTAGCGACCGGAACTTCCGGCAATGCGGTGCTCTTTGCGGGACTTACCGTAATCATTGCGCTCGCCGCTCTAAACCTAACCGGTATTGGATTCCTCGGTCTAATGGGAACCATGGGAGCGGTGGCGATTGCACTCGCTGTGTCAATTGCAATCACCTTTACCCCTGCACTTATCTCGCTGGTTGGCATGCGGGTGCTCAACAAGAAGGAGCGACTTGCGCTGGAGTCTGCAGAGTCTCGTCATGATGCAGAGCAGCCCAAGAATGCGCTTGTTCCAGTGTTAGCAACTAAACACCCGTGGCTTGCCACGATTGCCGTTGGTGCGCTGCTAACGGTCATGGCACTGCCAGCATCTGAAATGAGATTGGGTCTTCCAGACGGTTCCTCCGAGCCACTGGACTCAACAACTTATAAGTCGTTCCAGTTGGTGAGTGAGAGCTTTGGTCCTGGTGCCAATGGCTCAATCACAGCCGTTGTTACCCTGCCAAACGCAGTGAGCGATGAGGCGGATCAGCGTGAACTGCAGGCAGATATCGCGGAGAAGTTCTTCGCGCTAGAGAACGTCTCTGCGGTGTTGCCGGCTGCGATCTCCGATGACGAAAAGACCCTGCTCTTCCAACTGATTCCAAAACAGGGTCCAGCCACCGAGGCTACCGAGACCCTGGTCCACGATGTTCGTGGTCTAGAGGATGAGATTTCGAGTGAGTTTGATGGGGTGCTGGGCGTGACCGGTATGACCGCCACAAATATCGATATCTCGGAGAAGCTGGCCGGCGCACTGCCGCTTTATTTGGGAACGGTTTTGGCGCTGTCGCTACTACTTCTGATCTTGGTATTCCGCTCGATTCTGGTTCCGCTACTTGCTACCGCTGGATTCTTGCTCACTGTGTTCGCAACCTTTGGTGCAGTAGTAGCGGTCTACCAGTGGGGCTGGCTCGGATTCCTGTTCGATGTGCATGACCCGGGCCCAATCCTGAACTTCCTGCCAACGATCTTGATTGGAATCCTGTTTGGTCTAGCTATGGACTACCAGCTGTTCTTGGCTTCGGGCATTCGCGAGGCATACGTCCATGGCAAGAGCCCTAGGGATTCCATCAACCACGGCATCCACCTGTCGCGCGCGGTGGTAATTGCGGCAGCACTGATTATGGTGACGGTCTTTGGTGGCTTTGCCTTCAACCACCTCACGCTGGTTCGACCAATCGGTTTTGGTCTGGCGATTGGTGTCTTGATCGATGCATTCCTCGTTCGTTTGATCCTCGTTCCCGCAATCATGTCGCTACTTGGCAAGAGTGCCTGGTGGATTCCGAAGTGGCTAGATCGCATCCTTCCGGATGTCGATGTTGAAGGAAGTTCGCTAGAGCGAAAGGCTAGCTAAGGGCGATCAGGTCGGCGTAGGACTGGTTCCAGAGATCCTCGACTCCGTCTGGGAGGATGAGAACTCGCTCCGGGTTTAGTGCCTCCACCGCACCAACGTCGTGGCTCACGAGAACTACGGCACCGGTGAAGGATGCCAAGGCCTTCAGGATCTCCTCGCGCGAGGCCGGATCTAGGTTGTTGGTTGGCTCATCAAGTAGCAGCACATTTGCACTCGATACCACTAGTGCAGCCAGAGCCAGCCTGGTCTTTTCGCCACCGGATAGCACTCCTGCCGGTTTATCAACGTCGTCACCTGTGAAGAGGAACGACCCGAGCACTTTTCTGGCATCGGTTTCATTTAGGTTCGGTGCCGCATACATCATGTTCTGCAGCACACTCTTTTGGTGATCGAGAGTTTCGTGCTCCTGGGCGAAATAGCCAATCTTTAGTCCGTGGCCTGGTTCGAGTTGCCCGGTGTCGGGTTTTTCGACTCCCGCCAGCATCTTAAGAAGTGTGGTTTTTCCCGCTCCATTTAGGCCGATCACAACCACCTTGCTGCCGCGGTCGATTGCCAGATCGACCGCGGTGAAAACCTCGAGGGAGCCATAGCTCTTGCTCAGGTTCGATGCCATCAGCGGTGTCTTTCCGCAGGGTGCTGGGTCGGGGAATTTGATCTTGGCAACACGGTCCTGAGTTCGAATTTCTTCGAGTGAGCCAAGCAACTTCTCGGCCCTTCGAACCATCTGTTGAGCAGCGGCAGCCTTGGTTGCCTTTGCTCCAAACTTGGCGGCTTGGAGCTGAAGGGCGGTGGCTTTGCGCTCGGCATTGGTGCGCTCCTTCTTACGGCGTTCCTCATCAGCTTCTCGCTGCTTCAGGTATTGCTTCCAGCCCATGTTGTAAACATCGATGACCTGGCGATTGGCGTCGAGGTAGAAGACTCGGTTTACCGTTTCCTCGACAAGTTCGACATCGTGAGAGATGACGATGAGTCCGCCCTGATAGTTCTTCAGAAACTGCCTTAGCCAAACTACGCGATCGGCGTCGAGGTGGTTGGTGGGCTCGTCCAAAAGCATGGTCTGGGCATCGGAGAACAAGATTCTCGCAAGCTCAACTCTTCTGCGCTGACCACCCGAAAGCGTGCCCAGTGGCTGGGAGAGAGTCAGTTCGCTGATGCCGAGATTCGATGCGATCGAAGCGGCTTCTGCTTCGGCGGCATATCCGCCAGCTGTGGTGAACTCCAGTTCTGCTCTCGCATACTTCTTCATCGCGGCGTCGTAAGTTTTGGTATCGGATGAACCCATGTCCTCGGTAGCTTTTTGCATGCGCTGCAGAATGTCACCAAGACCTCGGGCGTTGAGGATTCTGGTTTTCGCTAGCTCATCCAAGTTTCCAGTTTTTGGATCTTGGGGTAGGTATCCAATCTGACCTGAAACCTGGAGCTGACCCGCGGTTGGTTGACCTTCGCCGGCGAGGATTTTGGTGAGGGTTGTCTTGCCAGCACCGTTTCTACCAACCAGACCAACCTTGTCGCCCTTCTGAACCCTGAAGTTCACACCTGACATCAGGGTGCGGGCGCCAATTCTGATTTCTAGGTCAGAAACAGCAATCAACTAGGGCTCCGGGGTTTGGGGGACTATCAAAGCGTAGTGGTTAGGCTTGAGAGCATGAACCTAACTCCTAAGTCGCTGTTTCGCTTGTTCGCGGTTGCCGAGGTTGTCACCTGGGCGCTTTTGATTTCCGCACTGATAATTAGGGCGAGCGTGGGACTTGGCTCTGAGGTGTTCTTTGTGGTGGGTGCATCACACGGATTCACCTTCTTGGGCTACGGAGTCACCGCAGTATTGGTTGGCATCAACCAGCGCTGGGGAATCGGCAGGCTGATTCTCGGAGTCGCTCTTGCAATCGTGCCATTCGCGACTGTTCCGTTTGATCGTTCGGTTGAGCGAAAAGGGTTGCTTGAGGGTGATTGGCGAACAGCAAAGTCGGACAATCCAAAAGATGACAATTGGTTCGACGCACTGTTTCGGTGGTTTATTGCGAGACCGATTTTGCTGGTTTTAGTGCTTCTCACTTTTGTGGTTTCGCTCTTCAGTTTCTTGCTGTTCCTGGGTCCGCCGAGCGAGTGGGGCAAGTAACCTGCCCTTCGGAACCAGGTGAAACCCCAGAGCCAAACAACGAAATCCGTAGCTTTTTGAAAAAATCGGTTTTCTTTTTAAGCCAAAACGGTTTCTAATTCGACTAATTACGAATTATGGGTGACAATGGGAATCCACGAAGGAGTGATTCCGTGTCTCAAGAGATGATCCCAAAACACGAACCTACCGGTTGGAGAAATGTGCCACAGGGGCACGCTCCACTCAACAGAGAGAAAGTAGCTGAGCTACTTGCCAAAGAGTGGGAACGATTCAAAGCAACTACCAAAGGCTCTTCCCAACACAACCAGCTGTCCGCTATGTCTCTACCCCTCGGTGTGACCTCGAGCTTCCAGCACTGGGACCCACACCCAATCTCGGTTGTTAGCGCCAAGGGTGCTTATGTCACCGATGTTGACGGCCGCAAGCTACTGGACCTATCAATGGGCTTTGGCGCGATGCTGGTGGGCCACCTAAACCCGGCTGTAGTTCGTCACGTCAAGCGCGCATTGAGAAAGACTGGAACGCTGTTTGTGACTCCGTCACCAACCGCTACCCAGGGTGCCGAGAAGATGAAGCGTCGCTTTGGCCTCGACATGGTCCGATTCACCAACTCAGGTACTGAGTCGACGATGTACGTCATACGTATCGCGAGAGCGGTGACCGGTAAAAAGGGTGTCATCAAAATCGAGGGTGGCTACCACGGTGGCTATGACCCACTGCAGGTTTCGGTGAAGCCATCGCTAGACAAGATTGGTCCTGCGGACAACCCAACCCCATACATTCCTTCCGAGGTTGAACCCGGTGAGATTCACGTGGTTCCATACAACGATCTGGCTGCCTTAGAGCGAAAACTGCAGGAAAGCGCGTCTTCGATTGCCTGCCTGATGATGGAGCCGGTCATCGAGAACCTCTCCATCATCCTGCCCGATGAGGGGTACCTCAAGGGTGTTCGCGAGCTCTGCGACAGGTACGGCGTTGCACTGATCTTTGATGAGGTCAAGACTGGTCTAACCGCAGGTGTCGCTGGAGCAGCAAAGAAGATTGGTGTTCAGCCCGATCTGATTGCCCTTGCCAAGAGCATCGGCGGCGGATTGCCTATCGCAGCATTTGGTGGCAAGCAGAAGTACATGGAGGCTGTAGTTGACGGTCGCATGGCCCACTACGGCACCTACAACGGTAACCCACTGGTAATGGCTGCGTGGGACGCCGTAGATGAGATTGCTACCGATGAGGCTCTTGATCGTGCCGAGGGTGTGAACCAATACACCCTGCAAAAGCTCGACGAGATTATTGCCGAGTATCAACTACCTGCCCACACCGTGGGATTTGGTGTGAAGGGTGCGATGATCTGGTCACCAACCGCCGTGCGTAACTACCGCGATTTCAAGAACACCGACTTCGAGGCAGCGGAGCTTGGTTGGCTCTGGGGCATCAACCGCGGCATCATTACCCCTCCAGGGCTTGATGAGCAGTGGTTGGTTTCTTTTGCTCACACTCGCAAGGACATGGACAAATTGGTTGAGTCAACCAGGGAGCTTGCCAAAGCACTTCGTAGCTAACGGGCAGTTTTTGGTGTCCCCAAGGGTTGTCTATGGCATGGATAACTTGAGTGCGAAGCTTCGGAAGCTAGACAACCTGCTGATTTCCTTCATGGACCGAGTCGGTCTGGTGTTTCTGAGATTTGCCATCGGAGTCATCTTTATCTGGTTTGGTGCCCTCAAGACCGTGGGAGAGCTAAGTCCTGCCTATGACCTGGTTGCAGCAACTGTTTACTGGCTCACTCCAGAGATTATCGTGCCGCTACTGGGGCTCTGGGAGATAGCTATCGGCTTGGCATTTTTGTTTACGCCCCTTACCAGGGTCGCTATTTTTCTTTTGGCATTGCAGATGCCGGGCACTTTCCTACCACTTGTTTTGCTACCTGAGATTTGTTTCACGATTTTCCCTGTTGGACTGACCATCGAGGGGCAGTACATCGTAAAGAATCTGGTGATCATTGGATCGGCGCTGGTCATCGGCTCGCGAATCCAAGCTTTGAAGAAGCCCTGACCTCTACCATTAGAGGGCTATGTCTAACCTGAATATCCAGTATCCGGAAGACCTTCCGGTTTCTGGCCGCAGGCAAGACATTCTCGACGCGATCAGCAACCACCAAGTCGTTGTGGTTGCAGGTGCTACCGGTTCTGGAAAAACCACCCAGTTACCAAAGATGTGTTTGGAGCTTGGCCGAAAGAAAATTGCTCACACCCAGCCAAGACGAATCGCTGCCAGGTCGGTGGCCGAGCGCATCGCTGAGGAGCTGGGCGTAAGTCTTGGAGATTTGGTCGGCTATCAAGTTCGTTTTACCGATAAGGCGTCCGATAAAACCCAGGTCAAGGTGATGACCGATGGCATTCTGCTGAATGCGATTCAGCAGGACCCGATGCTAAAGCGCTATGACACCGTAATCATCGATGAGGCTCATGAGCGCAGCCTAAACATCGACTTCCTGCTGGGCTATCTAAAACAACTTCTTCCGAAGCGCCCGGACTTGAAGGTCATCATCACCTCGGCAACCATTGATCCGGAGAGTTTTTCTAGGCACTTTTTTGATGCGCCGATCATTGAGGTCTCCGGTCGCACCTACCCAATCGAAATCCGTTACCGCCCGGTAGCCAGAGATCTGGGCGATGAGTCCGATGTGGATACCTCGTCATCGGCCAGCGATTACCTCGATGGGTTGATTTCAGCTCTCGACGAGTTAGCGAGCGAACCCGATGGTGACACTCTGGTCTTTCTCTCAGGTGAATCAGAGATCAAAGATGCAATGGACGCCATTCAGGGCAGGATTGTTTCGGGGGTAATCTCAGAGCGAACAGAAGTGTTGCCGCTCTATGGCCGACTATCGGCTGCCGAACAGCACAGGGTCTTTGAGCCAAGCGCCAAAGCTGGCACTAGACGCAGAATCATCCTGGCTACCAACGTTGCCGAGACCTCACTGACAATCCCGAACATCAAATACGTCATTGATGCTGGAACCGCTCGTATCTCTCGATATAGCCCAAGAGCCAAAGTCCAACGACTACCCATCGAGTCGATCTCTCAGGCGAGTGCCAACCAGCGAGCAGGTAGGGCTGGCAGAACATCACCGGGTGTCGTGATTCGGCTTTACTCCGAGGAGGACTACAACTCCAGGTCAGAGTTCACAGATCCGGAGATCCTGCGGACCAATCTTGCTTCGGTTATTTTGCAGGCGGCAGCCTTGGGAATTACCGACATAGCTCAGTTCCCGTTCCTGCAGTCTCCCGATTCTCGCGGTGTTCGGGATGGCCTTGGGCTGTTGGTGGAGCTTGGAGCGATCGAGAATCCCAAACAGGTAGTGCTAACTGAGGTGGGAAAGAAACTGGCTCGTATCCCTATTGAGCCAAGGTTCGCGCGAATGCTTTTGGAGGCGCAGCGCAGGAATCTGGTTCGCGAGGTAATGATCATCGTTGCCGGCCTCACAATTCAAGACCCACGTGAGCGTCCAGCGGAGAAACGGGTGCAAGCAGATACCCTGCACGCAAGATTCACCGATCAAACCTCTGACTTTTTATCTCTACTCAATCTCTACAACTACCTAGAGGATCAGCAGAAGAAGCTCTCCTCCTCGGCATTTAGAAGACTGTGTAAGTCCGAATACCTTAACTACTTACGCGTTAGAGAGTGGCAGGATCTGATGCGGCAGCTGCGGTCGCTAGCGAAGCCCATGGGTATGGAAATCCAAGGCAGGCGCAAGGACCCCGATGGCATCCACCAGAGCATTCTTGCTGGCCTGCTCTCGCAGATTGGCATCAAACAGGAACTAAAGCCAATTTGGCAAAACGGCAAATCAAAACCAAACAAGGGTCCTGCGGAGTATGCCGGCTCGGGCGGAAAGAAGTTCTACATTTTCCCCGGTTCGGCGCTCGCTAAAAAGCCACCCCAGGCAATCATTTCGGCAGAGCTGGTTGAGACTAGTCGGCTATTTGCTCGCATGAATGCCGAGATAAAAGCTGAATGGGCTGAGGAGTTGGCCGGCGATCTCTGCAAACGCAGCTTCTCTGAGCCGCACTGGGAAAAAAAGCAAGGGGCGGTTGTTGCCAATGAGCGTGTGATGCTGTTTGGCATCGCGATAGTCGAAAACCGAAAGCTGCAGTATTCACGTATTGATCCCCTTGTGAGTCGAGAGCTGTTTATTAGGCATGCTTTGGTTTATGGCGAGTGGGATTCACCACAGCAATTTGAAAAACGCAACAAAGCATTTTTGTCGGAGCTTGAAGAAAAGGCCGAACGGGCCCGAAAGCCAGAACTGATTCCTTCAGAAAACGACCTGTTTAGGTTCTTCAACAATCGAATCCCACTGGATGTTTTCTCGACCCGCAGCTTTGAGGGTTGGTGGCGGAAGGTTCGCGAGGAGAAACCAGACCTCCTCGATCTAAGTGTTGAAAAGCTTTACGAAACAGAGCTTGAGGAACCTACCGAGTTTGACCTTCCCAAGAGCTTTCCGTTCGAGGGTCAGCAGTTTGATCTGAGTTACAAGTTCGACCCCGGTGCAATAGATGACGGGGTAACCGTGGATGTCCCGTTGGCGGTATTGGCCAGAGTTACCGCAGACCCGTTTGAGTGGTTAGTTCCCGGCATGCGACAGGACCTAGTCACCGAGCTGATTCGCTCACTCCCAAAGCAGGTTAGAAAGTTTGTGGTGCCGGCGAATGATTGGGCAAGAAAAGCCCTGGAGGTTTTGCCCGAGGTTCCAAATGGACAATTGCTCGAGGCATTAGCAAAGACGCTGAGAGAACTCAGTTCGGTGCCAATCCAAGCTGCCGATTTTGACACCAGCAAACTACCAACGTCGCTGAGAATGACCTATCGCATTATCGATGCCAAAGGCAAGCAGGTAGCGCTCGGCAATGATTTGGCAGCCCTAAAGGCTCAGTTCCAAGATAAGGCCAGGGGAGAGGTTGCCACCTTGGTTCAGGGCTCAAATCAACTCGAGCGCAAGGTTTCTGGGTGGGACTTTGAAGAGCTGCCAAAAGTCATCGAGTCCAGTCACTCGGGTTCAGTGCTTCGGGCATTCCCAACACTGTTGCCAACTCCTTCCGGTGTTGAAATCAAGCTCTTTGCCACTGAGTCCGAGCGACGCAAGCATCACATCTATGGAGTAATAGAACTAGTTAGGCAGGCGATCAAAAACCCTGCCGATTATGTGAAGGATCACCTCAAGCCAGAGGAGAAACTCGCACTCTCATCGCTTGGCTATCAAAGCGTCAAGGACTATCTCCAGGATCTGCTCGGCGCTTTTGCGGAGCAAGAAATTCGAAAACTGGAACCCTCTGGCTTACTCTTCAGTCGGTCCGAATTTGACTCGGTGCGTGAGGTTGTGGAGGCAGGATTAATAGAACTCAGTTTTGACCTGATGCCGACGATGATGAAGTGTGCCTCAAGCGCCGCGACAGCTCAAAAGGAGATCTCAGCGGTGAAGAACTTTGATTTCTTAGCCGTGCTCAACGCCGAGAAGGAACACATCGCGCAGCTGATCCCCAAGAATCTGATTTTCTCGAGCTCTTTGGTTCGAATCCGAAGGATTCCGGTTTACCTGGAGGCAATTGCAATCCGAATCAGGAAGCTGCAGGAGCCCGGCTCGAAAGACTCTCAGCTTTGGTTCGAGGTGGCCGAGGCAATCAGGTTCTTCAATTCCAAGGGCGGCACCATGCCCCTGGAGCCAGGCTCCGCTGAGCACCTGATTCAAGCTCGTTGGCTGATTGAAGAATTCAGGGTCAGTCAGTTTGCTCAATCCCTGGGAACGTCGGAACCAGTTTCGTTGAAGCGAGTTCAAAAACTTCTTGCCTAGTTGAACATAACTTATATGATTGTGATATCACTTTGATATGGAGTTTTGATGCAAGAAAAGATCGTAAAGCCGGCACCGGGTGCAATTATGTTCCTGGTTTTTCTTGGACTGCTGGGAGCAGGCATCTGGAGCATTGTCCAACTTGCATCAGAATCTATCGATGCCGGCATGTTTTGGTTGCCTCTTGTGACCAATGCGCTGGCGGTATTGGTTGTTTCTGGTTTCTACACTCTTCAGCCAAATGAGTCGCGAGTTCTGATTCTGTTTGGTAACTACAAGGGAACCGTCAAGAAGTCTGGCTGGCACTGGGGCAACCCCTTCTACTCAAACGGGTCACCCAGCTCAGAACTTAAGGAGGAGCGGGCTCGCAACATCACCACCGCAAAACCCGTTACAACTTCCAAGCCGGACTCCAGATTCAAGATTTCACTCCGCGCAAGAACTGAGGTCGGTGACACAATCAAGGTCAACGACCGCAAGGGTAACCCGATTGAGATCGCTGCCGTGGTGGTCTGGCGAGTAGCCGACACCACCAAGGCGGTGTTTGAAGTTGATGACTACCGCACCTATGTGAAGACTCAGATTGAGACCGCGCTTCGTCACGTTGCGACCGGGTTTGCCTATGACAACTCAGAGTCAGGCGAGCTTTCCGGCGAACTAACCCTGCGAGGGAACCCAGAAGAGGTCGCAGCTGAGCTGCGTAAGGATTTGGAGTCAAGACTTTCGGTTGCCGGTGTTGCAATCGATGATGCTCGCTTGACTCACCTCGCCTATGCACCGGAGATTGCTCAGGCTATGCTCCGCCGTCAGCAGGCAGATGCGGTAATTAGTGCTCGAAAGAAAATCGTTCAAGGAGCGGTTGGCATGGTGGAGCTCGCGTTGGCTGACCTTGAGAAATCAGGTTCGGTTTCACTCGACCCGGAGCGCAAAGCCTCAATGGTCTCAAACTTGATGGTCGTGCTCTGTTCTGAGCGCGAAGCGTCACCAGTCATTAACGCAGGAACGCTCTACAACTAATCATGAGCGAGAAGAAGGCAATCCCACTTCGAATCTCACCTGAGCTGTACAAGGAGATAAAGGCTTGGGCGGAACAGGATTTGCGCAGCGTCAACTCGCAGATCGAGTTGATCCTGCGCGATGCTGTTCAAAAGAGAACCGGCCAGGCTAAGCAGGCTCGTCGAGCTTCCTAGAGTTTGATGAACTTGATGGCGATTGGGATCTTGTAGAACTCACCCTGAGCTGCCTTGATTGCGGCCACGATTCTAAAAATCACCCAGACAATCGGGAGCGCCCAGATGATCAATAAACCGACAATCGAAATCGCCAAGACCACTGCGGCTACCACGATAGTGATGCCAAAGTTGAGCGACTCCTTAGCGTGGTGAGAGACGAAAGGTCCACGGTCGCGAAGAACGAAATAACCAATTAGTGGGGCAAAGAACTCAAATGGAATTGCCAATAGATGAAGAGCCATCGCCCAGAGCTTTTCACTCTCCGGACTCATTGGTTTGTTCGCATATGGATTCGCATCGGTCATAGCTCCACTTTAGTTAGCGAAGCAGAATCCAGACCGCCACAAACACTAAAAGCCCAGCAACAATTCTGTTGATTACTCTTGGCCCGCTTTTTGTTAGAACCCGCTTGATCGGTCTGGCAAGACTTGAATAAATCAAAGTCACTAGCGCAAACCCCAGGACAACTATCAGCCCTAAAAGCAGGAGATTCGTGGATCCCGCAACTTGAGGGACGATGGCTAGGTAGAAGGCGAGCGGCTGGGGATTGGTGAATGCTGTCGCGAATCCGATTCCAAAATCCGCAAACGCAGAGCCTCGCTTGGGTGACTCACTCAACTTAGTCTTGCGCCAAAGTACGACCGCTCGATACATGAGAAACGCAGCCCCGAATATCTTGAGTGCCAAAAAAACCTCGGGGTTCTGACTAAGTAGCATTGCGGCACCAAAGTAGGCCAGTGTCAAAAGAGCAAACTTTGCGAGTGTGATCCCCGCTCCGGAGAGCCATGCCCTCGGCTGGCTCTCTAGAGCCCTGGATAGAACCAAAGTGGTGTCTGCACCGGGAGCAATGGCGGCCGCAAAATAAGCGATTGCAAATAACGCGTAGTCAGCCATGGCGATAACGCTACTCAGAAAAATGAAAACCGAGCATTTCTCCTGATTACAGATAATTCTCAGATAACTCCCAAGTTTTTGCACCACGGCCGCTTTACCCGAGGAGTAGATTTTGGCTATGGCTCAAATTTCAATACTCAGTTCCGTATTTGACACAATTGGCGGACTACCCGTTCACCCCCTCGCAGTGCACCTGGCGGTAGTCCTTGTGCCATTGGGGGCACTCGCGCTGATAGCGCTGATATTTCTTCCTAAGCATCGAAAGACCTACCTTCCAATCACCGTAGGCACGCTGGCCGTTGGAGCGTTCGCTACCTACATCGCAAAAGAATCCGGTGAGGAACTGGCTGACCGTGTCGGTTTGCCACAGCAACACGCAGCGTTGGGCGACATCCTTTTCCCAGCCTCAATCGGTCTGTTCTTACTGGCCCTCACATTTTGGCTTGTCACCAGAGCAGATCGTCCCAAGTGGCAGATCCAGGCAGCAATGTCACTGGCCGCCGTTGGGGCGATAGCAGTTTCTACCCTGACCTTCTTTGTGGGCCACTCGGGTGCCGAGGCAACCTGGGCCTCAAAGATTCAAGTGATAGAGCCCTCCGCCTCGGCGACTCCGACTCAAACCGACACCGCCTCAGATGGTGGAATTACGCTCGAGGAGCTTGCCAAGCACAACTCGACTTCCGATTGCTGGACTGCTGTAGAGGGCAAGGTAATCAACCTCACTGACTACCTAGCCAAGCACCCCGGCGGTTCGGCTGTGTTGAGCCGCATCTGTGGAACCGACGGAACCAATGCTTTCTTGGGTCAGCACTCCGGACAGCAAACCCCGATGGCACAGCTTGAAGCGCTGGTTATTGGAACACTCTCGTCGGCGCAGCCAAGTGCCACCCCATCTCAATCTGAACAGGGTGCCGCTGGCGTAGCTGGTGTTTACACAGCTGCAGAGGTTGCCAAGCACAGCTCAACCACAGACTGCTGGAGCGTTGTCTCGGGCAATGTTTATGACCTGACTGGCTACGCCAACTCTCACCCCGGTGGGGCATCGGCGATTGCAGCTCTGTGCGGAAAAGATGCAACCTCCGCATTTTCAGGTCAGCACGGAGGATCGCCTCGCCCTAACTCAACTCTTGATGCATTCCTGATCGGCTCCCTAGACAGTGCGGGTGCCGCTAATCTCCCAGGTGCACGGGTTAGCTATGGCGAAGGTGAAGGCAGGGAAGGCGACGACGACTAACTCTGGCCTTACTTGGTTACGGTGAAGTTGAATCTTCCAGAAATCGGGTGCCCATCGGCAGATAGAGCTCGCCACCAGGTTGTGTAGCGTCCTGGTCTGAGCTTTACGTTTAGCTTGGTAACTAGCTGATTACCTTGGATGTGAGCCGGACCGGTAGCGATTTTGAGATTCTGCGCGGTCAGTGTGATCACGTTGGATCTGGGTCCTAGATCTAGCAACTCTTCGTTGAAGGAAAGCGTGATGTTCTTCGGGGACACCTTGTAACTGAGATTTGGTCGTGGCTCGGCATCAACCAATTGCGAATGCGCATTCGCTGGCAACCCTCCCATCAAGAGAATTGCCAGCGTTGCAGCAGCCAGTTTGTTTCGCACTATGGGTTCACACTGACAGTCGGAGCTGGGCCTCGACTGTTGTTATCGAGCACGGTGTCTGCGCCCTCTTGAGTCCCATCCCAGGTCACAAAAATAGGCAGTCGGGATGCGGGGAAGCCTTTTGCTCTTGGCAGATTCACTAGGCAAGTCTGCTGCGCTGGGAAGCTAATGCCCTGACCTTTGGTAGCTGCGCTGAAGGCCACCCGAACACCAAAGTCATAAAACATCGTCGCACCGGTGTCACCGTCGGGGCCGTTTGGGAGCGCAAAGTCATCGGAGATCGCACGCCACTTGATGGTGACCGATCCGTCGGAGTTTTTCTTTGAAGTGGTGCGCCAACCTGGAACGAACTCTGGTCTAGGCATAGTGAGTCCGGCGTCACCCATGGCGACGACTGGGATCGTCACGGAAAATGCCAAGGTTGAAAACTTGTCCAGGGCTGCAGTGGCGACGATGGCCCTGGTCTTGGGGTGAATTACATCTTTCTCCAGCGAGCAACCGTGACCAACTCTGAAGTTGATGGTGTTGTTTTTACCCACGGTCAGCGCATCGGTAGTGTTTCCCGAGGCTGAAACTCCAGGGATCACATTCAGGTGGGCGGAGGTCGGAGTGGATAGGGTTGCAACGAGCGCCACTGCTGCGGCACCAGCGGCCAGAGTTCTTAGCGAGCTCTTCACTGGATTCCTTTCTAGTATCTCTACAAATTGTAGAAATAATCGCTAGAAATCGCAAATTCAGCTCAGTCACAGCCTTTGTTCAAGAATTAGATTTATGGTGATGTAGTCACCGAAGGGTAGAGTGTTGGAAAAGATCAAAAACATCTTGGGTAAGTTACCCCACCCAGTTCGCTGGGTGTTGACGATGGTTATTGGATTTATCCTTCTGATCCTGGGCCTGATCATGATGGTTACCCCGGGACCCGGCCTACTTTTCATATTCTTCGGACTCACTATCCTCGCCCTGGAACTTGAGTGGGCGAGAGAGCTAAACAAACAAGGCATGCAGGGCCTTGAAAAGCTGGTAGCCAAAGTCAAGTCGCTGTTCAAGAAGAAATAACCCTCACCGAGCTCCCACAAGAAACTCCGACAATTTCCCGCTGAGAAAGACATCGATTCAGTCTTTGCAATAGGGTTTGCGATAGGACTTTTAGTAATGGAGCTATAGATGTCGATTCAGCCTGAGATTTCCAGGTCGTGGCTATTGGTGAACAGCCTGAAAGTTGATCAGTTAGCTGCAATCCCTGAATCTAGAGCAGACCAAATCGTGATTGACATCGAGGACGCCGTTGATCCTCTCAATAAAGATCGCGCGCGAGATGCCGTCGTCGACTGGCTCCAGACTGGCTCAGCATGGGTCAGGGTGAACGATGCCAGTACCGAGTTTTGGCGCGATGACCTGATTGCCTTGAGCAGGGCTCCTGGACTGCAGGGCGTGATGCTAGCTAAGACCGAAGATGGGCAAAGCGTTGAACAAACCTACAAACTCCTGGGCTCTCACTTACCAATCATTCCGCTAGTCGAATCGGCGCTTGGCATTGAAAATGCGGTTGAAATCGCCCGCGCCAAAGGCGCGTTCAGACTTGCTTTTGGGTCCGGAGATTATCGACGCGATACCGGAACCAGCGCCGATGACCTTGCGATGAGTTACCCAAGAACAAAACTGGTTTTGGCAAGCCGAATCGGAGATCTTCCGGGTCCCATCGACGGCCCAACGGTTGGACCGAATCACTCCGCCCTCAGGCAGCAGGCGACCCTGGCGGTCTCGCTAGGTCTAACGGGCAAACTCTGTCTCGATGAGAAGCAGACAGTGGTTATCAACGAAACTATCTGCCCCACCGAGTCAGACATTGTCTGGGCACAAGAGTTCTTCGAGGACTTCCTGGCCTCAGGCGGAATGGTTCGAGATGGTTCCGATCCACCAAGAATCAAGCGTGCCGAAAAGATTTTGAACCTGGCACGAGCGCTTGGAGTGCTGCAGGACTAGCCAGGGCTGTGCTTCATCGCATTCGGCTGATTGCACCAAACCCAGCTCGACTAAGCCGCTACACCTCGATCGAAATATCGAAGGTGATAACCCGCTGCTCCGGTAAGTGGTAGTAGTGAGCCGGAGCTGTGGCGTTTCTGTGCAGGGTTGTAAAGATGATTTCTTCAGCCCTGTTAAGTCCGGTTTTATCGGCAGGGATCAGAGTCCTGTCAGTAACAAAGTAGATTGCTTCGCGCTCATCAAAATGCTCAGCCATATTCTTTGAGCGAAGTGATCTAGGGACGTTGCGCTGCTCCATGAAGCCGGAGAACACGGTCACTGTTGATAGGTAATCATTGACCTTCTCATAGTGCGGGGGCTTGTGGGAGTAAGGCGCATCTACCGAGGTAACGGTCACCACCACAATCTCCGTGGGCATCGAACCCATGACCTTGATCTGCTGCTCGAGCGCCTGCGGCACAGCCCCAAGGACAGCCGATGGGTAAATGCCGAGAGAGTTCATGAGCTTGACCTTCTTGGACTTGCGCAATCTGGTGACCTGATCCCAGCTCATCGAGGTTGCGCTCAGTCGCTTATCTAGCTCGAAACGTCCCTTGCGCCAGATCCACATCATCGATGCCAAACAGAAGCCCACAAGAAGTGGCAACCAGGCACCAGTAATCAGCTTGGTTGATGCTGCCAGGAACAGGGTTCCATCCATGATCAGGAACAGGATGAAAATAGGAATCAAGAACCAGCGCTTGGATTTCCACTTGTCTGCGGTAAGGATCAAGAGGCCGATGGTTGAAACCAACATCGTTCCAGCAATTGCAAAGCTGTATGCGCCGGCTAGGGCTGAAGAGGTCTGGAAGATAACCACCAGCGCGATCGATCCCAGGCCAACGACAGTGTTCACAAATGGAACAAAGATTTGGCCGCGCTCTTGCTTGTTGGTGTGTCGAATGCGAATTCGTGGAAGTAACCCCATCTGCACTGCCTGGCTTGCAAGTGAGGCGACAGCACTGATTAGGGCTTGGGATGCGATGATGGTTGCCATCATCGTCAGAATCAAGAACATGATTGCGGGCAAACCGCTGGGAACCATGCCGAAGAAGCTGTTTCCAACGGCACTGGGGTCGCGAAGAATCAGCGCCCCCTGACCGAAGTAATTCAGTGGAAGGGCTAATCCGGCTAATCCAAACCAGCCAATGCGAATAGGACCACGACCGAAGTGACCGAGGTCTGCAAACAGTGCCTCAGCACCGGTGACCGCAAGAATAACCGAGGCCATAACAAACAAGGTCTCTGCTGCGTGGGACTGAATAAATTGGATTGCATACATCGGATTTACGGCGATCAAAGACTCAGGGTTTTGAATCACCTGGGCTAGACCCAAAGTTCCAATGGTTAGGAACCAAACAATCATCACTGGACCGAATACAGCTCCGATTCGATGCGTGCCCTTGAACTGCACCGCGAACAAAATTGCCAAGATTATGACCGTCAATGGCACGACTAGGAACTCAAGACTCGGGTTGATGGTCTTGATTCCTTCAACTGCAGACAAGACCGAGATTGCCGGTGTCAAAATTCCGTCAGAGAACTCAAGCGCGGCGGCCATTAGGAAAATGAAGACCGTGAAGCCCAGGATTCCTGATCGCCCGTTACGAATCTTGCTTGCCAATTGGGAGAACATCGCGAGGGTGCCACCCTCACCTCGGTTATCGGCACGGAGCACAAACACCATGTACTTGACCGACACCACCGCAGTCAAAGTCCAAAGAACCAGAGACAGCACGCCGAGGATCTCATCCCGAGTATCACCACCGGCTCTGACCGCTTCGTTGAAGGCATAAATTGGACTGGTGCCGATGTCTCCGTAGACCACACCCATCGCTGCCAGGGTTAGTGCGGAGTTACGAGCAATCTTCGATTGTTTGGTTTTCTTCACGATCAGGTCCTTGCAAAATACTTTGAAACACTACTCCTCTTGGACGCTCGGCTTTGTTCTACTGCGGTTTCAAGGAAAGATCTCGCCAACGGTTTCGCAACTGATAAGTGTCGGATTCGACTCATTTGGGTTAGCTCGCGAATAACCAAAAGACAGGTAGCGAACCCATAGCGAGAGTTGCCAACCCCAAAAGAAATTGTGACACTCGACCAGAAGCCCATCGTCCGAGCAAATTCTTGTCCCTGGCTAGCCACCAGATAATCGCCATCAATACCGGTGCGGTGAGCCCATTGAGAGTCGCTGCAATTAGCAAAAAGTTGATCGGCTCGATTCCCCATAGGTTCAAAGCCAGAGCGACCAGCATCGAACAAACGATAACGGCATAAAACGCCTTGGCTTGCCTGGGCTTGAGCTCCAGCGACTCTCTCCAGCCAAAGGTTTCTGCTACCGCATATGCGGTTGAACCGGCCAACACTGGGATGGAGAGTAACCCCACACCCAGGATGCCGAGTAGGAACAACAAACTTGCAAACTCACCAGCTATCGGCTTTAGTGCAAGTGCGGCGTCGGCAGCGCTGCTCACCTCGGTGATTCCCTGGGCATGAAGGGTTGCAGCAGCCGTCGCCATGATGGAAAACATGATGAAGACCCCTGTGAACATGCCGGCGAATACATCGCCGCGCATTGCTGTCAAGGCCTGAGGTCGAACGTTCACGATGTGATGATTTCTTCTGTCTTCGACCTCCTCGGCAGCCTGCCAAAAGAACAGGTAGGGGGAGATCGTGGTGCCGGCTAGCGCGATTAGAAGTTCAAAAGAGAGTTTTGAAAAATCAAAACTCGGAATCACGGTTGAAACTAATACCTGCTGCCAATCCACCTGAGCCACAAACAGCACCGCAACATAAGCCAGCAGGCTCAGACACAGCCATCTGAGTACCTTGGAGTAGCGGTGGTAGGGGATGACTATCTCAGTGAACCCCAAGACCAGGGCAAACATAACAACACCTAGCCCGGTCTCTATCGGCACTAGCAGCCCAAGGGCTGCGGACATAATCGATAGATTCGCAGCGATGTTAACGGTGTTCGCGATGGCAACCAGCAGCACTGCCAAGACCAGAACCCAGCGTGGCATTCGTGACTTAATCACTGCAGCCAAGCCCTTGCCCGTGACTAAGGCCAGTCGCGCGCAGGATTCCTGAACAACGTATGCAAATGGCAAAAGCCAAACCGCAGACCAAAGAAATCCATAGCCAGCAGTGGCCCCAACCGAAGTGTAGGTTCCGATTCCCGAAGGGTCATCATCGGCTGCACCTGTGACTATGCCGGGCCCGAGACGCTTGAGAAAATCACGCTTTGCCATTTCCCCTTTTTCCCTCGGCCGTGATTCACAGCCTAGCCATGAATTGAGAGTGCTCAGCAAATAGAACTGACCTCCAATATCGAGGTAAATAATCGAGTTGACTCGGCCAGTGGGTCTAGAGTTCAGACATGGAGCTCATTACCTGCCTTTGGTTCAACGGCAATGCTCGAGAGGCGGCCACGTTTTACACCAGCATTTTTCCTGACAGCAAACTAGAGGACAACTGGCTTGCACCAACTCAGACCCCTGGCAATCAACAGGGTGAGGAGGTCGTGGTCAACTTTCAAATCTTCGGACGCCCATTCATCGCGCTGAACGGTGGTCCAGACTTTCCGCACACGCAAGCCGTCTCTTTTCAGATTCCCTGCACCTCGCAGCAGGAGATAGATCGGTACTGGGATCTGCTCACAGCCAATGGCGGCCAAGAGAGTTACTGTGGTTGGCTAAAGGATAAGTTTGGAGTCTCTTGGCAAGTTACATCGCCAAAGATGATGAACTACCTAAACGGTCCCGACTCGAACGGTCGCGAGAGAGCCACCAAGGCCATGCTTGGTATGAGGAAGATCATTCTCAACGAACTCGAAGCTGCCTACCACGCTGAACACTAGGCCTCTGGGACCTAACGCGGGGCCTCCTACATTGAGGATCTCGACCGAGGCTCTGGGGTGTGACTAACTCTGCTGCCACGCACTCCCTCCAGTGAGCGCTGGACTCGAGATGACATACCTCCTTTGAATCACGTTGACCTTAATGAGGCCCGTTTGAGCCCCTTGGCATAGTCGTCGAGGATGTACAGGATGCCGGAGTGCTCCCAAATTCTCTTGCGTCGGTTACCGGTCAACTCACGCAGAATTCCCTTGCTCACCAGAAGGTCGATAGCTCGCAGCGATGCCATTTCCCCGAACTCAAAACTTAGTTGGAGTATCGCAGTATTGATCACTGGGTGGGCGATTAGGAGGGGAATAATCTTTCTGGCAGAAGCATCGGAGCGCACTCCGCTAAGCAGTTCAGTGCATTTCGCCAATTCATTCGCCAAATCATCAATCAGTTTCTTCCCAGTTACTGCGGCAAAGTGCGCAGCCTCTGCAAACTCATAAACGATTGGCCCCGCATCACCATCTCGATAACTACCGAGGGCATCAAAGTATCGGCTGGTTTTGGTGAGTAGCCCTGCGGATAGTGGGAGGGCGTTTGATGCAGTGAGGCCGCGATTCCGAAACAGAGAGTGCACAAGAGCTCTTCCGGTTCGGCCATTGCCATCGACGAAAGGATGGATGGTTTCAAATTGAGCATGCCCGATGGCAGCCTGAACCAATACGGGCAAGTCTTGGCGCGCTAAGAACCTGGTCAAGTCATGCATTAACTCGGGTATTCGTTCATGCCTCGGGGGCACAAAGTCCGCCCCGACCGGTCCCGCTGACCCACCTCCGATCCAAACCTGCTCTGTCCGAAGGGCTCCAATCTCGCCACTCTCGAGCCCAGGTTGATCTGACATGAGGGCTCGATGCATCTCCAAAATCGAGGCTTCGCCAAGATCGTTTGCAAGCGCCAGCGCAGCTTCCATGGCTCTAACGTTTCCCACGATGGCCCTTGAATTGCTTCGAGAGTCTTCACCCAGCTCTGCTAGTGCTAGCTGTTTGGCAGACGCAGTGAGTCTCTCGATTTGCGAACTTGATGCTGACTCGGTTCGAAGCAGAATCGAGCGCATCGGACCTAGTGCTGGATTGTCTCGGCCTAACACTCGTCTGGCATGTTCTTCGAAGTCTGAGACCTGCTGCATCGCCTCTTCAATGTGGGACACCATCGAGCCACTGAGATTCGGAAGCCAATTTGCAATTAGAGCCGGGATTGCAGCCAAGTACTGGCCGGTTTGTCGATTTCGCTCAGCTCGACTGAAAATGTCAGGGTGATCTGGTTTCCAGTTCAGCGCTTCGGAGCCGACAGCAGGAATTTCAATTGAGCCTGAATTACCTGTGTGCATGTTTTAACATTACCAACATTTATATAAATAAGTGTTGGTAAAATCGGTTCCATCCAACACTAATTGTTGCGATTTAGGAGATTTCAATGACTGAACAGCCGCATCACTTTTCTTTCAATTGGACAAGCTGGCCGTTTGTAGAGGTAGGCGATCAGGCTGCGCCTGAGCTGCGAGACATCTTGGATGCGCAACTCCAGGTCGATCTGATCCAATGGTCCCAATTTATGCTTGAAAACTTTGATGAAGAAAGGGGCTTCAAAAGTCTTGAAGTGGCAGAAGCTGCAAACAAACAATATGAAAACCTCTGTGAAAGACTTCGCAATTCAGGAATTACCTTTACGACATCCAACTGGTGGAGCTAGCTAAGACACCATCTACTGGGCCCAATACTCAAAGATCAATGATCAGCTCGGGCCGTCAGTTTCCGCAGAACTGCAATCTGAAGAAGACCCCTTGCCGGAGCACTTTGGATCAGGGGATGGGCCAGCTTAGTTTTTGTTAGCGCCGAGGCCGTCTTTCGAAGGCCAGAACTTCTTGCGGGCGATTACGAGCAGTAGTCCAACACCCAGCCACAGTGAGAGTATGAGGCTGCTTGCCAGGACGCTGAATGCTGGATTACCAAAGATTGCGTAGGTGATAGCTGTCCCAGCTATGAAGACCGACAGGCTAATAGCCAAAACCAGTTTCTTGGGCTTCGAGGTCTCAACCGCCAGAACAGAAGACGCCACAATTGCACTTGCTGGGATGAAGAAGAAAAGGGGCGAGGCCAGTCCAATTAGCCCTCCAACAAAGATGGCTCCGGCAGGAGTCAAGATCGAAAGAGCGGTTGGGTTACCGAAGTCACCGTCGCTGTAGTAATCGATTAGTAGCACTGCCCAAGCAATCAAGACTGTTGCTATGTAGCCACCTAAATACAGCACGAGTAGATTGACGATGTTCCTGTGGCGACTTTGTGGCTGATTCATGGCTTCCCCCGACTAAAAGGTTATTCGCAGTGTCCGGGTAAGTTTCAAAAGTCAAGGGCTCCGCTACAGCCACTCACTTCTCTTGAAGCCTAAATAGAGCCCAACAGAACCCGCGATAATCAAGGCGGTGGAAACATAAACCCCAACAATCTCGCCAGAGCCTGGGTAGGGAACGTTTTGCCCGAAGAATCCTGTAATTGCGGTGGGAACAGCGATGATTGCGGCCCAACTTGTAACTTTTTTCATAACCAAGTTCATCCGGTTTCCCTGCATGGTCAGGTTTGTCTCTAGCAATGTAGTTACTAGATCCCGCAGGGAATCGGTCCATTCATTGGCCCGAATCACATGGTCATAAATGTCCATAAAGTACTGGGACATCGTGCTTCCAACCACTTGGGCATCTCTTCGGATTATCGGATTCAGAACCTCTCTCATCGGTATGGCCACCCGTCTGAGCAAAACGAGAGTTTTTCGCAATTGATACGAACGACGCTGGACCTCCATTTCTTTTTTGGAGTCACCAAATAGAAGATCTTCAAGCGCATCAATCTCCTCATCCAGGCTTTCGATAACGTCGAAGTAGCTGTCTACCACCATGTCCAAAAGCCCCCAGAGTAAGAAGGCGGACCCATTAGCTTGCAGGTCGGAGGCTGAATCCCACCTGCCTTGCAGCTCAGCTATGTTGATGCGCTCGTCGTCACGAAGCGTGATCAGGCCATTCCCGGTAGCAAATACCGCCAATTCGAGGACCTCTATTTCATGGGTCTGAGCGTTCAGCTTCGCTAGGTAAGTGTTTATAAACAGGTGGCTATCAAAATGCTCCAACTTCGGACGCTGCTTACCCTTCAGTGCATCCTCAATCGAAAGCTCGTGGAATCCGAGCTCAAGGCCAATTTTCTTGAGCTGCGCTGCAGTTGGGTTCACAAGGTCGACCCAGTAAAAGGCTTCTAGCTCTGTGTCTAGCTCTGATATCTGGTCAAGATCGACTGATTCTTGGGTCAGCGCACCATTTCTGTAGATTCTGCTGGTAATCAAATCCGCACCATTCCTAATCATCGAGCTTGCGATAAGGGTACTGAGTTAGGAACTTTCCGGATTTGACTTCCAACTGGGGGAGTTTGTCAAACGCCCTAAGACAGTCTCCAAATCAAGCAAGTTACGCGCGGCATCTGCGAAAAACGCACGACCCCCGCGCTGACCAACAATGGCACGCAATCCTGGCTGGTGAATCTGTTTCTTCGTCAAGTTGCCTGGCGAGAAAACGGCTTTTGGAACAATCGAACCTTTTGAGTTGTTTTGACTTTCCTTGCCCAGATCACGATTAGCGGTGTGATTATGACGGTTGGGGCTAACCAGACAATCACCTTGAATGGGCTGGCTGGATCAAGTCTTGGAACCACTTGTTGAACCAGAACTGCAGTGATGGTTGCGATAGTGCCACCCAGCATGTGAGAAAGGTGGTTTGAGATCCTGGTTCCGAAATCTTCAGTCTTTCCCCAGCCTCGTAAATCTTGGACTGCGAACTGAAGCCCAATCGAACCAAACGCAACTAGAACCCATCCCATGGGTGCGCCTGAGAAGACTTGTATGAACCCGCTAGCAATCATCGCAATGCCGACCACCAACATGGCCCACTCAACGTAGGGCGGGCGAGCCATGATGTATCGGGATTTGCGCCCAAAACGCCAGCCGGCATATGCCATGTATGAAGAAAATAGGGCAACAAAAAACAGCATTAGATTTGGACGAAGAATGGAAACAGGAATGGCCGTCGCTGCAACGGCCATCATGGACCAAAAGTAGGTCTTACCGGCCAGGTTATGGTTCTTAGCGCCTTTGCGAAATGAAATTGCGAAGATTGCCGCAAGCAGAGCGAGCGAACCAGCAGCCACGTGCACGATCAATAGAAACCTAGTCAGTTCTTCCATGCGGCTAAGCCTATTGATTTCGAAAGAGCTGCCTAATGACAAAACCCTCTGATTTCTCAGAGGGTTTTCGCTGCGGAGAATCCAGTACTCGGAATCTTAACAAATACTGCCCTTTATTCAAGAGGATTTAGCGCAAAATAGGATTTTACGGTCATCTTACAAGTCATCTTTGGTTATTCCGCATGGGAAAAAGAGTTGCCGAGACCCGAAATGTAATGGAGGTCGTTGGCAGGCAACGACCTCCATTACCCAACACAGGACGGGGCTGGTTGGCAATCAGAAGTGATGTGGTTGTTAGGCATTCGGACTAACAACCGAAACACTCAGCAGGTTTCATCCACTTCTGAAATCTCCGAGACTTGAATGGAAATGATTTCTATTCCTCGTTCCATTTCGTATAGCCAGGATCGGACGGTGCTGACCATGTCCTTGGCGATTTTCTTGATTCTTGGCTCGTCTCTTTCGTAATCCCAGACGTTGATTGCCGCGGTCGGCGCATCGCTGTCGTTGGGATAAAGGTGAATGTAGGGCCCTCCCTGCCAAACTGCGCGGACTGGGCCGAAGGTGGTTTCAAAATCTGCTTGAAATGTCATGGTTTCCTAACTGGTGAGGGACAGGGGTTTTCCTGGCCCTTCCCTTATCGGCACCCAGATTGGCTCGCCCGTTGAGTCGAGATCCAGTTGTTGTTTTGGTTGTCGTTTTGGTATGCTTGCCGCAGGAATAGGAGCCCAAACGTGAAAAATGAACCTCATTCGCTACCCCTGGCGTTAGCCGTTATTGAGTTGCGTCATCCTGAATCAGCGCCATTGAGCCGGTCACACCTAGCGGCGATTGAAGAGGGGCTGCGTGAACAAACACCCGTTTACGGACATGAGGTCCAGACTTTGGTCAGGGCAGATTTTGGCCCAACGGCTGCCAATGGTCTTGCTGCAAGTCAAGTAGTCGATTTTTACCATTTCATGAGCAGAACAAAAGAAACGGCAGTCACTTTCGGTCCTGATTTGATTTCGGTAAAGACAACAAGTTACAAAAACTGGGACTGGCTGAAAAATCTATTTCTTGCTGCGTTGAAACTTCGCAATGACTTAACTCCACTAGTTGGCATCGAGCGCCTGGGGTGCCGTTACATCGATGAAATCCGAGTTCCCGGTGCAAAAACTGCTGACTGGAGTCAGTGGATCAGTGAGGACCTGCTGGCTTCAAACTTTTCAGGTGTGCGACCAAAGTTGGATCTAGATGTCCAAATGTTTCATGCGCAATATAAGTGCGAAACCCCAAATGTGTCTGTGACTACTAGATATGGTTTACTTTCTGGGCCGCCAACAGTAACTACATCGGAGTTCTTGGTTAGAAAGAATAGCCCCGAAGACGGTCAGTTTTTCCTTCTTGACACAGACTCCGCTTGGCAGCTCGGAATAGGCGAGGAAATCCAGGCTTTCGATTTGAAAGGTCTAGTTTCCCGCGTAGATGAACTTCATTCACTGACCAAGAGTATTTTCGAATATTCAATCACCGAGAAACTTCGCGATGCCATATTTCCCAAAGGAGGCGCCAAATGACATTGATTATTCAAGATAGGTCGGTGACTGCTGGTACAGCGGGCATTGACACTTTCGCCCGCGCCCGCGACCTAATCGCATCTGGTGCAGACGCAATCTTAAAATCACAGATTCGGCTTGTTCCAATGATCGCTCAATCTGTTGCGGCGGAAACTTTAGATTTCATAGAAAGTGCGATGCAGCGAGATTTAGATGACGGCACGTTGGCCGCAGATCGGGAAAGTGGGCTGGAACTCCTGACTGAACTCAATGCCGAAGGAATATCTTGGCGTGATTTGGCTCGTTTGGCAGACGTTAGTGTCCCTGCGCTACAAAAATGGCGCCGAGGGGAACGAATGGCTCCAAGCAATAAATATAAAGTTGCCAAAATCGTTGCGTTGTTTAGGCTTCTGCGAGAACAAACAATCAGTGAGCCAACCTCCTGGCTAGAGTCTCCAGTAAAGCCAGGCGTGAGCCTAGCCAAGATGGACCTACTCCTAGCGGACCGGTTTGATCTCGTACTATCGCTCGCATCAAGGGAACTAACTTCAGACGCTGCAGAAAAAGTGCTAAACCTCTTCGACCCTGAATGGCGAAGAAAATACCAGGATGACTCGGTTGAGGTGTTCGTCGACTCGGACGGGTTCAAATCGATGCGAGTAAAGGCGTAAATCTTTGTCAGCGGAACTCGAAGTCCCGGATTCTTTGTCTTCTCTTTTCCTTGCGATTGGGGATGAGGCAAAAGAAATGTTGGAGCGACCTGTTTTTACCGGAGACATATTTTCGCTAGAAGACGGCAAGAGGGTCGTAGTGCTCCAGCATCCTTGCTCATTTAGTGCAGGGCCGGTCTTGAGAAAAACAATCTTGGTAGGTGAAGTCAAACATTCGACGAAGCCATCCGATAAAGAGTGGCAGCGGTATTTCCGATTTATGTATTTTCCTAACTTGAACGGCGTCTCTTATTCGGCTCATTTTGAAGACCTTCAGGTAATCACCACTGACGCGCTTAAACTTGATGCGCGTGAATGTGTTCTTTCGCTTTATGGAGTAAACATTTTGCTTCAACGATGGATTAATCAAAATGCAAGGTTGGTTGTCGGAACCTCCAAACTTAACGAAGTCACTAGCGATGTTTTTGAAGAAACCGATCTGAAGTATGAGGCGGCACTAGAACTATCTTCAAGAGGCGTAAAACCCAGTGAAGCCTGGGCAAAAGTTGATGCCTGGCTAAATGAGAAATCCAATGGCGAGGTCGAACGTAGGGAATATTTAAAGAATCCACAACACTGGGGCCCCTTGAGGCGAGACCTTCGAAACTTGCTAGCCAGTGATTCCTGGGGCTGAGACTATAAATGTCGTAAGCATCCCGAACAATCTATTTGAATGATATTTGGGGAAAGAAAATGACAACAGTCTCAACGGCCTTGATTTTAGTGGGGCCTTCAGGGGTAGGACCCTTCCAGAACAGGGAATGGCGATTGAATCCAAGTTCCAGTTGCCAACTAGTAGAGGGGGGCAATAATGGCCCATATTTCCTCTATACCGTCGGGGAGCAGGAGGCTGTATTCCACATGGACAGTCTCGATCCAGAGATTCTTTCTCGAGGTTTGGTTGTGATGACAGCAATCTTGACGAACGATGAACAGTCACTTGGAATCTTGCGGGCAACGGAGAACTTGATTGAAACTGATCGAGGTGAGCGAGTGGCTCCGTTTTGGGAAATCGCGGATGGAGTCCTGTTGACAATCTCGAGACGGCTTTCGCCTTTGTGTCGAATCGGAGTCGTGAGGTTGGATGGCAACTCTTTATTCACTTCGGAAGTCCTCGACAAACTCCGCATTCTTGACTTTGATGTCACAGAGTTTGACGAATCGGAATCTTTCTTCGGGCGTACCCCACAACCGAATCAGGCGAACGAGTTTTAGAGATGACGTCGCCAATAAAAGAATCGGGTGCGGATGATGCTTCGCGAGACGAGAGTAGGATTCCTCGAATAAAGATTCATGGGGTCGATATTGACAAGCAGTTGAAAAACCTTGTAATCGGCGATGGTAAAGCGTTGGCTGCCCTAAATGAGCAAATAGGTTCCATCGCTGCCTCAAGCATCAGCGTAGGTATTCTCAAATCTTTTGAGGAATACAACCGAAATCTTGCCAAAGCATTTGCCCCTTTCAGAGCGTGGCAGATAGAACTTGCCCGAACGACCAACCCAATCGTTCAAGCGGTTCAAGATTTAGCCAAATCTTTCTCATGGGTCGGGCATTGGGATCTTCGAGACAGCCCGGCAAACTGGCCACCTGGGTTGGATACGAGAAGGCGACTTGAGTTTCTTTCACGGAAACACTCCGTTGCGGTGTACGGCTTTCCTTCCCGTGAGCACGTTGCCGCTATTGTCGGTTTTTCGTCAGTCAAAGAAGTGAATCTGTACTTCACCTCGAACGTCGAGGCGATTGGGAATGACTTGCTGAAAAGCGTCGTGACAAAGAAATACAAAACGCGCCTCAAGCGTCCATTGCTAGAAATAGCAGCCTGCCTTAAGGCGGGCAACATCATGGCAGCCCAGTCACTTTCCATGGCGGTAGTTGAAGAGATGCGATCAGTTCTAACACGAAAACAAAAGTCCGAGTTCAACAAAGATGTCGCTGCCCTTACCGTCGATCTAGTTCCCCTCGACCACTATGGCTGGGGATACGTAATCGAATCGCTCAAAGGGGTAATGACCGACCAGCGCGAAAGTCGAAAAACAGAACCCAGGCGATTGAATCGCAACTCTATTGCTCACTCAATCGACGGCCATCAATACACACCGAAAAACGCAGTCCGAGCAGCGTTTTTGGCATTCTCTTTGGTTGAGGTTTGGGCAAAAAGCCCCAAGGAACTAAAGGATATTCTTGCCGCAACCGCAGGTTTGGATAATCCGTTTCACGTCGAATATGCGCGAAATAAACGAAGACAGGATGCGAAACTCGCCAAGAGGTCGGCTGAAAAAGAAGGCAGAAAACTTGAAGCGGCTCAAAATAAGGCCAGGAAAAATGAGCGACGTGGGTACTCGAAACCTAAAAAGTAAGATTGGAAGAGTATTCATGAGTTATCGAGATGGGGGACGACGTGGATAACGTGCGTTTGGAACTCGTCTGGCCGAATAAGGACAAGTTTTTACTTTCGCCTACTGGAAACGAGGGCAAACCTGTTTGGGTGGGACGCGATCATCCCGCCGCTCGAGAGGTGCGACTTACCGAGTACTCGGATTCCTGTGGTGATGTAAACGAAAAGACCCCGGCTTCGGACAATCTATTGTTTTTGGGAGACAGTCTTGACGCACTTCGAGTGCTTACGGAGTCACCAGAGTTTCGTCGTGAATACAGGGGGAAAGTAAAACTTATTTACTGTGATCCTCCATTCAACACTGGGCAAACTTTTGAACACTATGACGACTGGATGGAGCATTCAACCTGGTTGTCTTTCATGCTTGATCGCCTCAACATGATGAAAGATCTACTCGCGGCTGATGGCAGCATCTGGATACACCTCGACGATGCCGAGCAGCATCGAATGCGGATGCTGATGGACGACGTTTTTGGCTCGGGAAACTTTGTTGCCAACTTTATTTGGGAGAAAAAGAAGAAACCATCCTTTCTTCACAGGCAGGTAGCCACCGTCACGGACACGATCATGGTCTACGCAAAATCTCGTCCAAATCTCGAGTCCTTCACCTATGGCGGTTCTACTGAAAATAAGGGCATCCCTTTTCATAACACCGGCAATGCTTTCGGAGAGATGACTTTCCCAGAAGGCAGCGTCACGTTCACTCTTCCCGATCAAACAGTTAGCGCAGGCGACATGAGCACCGCGACAGTTCGGACCGCTTTATTGGACGACGTGAATATTGTCAACGGGACCAATGCAAATGCCTTTCGCATGAATGGCGAATGGAGGTACTCCCAAGCGGCCGTGGACGAGCTGGTTGCTGCGGGTGAAACAATCAGAATCTCTAGGCCGCAGTTTCGTCCAAACTACATTCGGCAAGAGGCGCTGGCGAAAAAGATTACGAACCTTTTTTCATTTCGTGTGAATGACATTGGAACCAACGAGGACGCTAAAGCCGAGTGCGTGGCGCTATTCGGAGCGGCTGGGGTTTTCGATACTCCTAAACCGGAATCGTTGCTGGCAAGAATCATTTCGGTTGCCACCTCAACTGGTGACATCGTTATGGACTTCTTTGGTGGCTCTGGTACGACCGCAGCGGTTGCGCACAAAATGAAGCGTCGTTGGGTAACTGTCGAACTTTCTCCAAGTAACGTCGAAAAGTTCACAAAGAAGCGCTTACAAAAAGTAGTTTCTGGTGAAGACCAAGGTGGCGTATCGACAGAGTTCGAATGGGCTGGTGGTGGAGGTTTCCGCAAGGTGGACATTCAGAACTCTTTCTATGTAGTGACCCCGTTAGGTGTTCTTCTCGCAGAGGACGCAGTTGGCGAGCGTTTTGCCAGGGCAGTGGCGGGTCAACTTGGATTTGACTGGGCGCCAACTTCTATTTCTATTTGCGGTCAGCGCGGACGTATGCGCCTTGCGGTTTTTGACGGGACCATTGGAATCGAAGAGGTTACCCAAGTTTTATCTGAACTTGGCGAGCAAGAGCGAGTGTTGATTGTTGGGCATTCGATACTGGAAGGAGCGGAAGAGTGGCTAACCAAGAACTCGCCAGGATCCGCCTTCTGGAGGGCACCTACAGACATTCTTCGTGAACGCAAACGAAGGAACCGGCCGACTATTGGAGGGGACCAATGACAATCGCTTACGATTCTTCACTTGTACAAACCATTGGACACTCGCTTGATTTGAGGACACCAAACCTCAATGCGTTGGACGCAATAGCAAAGGCATTGGGCAACGCGGACGCGGGCTCTGAAATAATCGCAGATTTAGCCACAGGAGTCGGAAAGACTTTTATCGCTGGCGCATTGATTGATTACCTGTTCGACGCTGGTGTTAGAAACGTCGTTTTCATCACTCCTGGAACAACAATCCAGAAGAAAACTATTGATAACTTCACACCAGGTCACCGGAAGTTCATTCGTGGAATACACAGCAAACCACTTGTTGTGACACTCGACGATCTTGAAACCGGCAGCGTTGCTACTGCGCTTCAGGATGAATCCCGAATGAAACTTTTTGTCCTAACCGTCCAATCGATTTTGAAGCCAAACGCTGATGACTCGCGTCGGGCACACAAGCCTCACGAATCCATGGGCATCGGACTATATGAGTACCTCCAGCAACGAGATGATGTTGTGGTCATCGCAGACGAGCACCACATCTACTATTCGGGTAACGCCAAGAAGTTTCAAACGGCAATCGATGAACTCAACGCCAAAGCATTAGTTGGTCTTACGGCGACACCGCAAGATCCGGACTCCGCAAATATCGTTTTCCGTTATCCACTTGCTGAGGCTATTGCTGATGGCTATGTAAAAGTCCCCGTTCTTGTCGCTCGACAGGATGGCATGAAGGACCTCAAGACCCAGATGGCAGACGGGGTTGCTCTCCTAAACGCCAAAGTTGCAGTCATGGAAGCTTACTGTCGCAGTACCAGAAAGACTCCTGTCCAACCAATACTCTTCGTTGTTGCGCAAACGATTGATCAAGCCAATGAGATACGCGATTTGCTCTCCGGTCCAGATTATTTGGATGGAAATGACAAAGTGTTGCTGATCACCTCAGAAGAGCCAGACAAAACTCTCGCACTACTTGACACACTCGAGGACGAAGGGTCTCCTATTCGTGCTGTGGTCAGCGTCTCGATGTTGAAGGAAGGTTGGGATGTCAAAAACATCTATTGCATCGCTGCCGTTCGTGCAATGGAAAGTCAACTTCTAACGGAGCAGATTCTTGGACGTGGCCTACGACTTCCTTTTGGCGAACGCACAGGTGTACCTATGCTCGACTCGGTCGAAGTTCTATCGCATCATTCATTTGCTGATCTTCTCAAGGAAGCCAAGATTCTTTTGGAGCAGACATTGGGCGATCGGGCCGCTGAGGCAACAGTCCTAACGAATCCTGTTCCAGGAGTTGCGCACCCCGGGATTGAGGTTTCTGACTTGGGTGGCACCTGGTCGCCTACCACTTCGCAGGTTGTAATCCAGTTCCCTGGCCATGAGACTCAAGGGTTTGACTTCGTTGAAGATGCCATCGATCCAGCGGCCGAGTCACGCCCAGGAATGAGTTTCACGACCATTGAGAGTCTCCTAGACAGGGCAACAGAAGCAACTGCAACTCTTGCGACAACGCTCCTACCTCAAGCGCCAGGTGGGCTCACAGTGCCGCTTTATATTCCCCGCGTAAACACGCGTTGGGAGCGAGAAGTATTCAGTCTGGCTATGTTGAACGCCGTTAATGTGGAGGCGCTCGGGAGCCAGTTTGCTAATGACGAAGGTGAAACACTCACCAGAAAGGCCCTAGATGCCTCGCGAGATGCCGAGGGTAGAGTGCATGTCGAGATTCACGATCAAGATGACTCAATAATCGCTGCCCAAGTCCTCATGGACTTTGATGACATTGAAACTGACCTTGCTAGTCGTCTTTTGGCTTCCAACGGTGTATCTGCCAGTGTCTCCGAAATGAATGCGGCGGTAGATGTTGCCAAAGCCTTCCTAAAAGGTGCTGGTGTTACCAATGAAACGCCTTGGCGCAAGAGCCATGGCCAGTTGGCCACCGCACGACTAGTTGAGTGGATAAGTGCTCAACAAAAATCGAAACCAGCAAGGCAAGTCACCGAGGTCATTCAAGTTAAGTGGCCGGAACCAGAAGAACGTGTCGAACTACAGAAGCCACAGGATCGACAGTTGATTGCTAGTAGCCGAGAGTTCACTCGCGGCTACCCTTACAGCGGATGGAAGAAGTCGGTCTACGCCGTCAACTCTTTTGACGCGTACTCAACCGAGTTTAGGCTTGCACAGATTTTTGAAACATCGCCAAATATCAAAGCCTGGATTCGTGTTGAAACGAGTGTTCCATTGCGAATCCATTACATGCTTGGTGCGCAGCAAAAAGATTATCTGCCGGACTTTATTGTTATCGATGATCAAGGAACTCATTGGATTGTCGAAGGTAAATCTGACGTTGAAATGACAAGCACCATTGTTTTGGCCAAAGCAGATGCAGCAAAAGCATGGGTTTCAACGGTCAACTCAAGCGATGAAGTTGCTCAAAAGTGGGGATATATTCTCTCCAGTGAAACGGTCATTGCTGCCGCTTCGAACTGGCAAACACTCAAAGCGGGTTCACAAGTCCACGGTTAAGGATTCAATCGAAAAGTCCCCGATTGCCATTTGAAGGATTTTCGGCATTTGGACGAAAAGTCTTTTTCGTCCGGCTTCGTCCAGAGTGATTTCTATAACTCGAGTCTCGGGTGGCGAGAAACCTTTTGTATAGCGCATCAATGTTCGATGGTTTAACTTCGGGCTCTTTTTGGATGTGTTTCGGTAGTGGCGGTGCCGGTCTCGGCGCTCGAAGCCCAGGTAAATATCCGGGATCAACCTTGACCTTTGATGAATCTCCAAAGATCAACTTGTAAGCAAAAGCAAATAATGATTTCATGCTGAAACTATCGGCCTGATTGAGAAAAACCTGACAACGCAGATAAACGCAAAACGTTTATCCACCGCCAACTTACCCCTGACAGCCCTCCGGGCAGTCAGGGGTAAGTTGAGCGTTCTTCTTCTCCTGACAGTCCACAAATGTAGACAACGGCCGTCGAACATCCGTTAGACGGCCTTTCTATCTCTTCTCCTCTCTTCTCTTCTGGTTCTCTCTAAAACTCGAAATGAAGTGAGTGCCGATGGCTTTTGAATCAACCCCTAAAGGAGCATTCGAAGATGAGTACAGAACTACCACAACCAACATTTGAACTAAACACCCCGGCAGCAGGCTGGTGGAAAGCACCCTCCGCGCTTGGTACTGATCCAGTGTTTTTGAGGGTGGAGGATCGGCATAGATTAGCGTCCATTGGTCTCTACGTTGCCTCAATAGGCTGGGCCTTGAACCACGCGGCCAAGGATGGCTGGATTCCAGAGCCTGCGGTCACAGGAGGCCAACTAACGGCAGCGCCACGCGATCAACTCGTTGAAGTCGCCGAGGCTCTAGTGGCCGCAGGAATATGGGCCAGATGCGAGTTGGACGGCATGGTCGGGTTCGTGATTGCTGGAGCATCTAAAGCAGTGGAGGAGCGCTTTGCCAGGCAGAATAGTGCCAGCAAAGCCGGAAAGGCGAGCGCACAGAGTGGAGCGCAGAAAGCGCCAACGTCGAGATATCCGACCCGTCCCGTAACTCCCGATCCAAACAAATACGTGGATTGGTCGAAGGAATCGGGGGAACTCTGATTAGTTCCTAGGCCTATAAACCTCTGGATTGGACTCATTGAAGTCATCGTCGTTGTAAGGCGGAATAGGTTGGTTGTTCTGGCGCCGATCTCTATCGCGGAAAATAGTCGTCGTGTATTTGGCCACAGGCTCAACTAGGTTTTGTGCGCCGATGTGAAGATATACCGCAGACGTGACTGCGCTACTAGCGTGACCGAGCATGTTCTTTACTTGCTCAATAGTTGCCCCAGAAGTAACCATGATGCTGGCAGCCAAGTGGCGGAGTCCGTGCATGGAAATCTCGTCACCTTCGAGCACATCGGCGAAGGATCTCAACATGGCCTTGAAACGCTTGTGATCTCGTTGGTGCGATGTCGGTTTTCCTGATGATTCACAAAATACCAGGTCTTCCATTTCTGGTAACGGCTGCCATTCTGGCCGTTGTTTCAAGTCCTCCTGACGAGCACGATGATTCAAAAGGATTTCGACGAGTCGTGGATCAAGTGGAATAACTCGAGTGCTTGATTTTGACTTGGTTCTTTGTTTCACTCGAAGGCCATCGCCGTAAGGATCTCGAACTAACTGCTGCTTGATGATTACTCTGGCCGGTCTTTTCGGGTCGTAGTCCTCAAGTAAGTACATGAAACTATCGCTCCACCTTAAGCCCAAAACTTCACTTTGTCGTGTACCCGTCAGAAGTTGGAACATCCAGCGAGCCTCGTCCTTGTGGCCCTCGAGTAGCATGGCGAGTTTGTACGCCATCTTTCGTTTCTTCTCCAGTTCGGTGTTGGCCGTTATGTTGTCCTCTTTCTGGATTCGATCCATTCCGATAGAGGGGTTTGACGGGATTAGAGCAAGAGGGTAGACGGCATAGTTCAAAACCATATTCACGATTGACTGCTGGGCCCGCTGGTTTGAAATGGAAAGTTTTGGAACTTCCTGATTTTCACCATCCCGCCAAATGACTTTTGTATCTCGGGGCAGTTCCCTGAAGAAATAGTTTTCAATGATCGGACGAGATAGTTCATCGATTGGCGTCCGCCCCATTTCACTCGGACCCAGATGAAGCCTGATGTGCGTTTCGTACTGCTTCCTTACGGCTCCCGAAATCTTCTTGCTTGGGGAAGTTTGGTATCTCCGCCATTCAAGCCAATCCAACATAACTTCGTGGAATGTCGATTTTGAGTTCAATCCTTTTGTTGCTGCTACTGCCTGCTGGATTACTTTTGCCTGAAGATTAGGAGTCTTCGATGCCCCAAGTTTCTTAAAGACATTTCTTTCACGTCTTTGAATCGCTTGTTCCGGACTAGTTCCATTTCCCGAAACCTGGGTCAACTTTCCGTCAATCTCAATGACCCGAACGGCCCGATAAATACCGGGTCTGTTCTTCATTGGAAATACAGTCCCCTCGCCCTTTTTGCGAGGTTGAAGGTCCTGCGACTTTAGTTCCTCATTTGTTCTACGCCCCATGGCTCAAACATACTCAAAAACTATGTCAATGAATAGCATGGTCATCTCATAAGTCATCTCATAATCTTGAAAATCAGGGTAAAAAGAAAGGTGCTTCCCTTATGAATAAAGGAAGCACCTTTTACTTTTCGTTCCAAAGCTGGACAGCGGAGAATAGGGGATTCGAACCCCTGTGAGCTTTCACTCAACACGCTTTCCAAGCGTGCGCCATAGGCCACTAGGCGAATTCTCCGAGGGAAAGCATAGTCTCTCTAAAACCAGGGGGCGAACCCTTTAGATGAACTCCCTGTTGAAATAGACCAGGGGTTTGGTTGGAAAATCAAATGTCTCTGCTTCACTTGCCGCTATAACGATGATTAGGCTCCCCGCCACCTGGTGGATTTCTGACACCTCACCTCTGAGGATCGCGGATGCTTTTTTGTTTTCAGGCGAGTGAGAAGTAAGGTCCCAACCTATGCTCTGGAAGCGATTCTCTCTGGGGCCGGCGAGCTCCTGGGCAAGGTCCAGATTTTCGAATGAGAGAGTGTGGACAGAGACCCTAGATCCGACCCTGATGACCTTTGATGTGCTGGTGTTCGAGGCTAGGTTTACGGTTGCGAATGCGGGGTCTGCGCTGAGCGAGGCTAGGGAGCTAGCCGTGAAACCGAATGGCTGTCGATTTTCATCAAATACCGTCACCAGGGACACCCCAGCTGCGTTGTGACGAAAGAACTCCTTGAATTGCTCTGCACTAATGCTCATGAGCCAAAGTTATAAAGCCAAGGTCTTACTGGCAAATGCAGTCGTAACAAAAGTAATGATTAGTAACAAAGTTGAAGCAATGGCACCTTGATGGAAATCTTTTTCCACCGTCAGAAAAGGAGCCAAATGCTGTTCGTTGCCGAGCTTGAGAATTCAAATCTAGAGGTCAGTGCATTTTTGGATGCAGTTGCGTCAGCCCTACCCGCAGGTGCTGAGCTCATTGAGTCGCAGGTTACCAAGGATGGCAAGAAGGTATTTGCGGTGCTGGAGGCTGATGGTTCGCTCGAGCTTCGCAATGCGCTAACCGAGGCACAGTTCAACCTGCAGGATTTGGCTCAGGTGAGGTTGGTTGGTGCCGAGCTGGAGGACATCAAGCGCCTAAAGCCAAAGGGCCAGTACCTGGTGGAGTGGGACTTCCCGGAGGGCCTAACCATGGACAAGTACCTGGCTCGCAAGAAGGAAAAGTCCCCGCTTTACAAGGACATCCAAGACGCTAAGTTCCTGCGCACCTATGTGAGAGAAGACATGGTTAAGTGCCTGTGCTTCTACGACGGTGAGAGCGAAGAGGCGGTTGTGCGTGCTCGCGAGATTGTTGACACCCCTATCAGTCGTCTTCACGAGCTGGGCTAATCATGTCTCCACACCCGGCACTGGATCTGGTTCCAGATTCTTCGACTACCGATACAAAGCCTGAAAACCTCCGTGATTTTCTTTCCGATATTGCCGCTTCAGGATTTATCGATGCAGGACTTCGTCAAAGCAGTTCACCTATCGCTGTTAGTGGCCAGCTGATCCACGATTTGGCAACCACCTGCCTGTCATCCTCCTTTGTTACTTGGTCACACCGGATGACAACGGAGTATGTAGACAGGTTTGGATCGGCTTGGCTTCGGGAGAACCGACTCGCTCAGCTACTCAGTGGCGAGCGGATTGGTTCGACCGCCCTGGCTACGGCGCTCGCCGATAGATCAGGCAAGGAGCTTTTGCCAATCACCTTCACCAAAGTTGGTGAGAAGTATGTTCTCGATGGTGTGATTCCCTGGGCCTCAAATCTCTACTCTGACACTCTCGTGGTATTTGCTGCTCGCGAGCCTGAGACTCAGGAGCGCAAGCTTTTTGCTACCGAGTTGTCCTTCGCTGGGGTATCGGTCAAGCCAGCAGAGGGTCTGCTGGCTCTGAACGCGACATCCTCTGGCACTGTTCGGTTCGAGGGTCTGGAGCTAACCGAAGAATACGTGCTGGACGTTGCGGTGGATGAATTCTTCGCAAGAATGAGGCCTAGGTTCCTGCTGCTGCAGAGCGCATTCTGCCTTGGTTTGGTAAGGGCCTCGCTCGATGCTGCTAGTTCGGCTCCTGCCGCCAAACCGTTCGAGGGCGAGATTGAAGATCTCAGATCTGAATTCGAAGGCCTTGTTTCAGACTGGGAGCGCTTGCTTGAGGTTCAGAAAGATTTCGAAGCACTTCCAGCTAAGCAGGATCCCCTTCCTTACCTGGAGCTGCGTCTGGCCGCAGCGCTGCTGGCCCAGTCGGTAACTCGCATCGAGCTCGCGAGCGTTGGCGGTCGCGGTTACTTCACGACCCACCCCACTTCTCGCCGAGTAAGGGAATCACTTTTCTTGTCCGTTCAAGCGCCGACAGAGGGGAGTTTGCGATGGGAAATCTCGCAGCTAAAGTCTCTGAACTAGGTGTCTTTCGAGGCGGTAACCAGATCCTTCGCGGACTGAGCTTTGAAATTACCCATGGTGAGTTGGTTGCGCTGGTAGGTGCAAGCGGTGCAGGAAAGTCAACCCTGCTACAGGCTTTAGCAGGCTTGATTGCACCGTCTCAGGGTGAGATAAAGATCCTTGGCTCCGGCAAAGTTGACACCGCATTGGCCTTCCAGGACTCAGTGCTACTGCCGTGGCTAAGTGTCGAAGAGAACATCGAATTCGGATTCGAATTTGAGGCAATCGCATCGGCCAACGGATTGACCAAGAAGCAAGTCCGGGAGAAAAGCGGCGCGCTGCTGCAGCGCTTCGGAATTGCCGAACTTGCCGGAAGAAAGGTCTCTGAGCTAAGCGGTGGGCAGGCGCAGCGCGTGGGAATTGCCCGAGCCGCAATTGTTGAACCGAACCTGCTTTTGCTGGATGAGCCATTCTCGGCAGTGGATGCCGTAACCCGCAAGAGCTTGCAGCAGTGGATAAAGTCCATCGTTTCGCAGCTGTCGCTCACAACCGTGCTGGTCACCCATGACATTGAAGAAGCGGTTTCGGTTGCATCTCGAGTCCTGGTTCTAAAGGCCGGCGGAGACGAGCTAATTGAATACCACCCAGATCAGCACGACAGTGCTGATCTAAAAGAGCAAATCACGTTCCAGATATAAAGAAAGAAACACAACCATGACCCACCTCCACTCTTCACCAAGCGAGTTCGGACTCAACGAGTTTGGCTTACTGGATCGACGTGCTCTTTTTAAGGTAGTTGCGGCAGGAACTGCCGCAGCAACCCTGGGTGCTGACCTACTGTCGCCAACCGCGGCGCAGGCAACTCCTTGGAACGAGAGACTCGGCACCCTAAAGATTGGTTACTTACCAATCACCGACTCCTCACCGCTTCTTGTGGCGCACGCAAATGGCTACTTTGAAAAGAACAAGGTCAAGGTTGCACAGCCAACCCTGTTCCGCTCTTGGCCATCAATCGCCGAGGCCTTTGCCGCCAAGCAGGTGGATGTGGTGCACCTGCTTATGCCACTCGCACTGCAGTTGCGTTTCGAAGCTAAACAAGATGTCCGAGTGATCTCTTGGAATCACACCGATGGTTCCGCGCTGACCGTTGCCAAGGACATCAACTCGGTTGCTGAGTTGGCAGGTAAGACAATTGCTGTCCCATTCTGGTACTCGATCCACAACGTCATCCTGCAGCAGCTGCTTCGCAAAGAGGGACTAAAGGTGGCCCTCTCCGGTGAGCCAAGTGCAGCGAACAAGACCGTAAAGCTTGTTGTCCTCCCACCATCAGAGATGCCGCCGGCGTTGGCCGCCAAGACCATTGCGGGTTATGTCGTTGCGGAGCCATTCAATGCTTTGGCAGAGGTAAATGGCATTGGAAAGATTCTTCGTTTCACCGGTGACGTTTGGCGTGATCACGCCTGCTGCGTGACTGTGGTTCGAGGTGAATTGATTCGATCTAACCCTCTAGCTGCTCAGGCAATCGTTGACTCGATTGCGCAAGCGCAATTGTGGTTGAACAAAAACCGTGCAACTGCTGCCGATGTTCTGAAGGCTTACCTCCCGCAGGCACCTGCGGCAATTACCAAGGCACTGAACTCTTACTCGCAGACCGACTACCCACAGGCGATCAAGAACCCAGCCTGGTTGAGTGAGCGAATCACTTTCCAGCCCTATCCATTCGCTTCTTATACAACTGAGCTGATCAAGGAGCTTCGCAAGACTCGCGTAGACGATGACAACCAGTGGTTGCAGACCATCAATCTAAGGACTGCCCACCGAGAGTTTGTCGCTGCCGGTCTTGCTGAGCGAGCCATCAACAAACTTGGCGGTAGGAGACAGTTTGGCCTGACCTCACTCACCAGAACAGAAACGATTCGGCCCTAGATGGTTGCGATCAGAACCACACTTGGAGTACTGGGGCTAGTCGCCCTGTGGTGGCTGGGAACGGCTTTTTTCTCAGCCACCAATCCGATTCTTGGATTCATGACACCCTGGCACACGGTCAACGCACTGGTTCTTTTGGTGACTGAGCAGCAACTTCTCCTCGACGCCGGCATCACACTGTTTAGGTTGGCCACCGGATTGCTGCTGGCAATTACGGTTGGTTACCTACTTGGGCTGGCACTTGGCATGTCAAAAGCATTTGAGCAGGTAGTCTCGCTTCCCATCCAGTTCATTCGAATGATTTCGCCGCTCGCCTGGATGCCGGTGGCAGTTGTGTTGTTTGGAATCGGAACCCCACCGGTTGTCTTTCTCATTTTCATCGCCGCGGTCTGGCCAGTTGCGCTTGCCACCTCAGCTGCAGTGCGAGGGGTTTCGAAAAACTGGCTCTTGCTCGCCAAGTCATTTAGAGCAAAACGGACCGAGCTGATCAGGAAAATTATCATTCCGGCAATCCAGCCGGGCGTGCTCACCGGAGTGCGACTTGCGGTGGCGGTCGCTTGGATTGTTTTGGTCCCGGCTGAAATGTTGGGTGTGGACTCTGGCCTGGGCTATGTGGTGTTGAACTCACGCGATCAGTTGGCATACGACCAGTTGGCAGCAGCGATGCTCACAATTGGCCTGATCGGTTTCTTCATGGACCTCGGTTTTAGAAAGCTTCTCAAGCCTCGTTACTAACTAACACCAGAGGCTTGGCAAACTAGAGTTGTCTTGCTTGCTTAGGCAACCAGTTAGAGGTCTTCAAAGATGAACCAAATCGGTCACTTTATTGATGGTGCAGTAGTCCAATCTGGGTCGGGTCGAACCGGGGATGTGTTCAATCCTGCAACCGGTCAGATTAGTGCCAAAGTCGGGTTTGCTAACCAAGAAGAAATCTCGGCTGCGGTCAGCGCTGCAAAAAGAGCTTTTCCAGCCTGGAAAAACACCACTTTGGCGAAGCGGCAGCAGATCATCTTTAGATTCCGAGAGCTGCTCGAGTCAAAGAAATCCGAACTTGCAGAAATCATCACGGCTGAGCACGGCAAGGTTTTGTCCGATGCCCTGGGTGAGATTACTCGCGGTCAAGAGGTGGTCGAGTTTGCCTGCGGTGCCCCGCAGCTTCTCAAGGGTGAGTATTCAGAGAACGCATCAACCAACGTCGATGTTTACTCCCTCAAGCAGCCCCTGGGTGTAGTGGGAATCATTAGCCCATTCAACTTCCCAGCAATGGTTCCAATGTGGTTCTTCCCGGTTGCAATCGCTGCGGGTAACTGCGTAGTTCTAAAGCCCAGCGAGAAGGACCCATCGGCGGCGATGTGGCTAGCGAGCCTTTGGAAAGAGGCAGGTCTGCCAGACGGAGTCTTCAACGTCCTGCACGGCGATAAGGAAGCTGTTGATGGATTACTTACACACCCAGATGTGGCATCAATATCCTTTGTTGGCTCTACTCCGATCGCACAATACATATACGAGACCGCTGCCCATCACGGCAAGCGAGTCCAGGCTCTAGGCGGAGCTAAGAACCACATGTTGGTGTTGCCAGATGCAGATTTAGACCTGGTTGCTGACTCGGCTGTAAACGCAGGGTTTGGCTCTGCAGGGGAGCGCTGCATGGCAATCTCGGTGGTTGTTGCCGTTGAGCCGGTAGCTGACCAGCTCATAGAAAAGATTTCCGCTCGTATGGCTCAGATCAAGGTTGGCCATGGCCGAAGAAGCTGTGACATGGGTCCGCTAGTGACTAGAGCACACCGTGACAAGGTTGCCTCCTACATCGCAATCGCCGAGCAAGATGGCGCGAAGGTGGTGGTCGATGGTCGGAAGGTTAACCCAGATGGTGACGCTGCTGGATTCTGGCTTGGGCCAACCCTCATCGATCAAGTGCCTCTGAGCTCGAAGGTCTACCAGGAGGAAATCTTTGGCCCAGTGCTGTCGGTGGTGCGAGTGAAGAGCTACGACGAGGGGCTAGCTCTCATTAACTCTGGTGCTTTTGGCAACGGCACGGCTATCTTCACCAACGACGGTGGTGCTGCGAGAAAATTCCAAAACGAGGTCGAGGTCGGAATGATAGGTATCAACGTTCCAATTCCGGTGCCGGTTGCCTACTTCTCCTTCGGTGGTTGGAAGCACTCACTATTTGGCGATTCTCGCGCTCACGGTGAAGAGGGATTCCGCTTCTTTACTCAGACCAAGGTTGTGACTTCGCGCTGGCTCGACCCCTCTCACGGCGGTCTAAATCTTGGTTTCCCACAGAACTAATCGCGGGTAAACTTTCAAGCGACTCCCCGTGTGGCGTCATCTTGGCTAATCCCCCAGGACCGAGAGGTAGCAAGGGTAACTGAGCTCTGGCGGGTGCACGGGGGGTCCCTTTTTAACCACAGGTCTCCACACCTTGCATTCATTGTCACCGCTAGCAATTAGGCTTTGCGTGTGACCACAGCCCTCTATCGCAGATACCGCCCAGAGTCTTTCTCTGAGCTCATCGGGCAGTCGCAAGTAACTGAGCCACTTATGGCAGCACTCAGGGCAGATCGAGTCAATCACGCCTACCTGTTCTCCGGCCCCAGAGGTTGCGGAAAGACCACCTCGGCCCGCATTTTGGCACGTTGCCTCAACTGCGCCGAGGGTCCAACCGATACCCCCTGCGGCAAGTGCCCAAGCTGTGTTGAGCTTGCTCGAGGCGGCTCTGGTTCGCTAGACGTGGTAGAGATTGACGCCGCATCCCACAACGGTGTTGACGATGCACGCGAGCTCAGAGAACGTGCCATTTTCGCTCCAGCCCGTGACCGTTACAAAATCTTCATCCTTGACGAGGCCCATATGGTCACGACCCAAGGATTCAACGCTCTTCTGAAGATTGTCGAAGAGCCACCGGCCCATGTGAAGTTCATCTTTGCAACCACCGAACCCGAAAAAGTAATCGGAACCATTCGGTCTCGCACCCACCACTACCCATTCCGACTGGTGCCTCCGGGGGAGCTAATCGAGTACCTCGACACCGTTTTGAAGTCAGAGGGTTACTCCGCGCAGGGAGGTGTCTTGCCGCTAGTCACCAGGGCTTCTGGTGGCTCGGTTCGAGACAGTCTTTCGCTTCTGGACCAACTGATTGCTGGCAGTGACAGCAAGGAGATCGGCTATGACCGAGCAGTGAGCCTGCTTGGTTTCACTCACGATCAGCTCATGAGTGAGGTAATCGATGCCTTTGCTGAAATCGATGCTGCAAAGGCATTTGAAGCGGTCGACAAGGTTATTCAGTCTGGTCAAGATGCCAGGCGCTTCCTAGAAGATCTTCTTGAGCGACTTCGTGACCTGATGCTCATTACCTCGTTGGGCGAAGGAGCACGTGCAATTCTTCGAGGCCTCGGACCAGAGCAATTTGATCTATTGGCAATTCAGGCCAATCGATTCGGTCTGCCACAGCTAACCTCGGCTGCCGAGGCAACTTCTAAAGCCCTTGGCGACACCTCAGGTTCGGCCAATCCAAGACTTCAACTAGAACTCTTGTGCGCAAGAGTGTTAGCTCCAGCTATTGAGGTGACCCACCCTGCTCCTGCGGTTGTCAGGCAGCCAATGGCCCAGCCAGTCGAGGAAAAACCCTTATTCGCTTCTAAACCGGTGAAGAGTCCTGAGCCACAGCCAAAGACAGAAGCCACTGTGGTGGCGACCCCTGCCGCTCAGACCAAACCAGTAGCAGGCAATGTGACGGCTGCAACATTCAAGAGTGGATGGCAGGACATTCTGGATGCCCTTGCGAAGCAATCGCGATCTGCTTGGGCCGTTGCATTTACAACCAAAGTCCTGGATTATCAGGACGAAGTTTTGACGCTGCTGTTCCAGAGCCAAAAAGATGTCGATGCTTTCAAGAATTCGCAGGGCGCAGCAGAGGTACTGCGCCAAGTAATTCGCGACACCCTTGGTGTCCAAGTCAAGTACAAGGCCAAGGTTGCCGAGCAGCCAGTGGTCGCTCCCGTTGCTCCGGTAATTGAACCTCAAGACAGCGATGAGTTTGTTTCCGAGGAAGAGCGTGAAGAGGAAGTCACCGAGGTTATCGCCCAGGTACCCGTAGAGACTGAAAAATCAGGAGAGTTCATGCTTCGCGAAATGCTCGGAGCCAAGCCGCTTAAGGATGAGCAGTAATGTACGAAGGCGTCATCCAGGACTTGATTGATGAGCTAGGTCGCCTACCTGGTGTTGGTCCCAAGTCTGCCCAGCGAATTGCTTTCCATCTGATTGAATCCGAAACTGAAGTTGCAACTCGGTTGGCCGAGGTTTTGGTTGAGGCCAAGCAAAAGGTTCGATTCTGCGACCTTTGCGGCAACATCTCGCAAGAGGTGCGCTGCTCTATTTGCTCCGACCCAAAGCGCGACCTGGGTCTGATCTGCGTGGTCGAAGAATCAAAAGATATCGCCGCTATCGAGCGAACCAGGGAGTTCCGCGGTCTGTATCACGTGCTCGGCGGAGCAATTTCACCAATCGCCGGAATCGGCCCAGATCAGCTGCGCATCAAAGATTTGATGAAGCGTCTGGCTGACCCTGGTATTCGCGAGGTAATCCTTGCTACTAACCCAAACCTGGAGGGGGAGGCAACAGCAACCTACCTTTCTCGCATGCTTGGAAGCATGCAGATCAATGTCACCAAGCTGGCTTCGGGTCTGCCTGTTGGTGGCGATTTGGAATATGCAGATGACATGACCTTGGGTAGAGCCTTTGAGGGTAGGCGCAGAGTCAACTAGAATTCAGGGAATGCCAGTGGCGGCAGCAATCCCCCTAAATTCTTTGAGGAGTGTCCGTTGGCGCTAATCGTGCAGAAGTTCGGTGGCTCTTCAGTAGCCGATGCCGAAAAGATCAAGCACGTCGCCGCTCGCGTCCTAGAGAATCAGGCTGCTGGACACAAAGTTTGCGTAGTTGTCTCCGCCATGGGTGACACCACCGATGAACTTATTGATCTAGCCGACTCCGTCTCAACCCGTCGCCAGTCTCGCGAAATGGACATGCTGCTAACCGCCGGCGAGCGTATCTCTATGTCACTTCTTGCAATGGCCATTCAGGAGATGGGCGGCAAGGCAAAGTCATTTACTGGTTTTCAGGCGGGTATTTCTACAGACAACACCCATGGCGCTGCCAGAATCTGGAAGATTGAACCCACTCGAATCCGTGAAGCCCTTGACCAGGGTGAAATCGCAATCGTTGCTGGTTTCCAGGGCTTTAGCTTTGAATCAGGTGATGTCACAACCTTAGGTCGCGGCGGTTCAGATACCACCGCGGTTGCCCTTGCGGCAGCATTGAAGGCAGATGTTTGCGAGATCTACTCTGACGTTGATGGTGTTTACACCGCCGACCCGAGAGTCGTTCCCCGGGCACACAAGCTTTCTCAGATCGACATCGACTCGATGCTTGAGCTCTCCTCCTCTGGAGCCAAGATTCTCTATATCCGCGCGGTTGAGTTTGCTCGCCGTCACCAGGTTCCGCTTCGCGTTCGCTCAACTTTTAGCCTGGACCCAGGCACACTCGTTTACACCACCAAACCAGGAGATGACATGGAAGAGCCAGTAGTTTCAGGTGTAGCTTCAGACGACACTCAGTCAAAGATCACCGTGGTTGGTATTCCAGACCGTCCGGGTAAAGCTGCTGAGCTGTTCCAGATTGTTGCTGAGGCAGGTGCCAACATCGACATGATCGTGCAGAACGTCTCCACCACCGAGACTCACCTCTCAGACATCTCTTTCACTCTGCCTCACGCCGATCGTCACCGTGTTGTCGAAGCACTGAAGGAAAAGCAGTCACAGGTTGGTTTCCAGAGCATCAGCTATGACGATGAGATTGGAAAGCTCTCAATCGTCGGTGCTGGTATGAAAACCTCATCGGGTGTTTCGGCCAAGCTGTTTGGTGCTTTGGCTCGAGCTGGAATCAACATCGAGATGATTTCCACTTCGGAGATTCGCATCTCTGTAGTGACCCGAGCAGACCAACTCAAAGAGGCAACCAGAATTGTCCACTCTGCGTTCGAGCTGGACGCTGCAGACACCGCGGTTGTTTACGCCGGAACTGGAAGGTAATTAGATGTCGAAGCCAAATCTCGCCCTTGTTGGTGCAACCGGTGCCGTTGGCACCGTGATGATCGACATCATCAACTCTCGAGAGAACATCTGGGGTGAGATTCGCCTGATCGCTTCGCCTCGCTCCGCGGGCAAAGAAATCATGGTTCACGGTAAGCCTCACGTGGTGGTCGCACTCTCGGAAGAAGCCTTCGACGGAATCGACATCGCAATGTTTGATGTCCCAGACGAGGTATCTGAGGTTTGGGCTCCAATCGCAGCTGCCAAGGGTGTTGTTTGCGTAGATAACTCAGCTGCTTTCCGAATGAACCCAGAGGTGCCACTGGTGGTGCCAGAGGTTAACCCATTTGCGGCTAAGTCCAGACCACTGGGGATCATCGCCAACCCAAACTGCACCACCTTGACCATGATGGCTGCCCTCGGTGCCCTACACCGCAAGTGGGAGCTCAAGGAACTTGTTGTTTCCAGCTACCAGGCTGTTTCAGGCGCTGGTGCTCCTGGAATCGATCGACTTCAGGCTGAGATTGCAGCAGTTGCAACCAACCCGGAGGCAGGACTTGCAACTGACTCAGTTTCCAAAACCTTGGCCGCTGCCGGAGTTTCCCAGGCCGACTCACCATGGGCTGCTCCAATTGCTCTGAACGTGATTCCGGTTGCTGGCAGTCTCAAGGACGGTGGCCACACCTCGGAGGAGCTAAAGGTCCGAAACGAATCTCGCAAGATTCTTGGTATCAAGGACCTTAAGGTTGCAGCGACCTGTGTTCGAGTTCCAGTTCAGGTTTCACACTCGCTTGCTGTTCACGCAACTTTTGCTAGGCCAATTACCGTTGATGAGGTGCGCGCCGAGCTTGAGGCTCAGCCAACCGTTGTGGTGATGGATGACCCAGCGAATGGCATTTATCCAACCCCGGCACACGTCGCCGGCCAAGACCCAACCTTCGTGGGTCGCATTCGCCAGGCGGAAGACTTCCCAAACACAATCGACCTCTTTGTGGTTGGCGATAACCTTCGCAAGGGTGCAGCTCTAAACACCTATGAGATCGCTGAGCTAGTAGCTCAGGAACTGGCTTAGTTCAGTTCAATAAGTGTTGCCTGCGGTGGGCAAAATACTCGTACAGGCGCGTAAATCGAGCATCCCAATCCAGCACTGACGTGAAGGATGGAGTCCTTATCTTCGAAGTTCCATCCAGAGAGTCCAGTCGCGTACTCGGTTGGTAAGTCACAGTTTGAAACAAGTGCTTTTTGTCCTGGAAGACAGAGTTGGCCGCCATGAGTGTGGCCAGCAAAAATCATTCCGGCACCAGCTTTTGTGAAAGCCTCTATGACCCTCAAATATGGCGCATGGGCAACCCCAAAAACTAGGTCACTACCCGCTGTCACCTTAGTTTGGTTGGGTATCGAATCAAGGTCATCCAGGTTTTCGTGAGGGTCGTCTAAGCCTAGAAAACCTATTTTGATGTCTGCAACATTTAGTTGACCGGCTTTGTTGTTGAGATTGAGCCAGCCAAAGTTTTCAAGCTCTGTGGTGAAGCGCTTAGTGTCGATATCCCGCTCATCACGGACCTTAGATGGGCCATAGAAATATCGGAACGGGTTTTTTAGCTCCGGGGAACGGTAATCATTAGAGCCATTTACGAAAACCCCGGGAAACTGGGCCAGGGGTTCGAGGGCTTTGAGCGCTGAGTTGATGGCATTCTTGTGGCCGAGGTTGTCGCCGGTATTCACGACCAGGTCTGGTTTGAGTTCACCGAGCGACCTCAGAAAGTCAGCTTTTTTTGACTGCCCAGGTGCAAAGTGCAGATCGGATATGTGCAGGATTCGAAGTGGCCGCTCGCTAACTCCAGAAACCTGCAGGGTGTGTAGCTGGAATGGACCGGAGTGTGAAGCTAGCCACATGTGTTTGGTATCAACACAATCGCGCTCGAGGGTGACACTGCCTTGCCAACTTCCGGGTTGGTGCCATAGGCAACTCCGTTTGGAATGGTTGCATCACACTTTAGAAGGTTGCTCTGTGATGGCTGGGGCAGGGTCACCGTGAGACCAAGAGCCTGAAGCGTTGCCGCCGCATCCTCTAGAGAAAGACCCTTCACGTTTGGCACACTAACTCGACCGCCGGAAGAAACGTAGAGCTTGATAATCGAACCCTTGATGGCCGTAGAGCCGATAGCTGGCTTGGTGTATGCAATGGTCCCTGGTGGGGCAGAGGAGGGAACTTCGTTGGCCATTAGTTGAACGTTGAAACCATCTGCAATTAGCTGAGCCTTAGCACTCTCGGGTGTGAAGGTTGCGATGTTTGAAACCACAAGCTCAGTGGGGTTGACATACTTCGGGTCTGCTGCCGGGAATGGATCTCCGCCATACTTGGCGTTGACCTTAGCCATGATTCGCTTCCAGACCGCGTGGCGAACGCTGGAGACCGCTAGACCGTCAACGCTCTTTCCAGTTTGAGTGGTTAGCCCAGAAACGTTTCCAACCCAGGTTGCGGTTGCAACCTTGGAAGAGTAGCCCGCCATCCAGGTGTGAATGCGGTTGTCTGTGGTTCCGGTCTTACCAGCAAGTGGAGTGCCATCATTTGGGTTGGCTGCAGTACCGGTACCGCCAGTCATTACAGCTCGCAGACCATGGGTCATAGCCGCAGCGATATCTGGTGTCACAGCTTGCGAGCAAGCAGTTTGCGGAATTGGAATTGATTCACCCGTTTTGCGCAGCACCACCTTATCGATGCCGACCGGGGAGCAGTAGATACCGTTGTTACCCAGTGCTGCGTAGGCGGCCGCCATGGTGAGTGGTGCAATTTCGTTGGTGCCAAGAATTGTGGATGGGTAGTACAAAAGCTCGGTTCCATCTGCGCGGTGAACGCCAAAGGCCATCGCGGTGTCGCGGATAGCACAGAGGTCAACCTTGGATGCCATGGCGGCAAAGGCTGTGTTCTGTGAGGTGACGATGGCTCGGGCAACTGTGATCTCATTCACAGTCTTGTCTCCCGAGTTGTTTACCTCCCAGAAGCCGCCCACGCTTCCGCAGCTCGCGCGGAATTCGTTGGCGACATCCCAGATCTTGACCTTGTCGACCTCACCATTTTGATCAACGTCTTCACCATTGAAGATTCGACCGTCGACTCGGTCGCCAAGTGAGTTGCCGTTCTTGAGCCACTCGGCAATTGTGAAGATCTTGTAGGTGGATCCCGGCTGGAAACCAGATGAACCACCGAATGGTTTGTCGGTGTTGAAGTTCACGCTGGTGCGGCCTGGTGCCGGGGCATCACTTTGGTCAAAGTATCTGTTCTGCGCCATTGCGATGATTCGACCGGTTCCGGTTTCAACAGAGACCGACGCGGTTCCAAACGCCCACTCGTTCTCCGGCGGCAGTAGCTCCATGGTTGCGTCAAAGGCAGCCTGTTGCAAGTCGAGATCCAAGGTGGTGTAAATCTCCAGACCACCGCGGCGGAGTAGTAGTTCACGATCCTCAGAGGTGACGCCGAACTCATTTGAGTTTCTAATGGTCCAAACCGTGAAGTCACAGAAGAATGCAGTGGTCTGGTTAGCTTCGCAGCCCTGCTTTGACTTAGTGATCTTGGTTTGGACTGGGGCGTTCTTGTAGGAATCGGCCTGCTCCTGAGAGATGTAGCCCTCGTCAGCCATGGCCTGAATCACATAGTTTCTTCTGCCGATTCCACGCTCGATGTTGTCAGCCTCGTCAGGCTTGTAGTCGTTTGGTGACTTCAGCATCGCTGCTAGGTACGCGGCCTGGGGGACAGTAAGGTTTTTGGCGCTGGTTCCGAAGTAATACTGAGAAGCGGTCTCAACTCCGTTGATTTGGTTACCCAGGAACACCAAGTTCAGGTATCCAGCGAGGATGTCTTTTTTCGAAACCTGGTTTTCAAGAGCAATCGCTAGTCGAATCTCCTTCAGCTTTCGCTCTACCGTCACCTCGGTGGCTGCTGCGATTGCCTCGGCATCGCCGGAGAGATTTGCTGCTTCAACCTGTGACTGTCGCACGTACTGCATGGTGATCGTTGATGCACCAGGACCCTCACCAAAGGTGGCGAGGTTGGTCAAAGTAGCTCTGAAAAGCGAGATGATGTCAACGCCGCCGTGCTGATAAAACCTTGGGTCTTCAACAGCAATTACGGCATTGATTAAGTTCGGTGAAATCTCCTCGAATGGCACCTCAACACGGTTCTCGTGGAAGAAGGTGGCAATCTTCTCCGGCTTGCCATCGCGCAGGGCATAGATGTTCGAGGCTTGGGATGCATTCACCGGTTTGATGTATGCGGGAAGCGATTCAAACGCACTTACTCCGGCCGTGCCGACCGCTCCAGCAACTGCAATCGCCGGGGCCAGAATTGCAACTGAAAGCACGCCCGCAATTGCGCTCAGTAGGC